>Ga0065711_1044201_pt1 | contig 14240 bp, 5 predicted proteins | sample Hoacrofraction12_FD_59098 | JGI IMG/M metagenome (GOLD analysis project Ga0065711, IMG submission 59098) | Hoatzin crop microbial communities from Cojedes, Venezuela - Epithelial fraction 12 v2 (version 2) | ecosystem: Host-associated > Birds > Digestive system > Esophagus > Crop | place...
GGGGTGGGGGGGTGGTGGGGGTGTAGTTAGATAACTTCACCCTGCTGAGGTTTAGGGCTGTGGAGTGTAGATACTTCAGACTGTGATACTTAGGCTACCAAGTGTTTGTTTGAGCCTTGAAAGGAGCAGTGTTTTCATTATGGGTGTTCATGTTATTGTGCAGTGACTGCGTCTACAAATTGCTTATAGAAAGTGAAAAGACGCTACAGACAGAACAAGTTACCAGTTAATGTAATTGCTTTCCCAGTGGAAACCATTCAGGACCTGAGGAGATACAATTATAGCACATATTCAGCTGTCTGCGTTTTCCAGAGTATTCTGTCGTAGCCAGAGTCTGTGACTGACCTTATTTAAGATATAGAGTATTACCGACACTTCCGCAGTGGTTGTGTGTGCTTCTTTCTGTGGACCTGAAGTGCTCAGCAGGGACATAAAAACCAAAACAATCTCTATGATTATGTTAGACAATGTCATATTTGCTATATTTGGACCAGAAAACAATTTCTGTTCTGGAGGCTTTAACCTCCTTTACAGCCCTTCTCCAGAAAAACAAGCCTCACCAAACCAAAAAACCAAACCCCACTCCCCTTCCCCTGCCCCCGAATTCTTTCAGACAAACTTCTGAATCAAAGAGAAGTTAACTAACATAATCTGGACATTAGGAAGTGCAACTGCTGTATAAATAGAACCTGGTAGAAAATGATTGATTAGCGTATTTCTCCTTTGTAATGCTGTATGGAGAAGGAACTGGTTGCCTCTTTCCCCGGTGTCACTGAACTCAGTCTGTCTGACAAAAGACAGTTTTTAGACATCTGTGCTTAATATATTTTGTACTACATGTTGATAAATCTACAAATGACATGACAAGAAATTGTCCAGCACCAAGCAGGCAATTGTGGAAGGAAGAGACTAATAAGTGTGTAACTAAAGTATTTTATTTTTTTAATCTTCCAGTCATACAGTCTGTTACTATAGGACAAGTTATGTGAACAAAGATTAAATTGTTCGTATTCAAGGATCAGTGTTTTATTCAGTAAACATTTCAACAATCTATAGCTACTTTGAATTAAATTTAAAACTCACAACTGAATTTTATGCTTCAACGTTGTCAAATTTGAAGTTATTTTATAACTATTGTGAAATGTCCAATGAAATCTTTTGTGAATATTTAAAACAAAGCCTGAATGATACTTCAAGTTGTTGCATTAACAATTTACTTATTTTACGAAGCTGTATTAATAATTGTTTCTCTATTATATTTCTGATAACAACAGAGTTTTTTAGGAACATTTGCATTGCCTTGTGTAAGGTAGAAGTAATTAAATATTTGTTTGCTACTTTGGTTACATAGATCTGTATGCACACTTTCTTTTTCCCTCCTCTATATTTTGTTGTGCTTGTCTGTTTAATGTATAGAAAGAGATCACTATTTAAAATTATTTTTAAAGTGTCACTTAAATAACTCTTGAATACGTAACACTTGCCAGAAAATTTTGGAATAATGTGTAGGAAGTGGTGTTACTTTAGTTTACCAAGTCACAGGCAAAGGAAGATAATGTTAGTTCTGAACTATAGGTTTAGAGCTCAGGATTCATCTAAAGTATCTGAAATGCAGGTTCTCGTGTTTTGCCTGCGTATTTCAAGTCATACCATTGATTGACTTCTGTTGCTATAGAAATATTAGAAATGCTATTTTAACATAGAGCAGCTAATTGTCCTACTACTGTCATGGAAACAAGCAGCTTTTTCTTTCATCGGTGATGATGCCGAATTGGATGGGTGAAGTTGAAACACGACAGAGTAAAGCCAGCAGAGAAACAGCAAAGAGCTGTCACCGAGCTTCTTGCATGTATAAAGTGCTCAAGCACCCCAAGCCAGGCTTTTTTTTGGTCTAATGTAAGCGGAGTTTGAGGGAAGTCAGGGCATCTGATAAGAAAGGAAAGCTAAGCCTTGTGTAATACAATACACAGAATACGTTTAGTAGGCAATGCTGGTTTCACAATCACTGAATGTAACACAGGAACAAGAGTTATATAAATCAAATTATTTTAAAATTTGGGAGTGTCACAATGATTTTGCACACCCAAGTGTCCAGCCCTGACACACCAAATGTAGCTGCTTTATCTGGGAGTCTCTGCTCCCTGTACAGTAAAGAGGTCTTTGCAGAGCATTTGTTTTAGCCAGGAGTTGAGTTCCTGAACAGTCTTGATCTGTTGTAGAGCATGAACTCCGACTGTAGGCGTTTTTGTTTAGGTGACATAAGCAATGGAACTTTGGTTTCAGTTGTGCTCAAAACCGTTTTGTGTGGCTCATGATTGTCTTGTGAATGATGTAACATGTGTCTTAAATTATTTTTAATGGGAAAATTGTTAGGAGTCATATTATCAGCACATGATAGACTGATACCCTGGATTTTTTTTCAGCTAGTTACACTAGTGAAAACTGTAAAATTTGCCTGGAAATTTCAGAGGTTGGATATTTTGCTCATCAAAAGAAATAGCCCAGGTTAGCTTTGCAAAACAAATATTTTAGTAATAGTAATTAATAATGGTTAAACTTAATGTAACTTCCTTTTGGATTTGGTTTGTGTTCTGGAATATGACTGACAATTTTTCTTTTTTATATGTGAACTGTTGTCCTTTGATGATGATTATAGGCACTGGATCGGAAAGTGTTCTTATGTAATAAATATCCCTGATTGTCTCTGCATTTGACCTAAACAATTTGATCTAGAAAATACGAGTAAATGGGACTAATTCAGATTCCAACTTCTGCTCTGCGTATTGCCTCGGGCCAGAACTCCAGCAGTGGTTCTTGCTCTCCCGCTTTCTGAGCGACATGAAAACTAGCAAGCAGACATAGCTTCCTGATTATGATTCATTTGGTGCAGGGTCATTGACTGATGCTTTGAAACATTCTCTTTTATTTCTGACCTGTGGGCAAAACTATATTACTGTTTACTGAGTATGCACATGTGGGTGCCCCTTTGTTTTAGTGTAAAGGCAGCCTTAAAGCTTCTCTCGCTGTTCTAAACCCAGAGCCAATGGAGAAGCTTGCTGGGAGCTGGAGGGTGCTGCCTGTACCTCTCTGTGCATCGTCGCTGCTCTCAGTAAAGTGCCAAGGCTACAGACTCCACTGCCATTGCCACTCTGTGTACAAAAACTGGCCTGGTGACATTTCTTTCTTGTGGGAAGTAAATAGTGTGATTTATTGCGTTGCTTATATAGCAATGAATTATATACTTGTACTCTCTCACAAAATTCTTCACTTCTCAATTCATTGCACTAATTCAGCTCTTCAAAGCATCCACAAATCTGTGACCCTTACGAGAACACAGGTATGTCAGCCCTGGTCTCTAGGCCATACTGCGTTCAGTTCTGTCGTAGGATTGTTCATATCTCTCATATCTAACCTATAAACACTTTGAGGTATACAGGCCTACTTTTTCAACTTCTGATTGCTTAATCATTCTACAAGTGATTTTTATAGAAAACATTGCGTCAGAAAGAATACATGGGATAACTTGTTCTAGTCGTACCTAGTCTCAGATCTGTCTGTGCTGTGCACATTCTGTCAAATGCTCACATGAGGTCATCCCTCTGTGCCTCATCTCAACTGTTCAGTTCAGTCAGGAATCTGCACAGAAGTATGTTCTGTTTTGAATTCCTTTACCTAGCAAAGGACAAGTCCACTCTGAAAATACATGAACCGTCCTGTTTTTATACTAATGAACTCTACTTAGGAAATTCACATAGTTTTTATTTCAAGACCAACTGGAAATTACTTTCTCTCTATTCTACTTTGAAATTTAAAATAAAGACTTAGCAAAAAGAGAAGTTTTCATAATATATTTTTTGATGTAGCAAGTGAATAGTTTTTCTTCTGCAATAAAAAGAAAAACTGTTTTATGAAATAACAGGATGTAGGGTTAAGTAGATACTTTAAAGAAGAGGTCATTCAAGCAAACTGACAAAATGCATTAATTGACTGCCCTCTATTTAGTCACTTGACGTCTAGATTTGCATAGATTATTCTGACAGAGATATGGTACTTCAAGAATATAGCTTGTTCAGCTAGTCTTTAGTTCAACAGCCATCACAGCTAGAACTGTTGGAATTTATCAGTGAATTCGATGTAGGAGACAAACACATTTTGTGTTTCATCATACTGGTTAGAAAACTTGGGAATAACTTGGAGTTCTATAATGAATGGCTTTTCTTGTCTGCTGTAAAAAGTGTCAGTTATGCAAGGAGGTGGCAGAATTATACCTGATTTTATTTATTTATTTAAATGGCAGTCTGCAGCTGCAGAAACAATTGTCTAGCTTTTTTTCCGACCTTTTGTCTTTTCATAAAAGAAACTTTATTTATGAAATATGCAGTACTTGAGCATTTTTTCCTCAGATGTGAGCGTTTTCCATTCTCCTTGGGAAAACTCATCATGGGAACAATCACATAATATGAATGGCCTTGAAAAATAAGTAAACAATGTATTCTTTTGTAGCTAAGAGAGTATGTGCATCATATCCGTCTGTCCTCCTCCTGTGTTCCATATTGTTATTTTACAAAGTCAATTCTTCCAGAGAATCTGTTTGATTTTTTTTTTTCCTTGTAAGAAGTTTACAGCAGAAAAAGCAATAGAAATTCACCTCAGTATTGTTCTTAAGGAGCTATTTTCCCTTACTACCTTCAACAAGCTCCTTGTATGAAAAATGAGTTAGAAGAAAAACATAAAACCATCTGCCTTTTATATCTCTCATGTAATGAAGCAAAATTCTCTTGAAGAGTCTTTGGGAGTATTTGAAACAACTAGTGATACAGTAATTACAAACTCAAGAAAATGTTGCTGCCATGTCTGGTGCTCCTGGTAAAGCTTTGCAGGAGAAATAAAGATAAGTTTCCCCAACTTCACATGGCCAGAAGTGAGGAATTGTAGAGGCATGGGAGAAGTTCCTGATGAAGGAGTTTGAGTCACTAGTGACACTGCACACATACTTGGCTATGAGCGGTGTTGCTGGCCTGTCTAGCTGTCCTTGCCTTTTAGGAGAGGTTTAAATGGTAATGACAGTTCAAGAGAGATACTAAAGAGAAACTAGAGAGTCTTCTGTAAAGGCACAAACACTCGATAATAAGTCCTGTTAATCACAAGTAATATTTCATACTTATGGCTGTTCCTTGGTCAAGTGTTTGTACCACATTATCTCAAGGTACTAATACTGTCACTTCGGTTGATCATGATCTCCAAGGTTAATGTCCTGACACTGTGATGCCTTTTGATCCTCTTGAAGTCCTCTGTTATTCTCCTTTCACTGTTTATGTGCGACATTGCAGAAGGTCACGTATTTCTTGAAAGAGCAGGCACTCGATGCAAGTACCATTAAAGCTGGAATAAAAAAGCGTAATCAAATAGTGTATCTCTTAAGCTAGAAATCAAAAACAGGTAATATTACTGCTAGTTAGGCCTGAAAAATGCTCTAGCTTTTGCTTAATTTGCCAGGTTTATGAGTGTCAGGAATGTTCTTACAACGTGTTGGTGACTTCTAGAAACTGAGATGATTGTCTTGAATAGATACTGACAAATATTTAAAAGGTTTCCATTACTTGTTATTTCGAGGAGAAAGCTGTTATTAGAAAGTCTAGACAATGAGCATTTTTGTAATGAAGCGTAGTTGGAAAGTGTAATGTTAAAAGATCTCTACTGTCTCTGATCCAAAATTCTACCAGTAACATATTCTATAAGTTCACCGATATCTTAGTCTACAGTCACAAAGAATCAGAACAGAACACAATAAAGCTGCCGTCTGTAACAGAATCCCCCCAAAGGGAAACCCAACAGTCAATGTTCACTCTAAGTACTGATATAGCAGAAATGGTCTCAGCTCTGTTCGTTCTTATTTTGTGTTGTCATTCACTAGGTATAAATCAGAGTAATTGATTTTGTTTCCTTTAATAAACAGAATCCTCTCGTTTTTATGGAATGTAACTTTACAGTTTCTGAAGAGGTTTCTTGTCTGTAAAATTCATTGCTGTTTAGCGTACAGTTGCATCCAGGTTTAGAATTAATGCCTTGTATTCACATCACTGAGCAACTATTCTGCATCATGTGTAGTGGAAAGTTGATTTAGGCAATTTTCCCTATAGATTTGTGCATATGTCACCTTTGGGCAAAAGATGAGCTAATAGAATTGAAATGAATGTAATTGGCAGAAGGTCAGCCAGGGAGCCATATATGTCTGGAGTTTCCAGAAAAGCCAGAGTTGTTTCATGTTGGCATATTACTTGATTAGTATGCAGGTAAGGTGATTGTGCCTCAACAGAATAATTGGATCATTCAAATATCTGCAAGCCCTGGTGTATCTACAAAGCCTGAACAGTGATTAGATCCTGCCTGTTCATCACGGCAAGCCTTGAAATTCTTCCCACTGTGAAAAACTAATTTTCTGTGGGAATTTATTAAATAAGAAATCTGCATGCCACTTTACCTTGTAAGTATTACCAGCAGAATACAAAGATTTCTTTTGACTTTGATGTATGCACTTCACGGATGCTTTTATGCCATTGTTTTGCTTTTTTTCTGCATTCAGCTCAAATTCCAGTATTTTTTTGTTACACAGATTTCTGGAGAAGAGTTGTATCTCCATTCAATGATAAAGCAGCAGTTCATTTAAAGAGAAGGGAGTGTGGGGAGGGTGTGCTGTGGGAAAAAAGAAACACAATTAAAACATGGCAATACATTTCAGGTGTTACATTAAGAAAAAAAGCCAGAACAAATAATCACAAGTTGTTGCTTTTCAATCTTCATGTTTCTGTGCAGTAATAGGTTACTCCTGCATCAGTAAACAAATTTTAAAATGTCATCTGGTTTTTGTTTTAAAACCAGAGAATGCTACTCTGTGTTAATAAGGTGTAATGAGTATTACAGTGTACAACTTCTGTGCTGCTCAGCAGATTTAAAAAAAAAAAAAAGGGAATTTAAGCTTCCTAGCAGGTTTGCAATGTATAGATCATCCATATACAGAAATGCTCTGAAGGGCAAAATAACAAGGTCCTTTCTGTACTTGCAGAATGAACTCATGCTGCATCTTGAATGCCTTGGAGACAATGTCTCTGTCAAAATACCTTTTCAGTAAGAGGATGTAGGGTGCAATTCATCTTCTGATCTCAGCTAAAGGCAGTCAGCTTGGTTGTAGAGGAGCGCAGTAGGCCAAACATCTGCCCTTTTTGCTCTGTGTATTTTCAAGTACTTAATGGCTGTAGTACAGCTACTCCTGGAAGCCAATCCAGAGTTATAAACACGGTATCACTTAAGTTACAGTGTAGGAGAGCCACACTCTAGAAGATAATCACCTGAAGAGTAAATCCTCCTGGGTTAAGGAAAAGAGTTGTATGCAGAGCTAAATGAATAATTCATGGAAAATAATTTTTTCAGCATGTAGAATGGCTTGAGATTCTCTCAGCTGTGTATTAATTATTCAAATGTTTCTGAGAAATGTTTTTCTTAAACTTTAGTGTAAATATTAGAAATTTGAGCTTGATTTTTCCAATAGTTGATTTAGAAGACTGTGTGGACTTCCCAGAGCTGAACTGTTTGGTACACAAGCACCTATGTGAGTATATTTGGTGTAGATTTAAAACTTGTTTTCAATAAAATCTCAGTCTAATGAAACTTAAAAACTTCCTCTTCACGAACTATGTTTCTATAGTAAAGCACAACAGCTTTAATTTTTTATGAAAGTAAGCATCCAGCACAGTATAGTATGACTGAAAGTAATTCATTTGGAAACTCAAATGGATCTTTAAATACTTTTTCCTGCATAATTTACACAGCTCGATTTGCGTGATACTAATCACTACTTGTTAGTGTTGAATTTATATTACTCAACAGGGGGATATTTCTTTGTTCCTTCGCTTATAAGTTGTAATTATCCTTCCATTGCTACATGCCAGTATCCAAGTGGTTTTAGGATTGTACATTAAATACACATATATTTGCGTAATGTGACACAGTCTTGCCATAAAAAAAATCCCAAACTGTAACACAAACGAAGTCATACTGCTAGGTTTTCCTCATTGGTACAAAAAGGAGGAAAAAGTGTCATTGCCTTGATAGTTACATATCAGGATGCTGGAATGTGTGAGAAATACAGAAGGCTTGTGTAATTTTGGGTATTTTTTCTGGCTGCTATGAGGCCCTTTGTAGAAAATGTTTATCAGATCACTGTCTGAAGTAGTGCCACAGCATGAACTCACAGACCCGAGTACTGGTGATGGGTGGACTATCTATTTGAAATATAGTTTTGACACATATATGTGATGATTTACATGAGAGATGGAAATATGTTATTAATGTCCTTGGTAAGTTCCATTCAGGTAAGTACATTTTGCTTGCTTTGCCAAAGTAAGTACAGTTTGCTTACCTTGTCATAGTTCTTCCTCTAATTTCAATCAGATGAAATTAATCAGCAGTTTCCTGTAAAATCTATTATGTGCTGATTCTGCAAATGCGTAATTTCTGTTGTGTTGTATCCCACAAAGGGCTGCATTTCAGTGATGGTTACAGTAATACATCTGGAGAGGGACATGGGCTATCTACACCGGGAAAGGTGCTGTATAAACCTAAAGTGATGTTGCTACCTCCTTTCTCCTGCTCTGTTACTAGTTCTGTGTTCAGTGCCCTATTTTCGCCTTCTAGTCTGTGACTCCTAGCCGTTAATCTCTGATGTGGATTTCATTTCAAATACTTTTTGAAAAACTAAATGCACTACAACCACAGTATTTCTCTTATCTGTCACAGCAGTAGTATCTTCAAAGAACTCTAGGAGCAGTTGAGCATAACCTCCCCTGCCTAAATCTGTGCTGGCTATCCTTAATCATACTGTGTTCTCTCAAGTGCTCTTCAACCTTGTGCTTTATTTTTCTCCTTCAATTGACTTCAGTTAAACTTAGGCTGTGTATGTGGAGTTTACATGAAGATTAGGCATGGGTGAACAATGTTATCAGCAATCTTCTACATGAGGAACAACGAAAAAGAAAAAAGGTTCTCCAGCTTGGAAAAAAAAAAGGTGGCTGAGGGAGCTTATGACAAAGATCTGAGTGAAATTGAGAGGATTAATAGGAAACGATAATTCATGGTCTCTTCCACTGCAAGAATTAGGACACACCAAATGAAACTAGCATGCAGCAGATTGAAAACGAAAGGAGCTGGTTATTAACAGAACCTGTAATTAAGCCGTGGAATTTCTTGCTGTCAGATTTTATGGTTGATAAAGTTTATATAGGTTCAAGGTAAGACTGGACAAATTTATGCAAGAGAAATCTGTCAAGGTCAAATGGCAAGGAACTGAAATGTGAGGAATTCCTCAGAATACAAATAACAAGGAACTATCACGAAGTGTTAGCCCTGTATTTTTAACTATATGTAGATTGACATAGGTTTTGGACTGTAGTTTTCACAAGAATAGAAGTTTAAAGTGGCCAAAGTGTTAGCTAAAATTCACTGTTCGGCTTAGTGCCCAACATGTTTTGCATTTTTGCAGAAATTTAGCATTCAGACAACCTGGGCATGGATTGCAGACAGTTTGAAGTTATACTAGAAAATGCAAATGACTCCATTTTATCTCTGTCTCGAGTTTAGATTTTGTGATAGGTTGTGTTTTCTTGGTCTTAATTAATAGTTTATTTTTCAGAGCTATAGAGTTTTCTTTTTCCTGCTGAATGATTTGCCCTCATCCTCCTCGCAAGGGATAGAATTATCTAGATCCAGGTTGAAGAAAACATTAATTAAATGCATTAAAGCATTTAAAATTAAAAATTAAATGCATTCAAGCATTGGAACAGGTTGCCCAGGGAAGGGGTGGAGTCACCATCCCTGGAGGTGTTCAAAAAACGTGTAGACGTGGCACTTGAGGACATGGTTTAGAATGCATGGTGGTGTTTCGTTGACGGTTGGACTTGATCTTAGAGGTCTTTTCCAACCTTAATAATTCTGTAATTATACAATAGGCTTAGTGATAGAATAAAGTCTACAAAGACAGTGTTTTGAGTTTCTTGTCAATGAATCTCCTTATATAAGAAGTTTTAAAATTTCCTTAAATTTCATCACTAAAGGTAGCATTACAAAGCAGAGTATGTTTACGGTGTTAGTGTGTGCCTGTCAGGATATCAAAATCTGAAAATATAAGAGCATAATCACTTCCTATTTGCTTGTTTGGACTTTCAAGCCAGCACAGTAATTTAAATATTTTTTTCCTGGCGACGTACAACATGTTGTGATTGGTTTTATCTTTTTTGTTCCAAAAATTGTTATTGGGAAATATAAAGAGGTAGCAGAGTTGGCATGAGATTGCCAGAGCTGACCTGGCAACAGGGTTAACATTCTCACAGAATGGGAAGAGAGAGAGACAACAAAAGAGATTCTTCTGTGCAGATAATATATTCAGTTTTACTCATCTTAAAATCCTGAATCAGAAAAAGAAGTGGTTAAGAAAGAAAATAAGCAAAACATCATGTACTACTATCTCAAAAAAAAATAGTTGAAAACGTTAAATAAACAATATAGCTTGGGCTCTGAAAGTAATATTGATTAAAACTGGCCGTCCTCTAGCTGTGGAAAGATTGCACGTGTTGAGTTTTTTTTAAAGTATTTTATAAAAGAGCTGATTTTAATGGAGAATTCATGAATTTAAGTACATGCCCAAGTAATTTAGCGCAGCATAGTCTAGAACCTGAGCTGTACTGGTAGCTTGGCATTTCTAATTCTATATAGCCACTGAATACCTGAGCTGTTAAGTCAGCTTTTGAAGTCCCAATGCACTAGTATGGGAAATAAAAGTAATAATAATTAGAGATTATTATTAATGTAGTGTTAGAGTAGTAATACCATTTTGCTCAGCTAGAATTTTTCCTCTTCGCATTTATGTTTCAGAAAGATATTTATGTGGTTGAGTTAGTCAGAAACGTTAACAAGAAATTAACTTTAAAGTCTCATGCCCGATAACTGACACTGAGAAAGGATAAGAATAACTATAGCTGGGCCCTACTGGATTGATCTGATGGCAGCTTAATGTAGGCAAATATTTTTCTTGGTGTCAGTGGACACTAAGTGAAGCCTGAGACAGTTTCTGACTAATCACAGCTACCAATCACAGTGTTCAAATTCGGAGCAGCGATGAAACTGTTTTTGCTCACTCTATCAGAGTAGAGAAACGTGTAAATCTAAATCATTGAATGTTTTTATGTAACAAATGCATTCATGGAAATCAGAATTTGCTCACTGACAAACTGCAAGTATGAAATGCAGCTGTCTTCCTCAGAGAAGTTATTCACTGCGCATTGTTCAGTCAGCTCTAGCAATTTATTAACATTAATTGAAGAATCTTTAAACAGAAAATAGAACAAGTCTTCATATTAATCACATGAGATGCTTTATTTTGGTTGTTTGTATCAAGTCACATCAAAGTAATGCTTCAATCTCATTTTACAAAATGTGGATTGCAACATACACCACAGTATAGGGATAATTTCTGGAGACAAAAAAGTATATTCTGAAACACACTGAAGGAATTAATAGGTTTTAGTTGAAATTGGTCAGTCTGGTAGGGAGACGTGGTTATGATGGGGAAAGGACAAGAATTATCCCAGGAATTCTCCGTGGTTACTGAGAGCACAGACAGGGACAAAACACCCGCTGTGGGACAAAATCAGACACTCCAAGGGGATCGAGCAGAGGGCTGAGAAATTAAGAGTTATTTGATAGCTTTGGTCGGAGAGTAGAACAAATATACCTAAGAGAAGATAAAAGAGAACAGCAGGAAAATAAACATAGATGTATAGATGTTCCTGTATAGCTACGTATTTCACGTATATTACAGTGCAAAAGCATAGAGCTGGCTGTAGTTATAAACAGGAGTCCTGATTCCCAATAGAGAAGAGTGCCTTTTTTTAAAAAAAAAATTTTTTTTTGAGTGACTTTTTTTCTGCTCCTTTGACAGTGGAATAAGGTGCCTGATAACTTGTGCTATTCCAGCATTCAAGGTCTACAGAATAATTTTGAACATTTGGTCCAATCGTTTTTTTAATTAAGCACTTTAAAAGTTCAGTGAGACTGAATAACAACATTGAAAGAGTGAAAGTTTTAAAATGAAGTGACAATTATTCATGGGTCATCCCTTCTCAGATTTCATTTAATGAAAGACCCAATAAAAGCACACATTGTAAGGTGGTTCATTTTTTATAATTTCTTTAACTTTTTTAGCTCATTTTTTAAAATTAAAAGAGTCATTAAGAGACTAATTTTGAGATTCCCTCCAGAGTTTTCTTAATCAGGCACGTTTTATTCTGTCTGTGGTAGCCGTGCATAAAGAATCGCTGAGTTAAAGTAGTTAAATACCAGTTTAAGTATACACCTCTGACTGCGTAGCATTGAAAATACACATGTGCAGAACTGAAGTGCATTGGTAAATTTGGTCTACAACATAATACTGTTAAGAAAGTAACAATACTATCATTAAATTAACTAAATACTCTAGGAAATTGTCTTCTGATGTGATAGCATTTCGTTTTGATTACCTTAAATCTTTTCTAGGATACTGCAATAAATGTGATTTTAATTTTTAGCTGTTTATTGGTCAAATACAGTGTTCATTCACTTCTTCCTGTTTTAAAATGCGTAATTTATCATTCCTTACAAAAAAATGGGCTGTATTCTTCTGTCTCCTCTGTTGAATGAGAAGCTGAAGCAGGAAACAGTACCTGGTTGAATAGGGCAGAAACCATGGATTTCTATTTCTGTATCCACTGAAAAATTGTGGATTTTAGCATGCTTTTGATTTTCAAAGCTTTGTGAATGACAGTGAAATTTGGGTTAAGAGTGCTGACTGAGCTGCAAGTGCTTGAGCTTGCAATTCGGAAAGTTACTGAGAAAATCCCCTACCTTAATAAGGCATGAACAGGACTCTGGCTGTTCCTTGGCCTCATAATCCTCTCCACTATTTCATGAAAACTAGTCTGTTATCTTTATTTGGTAGTTTAAGTTCTATGTCAAATACATTCATTTCAGTCCTTTAACGTGATAAATTTCAGTTTTCCAATTTACCAAGAATTACTGGCTGATATGCAAAAAAATCTTCATTTAGATAATGAAAAATATGTATTGTTCAATAGTTCTGTCATCTTCCCAGTATCAGACAATATTGTGTAGTATACTGGTACCACAGGATGCACCAGACTCTGTAATGGAGTCTTAAATAGAATGGAGTTTATACCAATGAAATATTTCATTAAGAACAGCAAGCAGGATGCTGTGGCTGTGTGCAGAGTTCAGTTACTTGGTAGAAGAACTTTACACACTGTGAAACTGCCTTGGTCAGAGCTAAAACCAGAAACCACAGTTATAACTGTGATTAAATTGCATTACGGTTAAAGAAGTGGCTCAAAATCCCCTTGAAAATTCTGCAGAGGTACTAAATGGTATACAAAATAGTGTCACTGGTCTAGCTTTTGCCGAGATATAGGTTGGAATCGTAACTCTTCAGCATTAAGCCTTCCCAAGTACTAGATAATGAAACAGAGACATGGAATTGTTACAGCTGTGACAAGTAAAACAATGGAGCAAATGCCACCAGTGTGTGAGGGAGTAGACGCATTATAAGGACAAACGGTCAAGTTTGAAAACTTCCTTTGTCTGTAGAAACCCAGATCTAAGTGACTTTCACTGGGACTTTGAATTTAAAAAAAGAAAATCCTTTGAAACAAGATTACAGAGTTCTTATAATGACAGCTTCAAAGCAATTGTGAAATACACGTCGTCCAAGACTAGAGTTATACATACAAACAAGAAAACACTTAGTATACCTGAATAGAATGATCTGTAGTCTACCTTAAAAGAATGCAAGGAGCAAGGTAAATCAGTTCATCTTTCTAGGTAAGAAACTGGCTCTTCAAATTGCTCAGCTCCCTACTGTTTCTCTGAGAGTGATAGAAATATGCCCTTTTTCTGTTGAAGCCTCATGGAAGCTGTTAAGTATTCAAGAAGGGTTGTTTGGCCTTTCTTTAACCTGGTTAGTAGTTTGTAGAATAGAAGTTGAATTCAACTAAATTTTTTTTGCTCTTTGGACTACGTTTGCCACCATCTTAATATCCACTGCTTAATCAATATCATAGAATCATAGAAAGTTTTGGGTCGGAAGGGACCCCTAGAGGTCATCTAGTCCGACCCCCCCGCAGCGAGCAGGGACACCGCTA
>Ga0065711_1044206_pt1 | contig 14239 bp, 6 predicted proteins | sample Hoacrofraction12_FD_59098 | JGI IMG/M metagenome (GOLD analysis project Ga0065711, IMG submission 59098) | Hoatzin crop microbial communities from Cojedes, Venezuela - Epithelial fraction 12 v2 (version 2) | ecosystem: Host-associated > Birds > Digestive system > Esophagus > Crop | place...
GAAGGAGCCCAGGCCCAGCACTCTGAAGAAATTGAACTGTGAACTACATTTTTCTGGTTAGGCCTTGTAAAGCTTTTTGAAGTGTTACACAAAAAAATTGCATGCCATTTGTTTTGCCAGTGCCCCCCTGTGCTGGTGTTCGATACGGGAGATAGTCCTGAAGCTGCCGGGGAGAACGGCGAGGGGAGTAAGGCTGCAGCAGGGCGGGATGTCTTCGAGGGTGTGCTACCCAGTGGTGTCATGGGGGACTTCATGTGGCTGAGAAATGCTCTTGACTCAGGAAGCTGAAATTATAGCTGGAGCTGAAAACTTCAAGGTTTTAATCAGAACAGACAGTTTAAGGCTAGCAGAGCAGAAAGATGGACTGGAATAGGAATAGTTTGTCTGCAGAGTCTGGTTTCTGTTCAGCACTGAAAAGCAGCTCCACGAGGAGATTTCTCACGCCCTGCATCTGCAGGTTAAAGTTACGTTGCGTCTGAAGTGAAAGGGGAAGAACGCCGACTGGGTGGTGGCAAAGCTGTGTGCGTCGCAGCCGTGCAGCGCGGGAGCCGGGGGCAGCAGACGGCGGCTGCACCTGACGCCCGGCGCAGCGAGCGGCTGGGAGAACCTTGCAGGGCTCGGCGCGTCGCCGGGTCTGGGGTTCTGAATGCCACGGGCTGCTTGCATGCATGCTGCTGCGTGATACCTGTCTAGACCGCGAATACAGGGGGGTTGTAAAACCGGATTTTATAAAGATTGCAGATTTACGTTCATTATTTTCATGTTCATTTGTGACTTTTTAGAGCACTGGACTCCAATTTTTGAGTGCCTTAATTTTTTTTTTTTTCAAATGTCTGGAATAAGCTTAGGTCTCTTTAAAACCTGTGTGGAATGCAGAATGCGTATTACAGTAATTTATCTGATGTGCCTAAGTAAATGGAAATTTTGTAGAAAAGAGAAAAGGGGAGAAATCAGAATTTCACCTTGAAAAGGTATTTTCAAGCCTTTGAGCTTGAAAGTAAGTGAAAAACATAGTAAGTTCTTCTTTGAATTCTACAGTAGTAGACTATTTTCCTAAATATTCTTTAACGTGATTGTATTGCTGGCAGTAAAACCCACCTTATAATGGGTTTTCTACTGCTGAGTAGTGAAAGCTTTACATGAGGCTGTATTTGTCTCCTTTCTTTTCCCCTCTGGTCATTTTAAGCAAGTAAGTGGCTTGGATGATAGAAAAGCATGGTGGAACTGGAAAACGGTGATTATGAAAGGAGGATCCAGTGATCCCTCTAACAGAAAGCCTTTCAGTAGTGATTCACTGTCGGGATGCCCGTTCATCTGAGCAGCCAGGAAGTATAACCAGAAGCTCTAAAGATATGGGTCTTTATCTTTCTTCTTCATCTTTCAGAGTATCAAATTACTTTGCCAATTTACTGTATTTTTGATTGGCTTCCTTTGATTCCTGCAGGTACCTTCTTGGCCTTAGCACCTTAATTTGATTGGGAAAGAGGAAGGGGCCAGGCAGAGAAAAGAAAGAGGATAAAAAAGAGCCTCTCTTTGCGTGTATGGATTAGCCATCAGGTCATGCCTGATAGCCCACTTGGGATTCCTTATTTTTGAGGTGAAGTGTTACTTTTGAGAAACAATGCTACTTCTCTGTGCAATTAATTGAAAACATTCTGCTCAGCACAGGTACACATTCATGCCTGGAAGGACTATTGTTAAAATGTGAATTAAAGAATTACTTGCAGTTAATAATGTTTGGTGATTAAATTTATGTAGTGGAACTAATAAATGGAGAAATAATATCTGAAGCGAAAAATCATACTGAATTACTGAACTTGCACATTTGCCATCTTACTGGGATTTCTGCAAAACACTGCAATTTCTTAAAATCAGGTTCAAATTTGGGAGCAGAGATAAGAAGTGTGTTGCAGTATTTATGTAAAACATCATGGTTTTGGAAAGCAGAATTAGGAGTGCAGGGAATTACCTGCAGTTGTTTACAAGATGTTTATATGACAAAATCGTGTCTCTAGTTTGAGCCGCTACATTTTGCAGTCTCTAAGCAGCATTATCCCAGTGAGAGAAGGCTCGTCGAAAGAGTGAAGGAGGAGGACTTTGGACAGGGAATCCCTCAGAGTGGGTGGGGAGTTGGTACACTGACCATCTGTACCAGTTTTTCAGCATTTCCTCTAGAGATGTAGGAATGTGCTCCCTCCCTCCCTCCCTCTCCCTTTGACTTTTAATGGCTTTGTTTTTTCCTCTCACTGATTGCTCCACTGTATTCCATTTCTAGACTGCGAGTGTAGGTAAGATTTCATGGTATTCTTCTCAATTGATGGTCCTGCCCTCAGGTGTCACACTCATTGTCATGTGAGCATGATACTGTTTGTGTTTGGCTATAAAAACAGGCCATCATAAATATTTAAAGCCAATGGTCCGTGTGGGTTTTTTTAAAACAGATTTCTAGTCTTTGTTGACTTGTGCTGTGTTATCCCATAAAAAAAGGCTGCTCTTAAAGAACTAGTAGAGAGAGCTGAAGAAGTCCCATTCAATGCAGAATTATCAGTCTCCTTTATGCAGTACTCTTTCATGAAAGAAAGTGTAATGATCTTATGTTTCTTGCCTTTGAGTTGCCAGTAGGATTGACTCCAATAGTGAGCAGAAGTGATAATTTACACAAAAATGGTCAAGATTCCTGTATTTCCAATTTTTAAATGACTTCGGTGCCATTTCAGTTTTTGCAATACTTTGTGCTGCATTAAGGAAGAAACAAATATTTACAGGTTTGCATCAGTGATTCAGATTTTCCATACTGACTTATTTCATTGAAGGTTAATTGTAAATGTTCCACGTTTCAGAGCAAACAATAAATAGCTGCTTTGGAAGGGTGTGCTGGATAGCTGTGAATATATATTTTAATTCCAACAGAGGTGGAGTTTAAATTTTTGAAGAAAAGGATTGTGAGATCAAAATGTGATTTATGAAAGCTTGACCCTGAAGTAAATGAAATATTTTTGGCCATTATTCTAATGTGAAATTTTAAATGTGATAAGTTTCTCTCAGTGTTGCTGTGTTTTGCAGACACCATTTGCATTTGACTTGGAATTGAAGACTTCAGTCAGAATTGACTTGGAATTGAAAGATTTGATGCTACTGTATCTTTCTAGTGAGATAACAGATACATATGCAAGGATTATTCTCTGCTCCTGATTCTACTGACTCGGGACGTACCACCTGAAGTGCTAATGACACCTCATCTCCTCCCACAGTAAGGTCACCTTGGAATACTGAAATTCAGACCCTTCAGACTGAGACTTTAGGGCATGGGAGATGTGTACACCAAATAATGTGTTTGCTTCCTAGGAGCTTCCCTATGTGCTCTGGTCAAAAAGTTCTGTGGTTTCACGTAGGGAATATACATACCAGAAATGTCTAAAGACTGTTTTCAGGAACCAGAAAGCCTTGAATCATCTGTGTCCTTTCAGTCAGCAATTTGGACAAAAGCTAAGCATGGTTGTACAATGTAGAGAAGCAATAGAAATTAATTTGATGTGGAGTATGAATTATAACTTTTGCAAATTTTCAGGATTCAGAACCAGCCGTACCTGTCCTTTTCAGCATACAAGAATTTTTTCGCCCAGGAAAGTTTCTGTGGTTGTGGGCAGTGAAGTAGAGGACTTGGGTCTCTTCATAATACAAAAGGTGTAATGCAACAAACTTCCACAGTTCTTGCAAAGGGAAGGGGCTTTGTGTCATCCTGAGTGATGGCTTGCGTATCTCCATTTGTGTTCTGAGAGTTTAAGATTAGTGTCTGGTCTTGAAAGGCCAGTTAGTTATCCCAGAACTAGTTTCTGTGCCAGATTAAATTCTTGCTGTCAAAGCAGTGTCTTAAGCCTGCCTGAGCTTTAAAGAAACAAAACCAGAAAAAAACCAAAACCCACAAAAAACCCCCCAAAACACCAAAACAACCAAAACCCCCAAGCAAACAAACAAAAAACTCAAAAGCCAATCCCCAACCCTGTTCCCGCATATGAATATTAAATACTTAGAGTTCTCTCTAACTGCTTTTCTGAGTAACAGAAAACAGAGAAAGACAAAAGTGGAGGCTTTTTTCGCATTATATTTGCAGTATGCAGAGTAGCTTAAGAGGGGGGACGGTAACACCAAATTACTGTGATATCTTAACACCTTTTGAGCGCCGCAAAGCAGAAATGCCAGCATATTATTTTAGAAAGGTAGCGGTACATCCCATTAATAGTGATAGTCTGCATAAGTCGTGATGAGGAAAAACAAGCTTCCCAAGTGCATAAGGCACGTACAGGTTTGCAGAATTTTTGTGGCTTGCATCAGAATAAAAACGAGACTTAATGTTTTAATAAAGATAGGGGAATTTAAGAATAGCCAGCAGCGAAGGGATTAGGATGTTCGCGTGACCTGTGAGACTAAGTTGGATAGGGACAAGCCTTCTCTTGAGGAGGTGCCTCAACTGTTGAAGAAAGGGTGATGTGTCATGTAGGAATTCACGCTCTGCCTTGGACCGCAGTTTTGGTTTTTGTTTTTTACAAAAATGTGATTGCAGTGTAGGTGTTCTTATGCAGAAAGACTGGTGTTTGTTTGTATGAAAAGATACTGTAGAAAGTAACCTCTCCATGGCCTGCCTTTTACTTCAAGTGCTAAGCTGTGATTAAATGTGTAGCTGTTTTAAGCAAAAGGCTTGTGCCATGAATTGGATAAATGTGGTGATACACTGATTTCCTTTGTTGCATTGCAATGCAAATAAATGCATAGGTGTGGGGATTGAAATTTGCTTTTATATCTTAGGAAACATTCAGGAAAGGTTTGTAAGAGGGATAAAGGTAAAAATGATGAAATATGATTGCTCTAGAGGTTTGAGATATGTGTGGAAGGAACTGGTCTGGGTTTTTTTTGAGAGAAAAATACAGAGAGCAAAATGTTGTGCTGAAAGTATGTTCAGTAATGTCCTATTTGTCATCGTTGTTCTTCCTGTAAAAGAACTGGCATGGTAACTGACATTATGAATTCTTATTATGAAGTTGTGTGAGAAGTGAAGCTCTTGGGACTGATTTAAAAAAAAAAAAAGGAAAAGAAAAAGGGGAGGGGGCTTGGGGATGCGAAAAACCTCGCTTTATCAATTACCAAGTAATACCGACATTTTAAAGAGTAATTCAGCATATCTGTTCTATAAGAACTTCTGGGATCCGTGTAACAGGGGAGTCCTGTCTCCTATAAGAACCATTACCACAGTCTTAGGGAAAAGTGAAGATACACAGCATCAGTTGACTGGTCTTTCTCTTTTCTGCCCGAAAGTCAAATCTGGGCTCTTACTAGGACAGACTGCAGAAAATGAAAAAGATCAGGTGTTTAAATAACCACCTTGTCATTCCTGCTCTCTGGGGCACGTGGGATAGTGTATATCTTGAATACTGTACTAGCAGGTGTAGCTGAAGGGCATCAGTGGTGAAATAAAAGACAATTTTATCTCCAGAAAAAGCTAAGCTTTTTGATTTGTTGGACTGCAGTATTTCTAGAAGGATGTGTGTTTAAAAAAAACAAAAAAACACACACACAAAAAAAGGATTGTCTTCTGTACATATGCAAGTGCAAAAAATGGAGAACAGCACTGACTGTCCTCTAGTTAGAAATTAATGGGGAGCAGGGTCAGGGTGCCACAAAGACTTCTGCAGATGTGTTTTAAGTGGGTGGAGTCTACGCACTTGCCTCTCTCCAGGAGTTCAGGAACAAATTATATTTGGTCTCTTAAGTTATCTATATATGGAGAGTGGCAAGGCACCTTCCATGTTACTGAAATGTTTGATGCTTGTTAATGCCATCAATTTTGCTTATGCAACTGCATCTTATTTACCATACTTCCAGGTCACCGTACTCTTTTGTGGAGCAGAGTTAAAAATGTTGCTTTAAGTCTACCCCCCACTCCATCCAAAATGTTCAGTTGCTGGAGACTTTAATATGAATCACTTACATAATTGAGATGGTGGGGAAAATCAAGATTACTAGTTCGGTCATCTTCCTGTAGAGTGAGTAAAAAGACAACAGATGCATAATACTTACTCCTACTGAAAGAATGGATTTTTAATGTGATCTAGATCCTGTGTTACACCATGTATGAACTGCCATAATGTTTTATGTGTGTATGCATTGGTATCTCACAGTGTGTCCTTTTTATGTTTTTTTTTTAAATTAGACACTGAAATAAAATACTAAATCTGTAAGCGGGCCCAGTTCTTTGCTTTTTTTGAGTAGTTGTGAATAAGGAAGTAGAGAGATCTTAATATTCAGAAAGTGTTCATTCCTTTCCTTGTTACCCTACAAAAACAAACTTGTAAAGAGATTGCAGAAGCAAAAGAATCAGTGATGAATAATAGATTCTTCTTTCCCCAGTCTCTAACATCTACATATAGCAAGCACGTCAGTGCCTAGAAGACAACAATTTATGTTTTGCTTCCTTATGCAGTAGCCTGCTTTTCATCAAGCTTTGGGAAATGTGGGCAGCTTCTGCATTCTGATGCTGGAGTTCTCTCTCTGTCAGGCTGTTTTGGGCTAACCTTCGATGGACAGGATTTACAGTTGCCCTGTTCATCTGGTTAAGCAGACATTCTCCTGGAAAGCTGACGCAGGCTATTGTTGACTGGGAATGTTAAATTATTTGTATCTTACCTTAGAAGGGTGAGGACAAATAGTTCTGTCAACAGCTAAATTTATTCTTAAATCTTTGTGACTCTGATGTATACTGGAATAAGCTTTAACCAGCAGCAACGTATACAACAACAACAACAATAATAATAATTCGATGCTTAATGTTTTTGGGGTAGTCATGATTTTTTTCAGTCGCTAAATTGTCCGAGCATTCTCTGTTGCAGCTGATGTTCATAATGTCTTTTTTCCACAGCTGTGGCAATGTTGTCGGTGGCTTTTTAAGTTTTTCCTCTTACAAACTGGTTTTGGTTGTAGATTACGATGTTCTGAGCTGCTTTTGTGTTGGATGCCATTTAAATGCCAGTCATTCAAATTCATTTTTTATTCTCTCTATGCTCTTCTGATTTATGTGAAATATGTTTTCTAATATGTGCTAATTTGTCTTTGTAAGGCTGAAGGCTTTCATTGTTTTCTTTATTAGCTAAAGTTATAATTCAGTTTAGGTCTTGTTTTGGAAGAAGCGTTTAGGTTTTTAGAACAATAAAACCCAAATTAGAATTGAGCATGTTTTAACTTGTTTCCCTTTCCCCCTGAAATGTTTACGGAGAGAGATATAATCCTAGCATAAAGAACTATCAATGCTGTGTATTTTGACTAAAGCTGATGGAGAAATTGCATCTGTATAGCTACCGCATGCAAGTATAAGAACTTTCTCATTATTTTTGCAGAGATACAAGAAGTTTCTTTCAGTTCAATGCTCTGTCTTGGATTTGCTTTGTGTCCTTGGATAAATCACTGCATTTGTCTGCTTCTTTATTTCATTCTGTGTAATGGGAGACCTTTAGCAGGGTATCAGGAGAAATATATAGAATATTCTCAAATGCTGTAAACATTAGGGTGAAATGCAAGTGTGCTGCCTTTGACATCAGTCTTCCAGTAGTATCTCAAATGATAACCAGTAATGAAATTCCAGATATTTACAATATCCTAAATACAACCCCTTTTGTATATTCTTGCTAGGAACGGTGTTAAGACTGTTGTTCTTACTCATCTTCGTTTGCCTTTTCTTCCCTGCTCATCTGGCATTTCAGAAATTAATTTTGGTCCTAGACTAGTACTACTCAAGAAAACCTTTCTTATGCTAGCTTGTAAGAAAACTAATGAAAGGTTATTTACAATTTGGTTGGAACAAATCAATCTGAAGCAAACTGGATCTGGATGAGAATATGGAATTCAAACTACGTGTAGCACTAATTGGTAATGCCATTTGAGCATGAGCATCCTTTTTCATGCTGCTGAACTTTTCTACCAATTTCAAAACTGACAGAAGAGAGACTGGGAAGTTGGACTGAAGTCCGCTGACAATTGCAGGCTTGCATATGGAGGTCTGCAGACACGTCCTCTCTCCAGCAGGTTGTATCGTGAATTTGCAATCACTGTGTCATTATGATAGAAACCATGGATGTAGTTGCCAAATAATGTTTACAGTCATAAAAATCCCCCCTTATAGAGAAAAGGGGGACATAGAAAGAAGACACTTCAATTGTCTATACGTAAACAGCAGGAGTTCGAGATAATATGAATCAGGAAGAACACAGTGCATTCTGTGAAGGACAGCTAATGTGAGGGAAATGCTATACATGGTTGTAAAATCAAATCGGAAGAAAAGAGAGGTTTATCTGTTCTCTCAAGGGTAAAGTGTCATTGAATCTCATCAAAAGTTGATAAACAGGGCACAAAATCTGGGCTTTCTTTGTTTCTTGATCATTGTATGGTGTTGCTTGAGAGCTATGCAGTACTTATTCCTAAGTTATGGCTTCAAGTCTCCAAGATAAGCATAGTTTGAACTTCCTTTCTTCGTGTCTTCAGGTAATTCTTTTGCTTCCCAGCGTAACACTGGAAGTTGGGATGAATGGTCTGTCTTGTAGACACATGACATTTTTCATTCACATTAGTTTCCTTTAGTACTTTATTTTGAGGGTAGAAAAACTCATCTTGTCCATATTTGTGAAGTGTATCTTCAACGTATATTTCAAAAAACACTTTTGTTGAGCAGAGCTGGGAGTCAAACTCTGTCAGAAATACAAGATTCCTCTGAGGAATTGATAATGTTGCATTGTCTCTCTGAATTTGGGTAGGAATATCTTTGTTGTTTGAAAATATCTTGATGATCTTATTGCTGTCTGTGTGATCTCTTTGGATCTGCTGCTGTTTCTGTCAGTTCTTCCATGGGTTCCTGCAGTGACCCAGTGAGGCTGAGATTATTTGCGAAGTGTACTTTGTACACTGATGAACACAGCTTTCTATAACCTTCCACCAGTAGCCATCTAGCTTATTTTTTAGGTAGCGGTTGAGTGTTATGTAGGCCATCAAGTCCCCATGAACTCTTCTCGTCATTTCTATGTAGTAATTTTTTGCCTATTGCAGCGTTTTCATTAAATTTTACAAGCTGCAGCATTTCAAAGAGTAGCTTAAGCTATTCACCACCAAAGGAAAGAATTTGTAAGCTTTGCCATAGGGGACTACAGTTTGATGGGAGAAAATGGGATAATTGTTTCCCTACCTCTCCCCCGACGGGCATACTGTCATGTTTTTGCTACAAATGCTTGACACCTGAGGCACAGACTCCTGTTGTTGTATTGTGCAATGCAAGTGCTTAACAATACACTGCACAATGACTACAATTCAGTACATGTATGTATATAACTGTTCTTCAGCAAAATACTTCTCTGTATTGCACACCTGTTCTTGTAAATTGAATGGAAACAATCAAAACAGTAAAGTATGCAAGAGTCTAGAGAAACACACTCATCGTTTCCACCCTGATGAAGATGCGTGTCTAACAGAGCAATTCTGGCACCAGGGCCCTTCAGTGGTTGGTTACCTTTGTTCCTTTTTTCCCTTTTTTCTTTTCCTCCCCTCACAGGCCTGTTATAATGGTCCTTAGTGTACTTGCTGGAAAAGGTTTTTCCTATGTTGAGGGTTGTTCCAGCCTGTAAGGACAGAAAGGAAGATACAGAGCTTTACCACGCTCTGTGGTGAACACTTCAAGAGTAATCTAAAAGGTCAGAAAGACTTGATTGTGATGAAGTGAACGTCTTCGGCAGATTTTACTATAGTGACTTGGCATACCTTTGTAAAAACGTGCTCACTTTAATTCTGTGGTGTTTTGCGAGACAGGAAAAAGAGGATTAGAACAGAAGATGCCTTGCATCCTAGCAAACTAGGACTTGGGATAGTACAAAAGACAAGTGTTTGGTGTCCAAAGACAAATGTTTAAGAATATGTTTCTTTAAGGGACAGGATTGCTTTAGTTTTATCCTGTGGTTATCAAAAGTTCTAAAGACTTTTAACTTTATTTGAAGTGTGTTTGTCTTGATGAAGGAAACATGATATGAAAAGAGAATTACTGGAAATTGGGGGAATACATGAAGTACTGAAGGATTGCCTTCACGCTTTTTCTTTTCTAAGCAAAGATACAACTGGTCAATACTGGAGCTTGTTGATTGGACTGATTATGACTGTTCTTAAACGCTTATACGTGATCATAGTCTAATAAACTGTATGAGCATTGCAATGTGTGCTGACCCCTACCACTGATTCATATCTAATGTGGTGCTACTGTTGTCTCCAAACTCTGCAGTTGTCATTGAAATGCTTAAATGCTTGTCCTAGATGCATCACTTCTGAATGTACAAATAATACATTGGTATGAGAAAATACTGAATTAGTTTTTCCTGAAGTAAAACTGTCCTTTTTAGTTAAATGTTTGATACCAATGAAGTGTGTATCCACACTATAAAATGTTTTTCTATGCTACTGTTTCTGTTTCAGAATGTAAAATAACAGCATCATACTATTTATGTTTTTTTTCTGTGAAGAGAAGAGGTATTTATATGAGAAAGTAGCATATAAAAAAAGGTACTGGGAGCAGGTAGTTTGACTTTGCCCTCTGTCCCCCTGCCCGTGGAAGATGTCTGCTGATGTGTAATGTTGATTGTATAAATGAATTAATGATGAAAAAGCTGCAAAGATACTTAGGAAAAGGTGCTTTTTATACTGAAAAGCCAACAGTATGTTTATAGTGTTTGCATGTAGGAGGGGAAGAAAAAATACTGAGCCAAATACTGAAAGCCTAGTAGTTGTGCTGAATAAAACAAGAAGGAATGACCGAAGATTGTGTGAGAGATTTAAAGAACTTAAACTAGCGTGCTCATGAAAGAGAACGGAGGCAAATGTGTGCTGTGTCTGGATATATTTGGTCCCTCTTCATATTTATGTCTGTATCACTTTTGGGGAGTTTACAATGCTTTCTTACCACGGATGACTGGGGCAACTACTGAAAATGATATTCCAGCTCCTCTTGTGCAGGCTCTAGTGTTTGTGCTTGCTCATGATCAGCTAAATTAAAAAGCTGATTTGGCTGCAAGCTAACTGTGTTCCATGTTAAGTTTTCAATTGGATGGTCTGCACAGCTGTAGGAGCACAAATGAAAGCTTGAGGAGACTTGGTGTGGCAGATTGTGCACTCCCGTCATGATGCTGCATTGTCAGTGTTTTCGAGTACATGATTTTGAGGATCCTGAGGGATTGCTGCTGCCAAAACAAGATGATCCAACTTTCCTTTCAGTGCCCCTTTTGTTTCTGCGTCTTGGGTGACAGTCTTTGCTGTTTGACCTCAAGAGGGGCTCATTTAACCCACAAATCTTGAAAAAAAACTCGTTCAGAAAAGAAAAAAAGAACTAGATTTTCTCCCAGGCTGGTGGGTTGAATCTGCTTGCTGTACAACCAGTGGGTTGAATCTGCTCGCTGTCCCAGCGCAGCCCTGATGGACGTCTCGGGATTGTCTCTTCCCACGGCAGCAAACTAGCTGATTGTCTTGGTTGTCGTATCTTAGCCCTTTAAAGTGCTTCTGTGGCTCTGCTGAATTCAAAGCCTAAAAAGCTTGAGCTGTAGAATGTACACTTTATTCCTTTATTTCTTCCCGTGTGCTTTTGCTTTTTCTTAATGTGAATGGAATATGGCAGAATGCTAGCTGTCTCCTGAAATATTTCACGTGTTACTACCAATAGGCGTTTCAACGAATGTGCTGTGGAAAAGACACTAGAAAACCTGAAGAGAAGCAGTGCTATACTAGTGTCAAGTCTGTTATGATAAATTTCTATTACAACAGAAATTTAAGCTAATGTATATAGATTTCATCCAATATGTGATATTACAGTTATACAGGTTTATGATGACTGAAGAGAGAATTCATTTATTTGCAGGCATGGTGCACCACTCTTGTTCTATCCCACGCCCAGGGTACGTCCTCCCTATATGACTGAGTCTTTGTAACTTCAACCAGAACTGAGCCTGAGCAATGCCACTGTTGGTCAAAAAAAGTGCAAGTTAATTTGCTAAGCAATACGAGTGTTAAGTACTCCGACCAATAAAAAGATGTCATAGATAACAACTTCACATTTTTGATGGTTGAATAGGTGGGATACTTGGCTCTAGCTGAAATCAGTATTTCTTTCTTGTCAATATGTGTGCTGGTGGGAATTAGTCTGATTGAAACAGAGTGCAATTCTAAACTTTTGTTTTTCTGCCTTCAGACACCTTTCAAGAAAATAATTTAACGTGGTATTTTATTTTGTGGTAACTTATTTTCTTTTCCTTGAGCTATTTGTTTATTGCTTATTAAAAGGCAATCTATTTAAAAACCTGAAAAGCGCTCCATCTTCATCAGTAAAGCTTTCTCCCATAACTCTCTGCCAGCATCATTAAGCTCCATTAAAATCATTCTAGTTAGAATGAAGTCTTCAGAACAACTGAAAATGGTTGCAGAAGAGATTTTGATTAGTGCACGATATAGTGTGCGAATGTGTCTGTAAACCATTCTGTTCTATTCTGTTTGAAAAGCATGTTTTTTATTGTGGTTGATGTCCTTTCACAGGTTCATGTGTAGCTGTTGGGGAAAATGCTTGTGCTGTTAAACAAAAGCCTACGTCAGGACTGTTCCTTGAAGGGTAATAAATTATATCCACAAGCACCAGGCAAATTGCCTGCTAGATTACCTTGTGTCTGTGCTAATCCCTGATGATGCAGACAGTAAGAGCCCACTGATTGTGCCTGGGCTGATTGCAGCTGAGCAAGAAATTGCTGTGCTACTGCTTCTGTTGACTTATGCTTGGTTCTCCCTCCCAAACACACACGGGCTTCTTGTACCAACTTGGAAGCAGCTAGAGCTAAAACTGGTGCATTAGTGCTCAGTATTCTTCAGTGCAAGACATCGAAACACCTCCGACGGGAATCTGTGAAGCTGTAGTTGAACCAGGCTGTTGTATGTTACTGTGGATACTGGCAAACAGCATATCCTATTTTGAGCTGAGGCCATCTAATTCATAATTATTTTTAAAAGTTGTTTTTATTACATATCTTCTCCAGCAGTTGTTCTTGGGCTGAAACTGCTTTTCTACCAAGTTAGTTCTCCCTTTTGTGTGCTGTGACCGCTTTCATGTGCTGTGAACACTGAATGCTTTGTTCCTTTCATTCTCTTACCAAAGTACAGGCTGTTTTCCTGAACAACTTTTTTCCTTTTTTATAGTTCAAAAGGATATGCTTTAAGCCTTACAAATTCGTAGTGCTGGGGAGCTTACCTGTATGAGCATTTGAAGTTGTGCAGTGGGAACCGTATATTGGTTCAGTAATGTGAAATATTTAGAGAAACTTGTTCCAATCTAAACACCAGTGGGGCTGCTGCTTATTATGCTGTGCTTCCAGCAGTCTTGTGGGTCTCTAAACGCATACCAAGGTGTGGGAAGAATTGTTGGATGTTCTTTTGTTTTGCGCAAATAGGCTGAACATGATCTGGGGAAAACAAACATATTGTCAGGCTCTGCAAAAGAGCAAGATGGCATCAGAAGAGTATTTGATTTTCAGATTTAGCTGCTGGATACTCCTATTAAGCCTCGTTAGACTGTTTGATCTACAGGAGTTTGCACAATTAGTTCGGTGTGGTGCATGCCTGCCTACCTGCTCAGTCTGTATACAGCTGTGTATTTGTTTATTTTTAATAAGGATAATTTCACTTTCAAAGTATCCTTAAGGCTTTTACACATTTTAGAGCTTTTTAGCAGAACAATTAAAGTTTTTAAGACTTGTGTCCCAAGAATAACCTTGTCTCTCTAACTTCTGCTTTCTTGAATAGCTTCCTTGCATTTCAAGGGTTAGTTCCTAGTAATCAGTTGTCATCTGCTTGAGCTCGTTCCTAAGAAGTTGTAAAATATACTCCATTTCTCTATATGATTTAGCTGTTCCCACTGGCTCAAGGCTGACCCCTGAGGTCAGCTATTGTGCAAGTACGCCAGTGACTCCTCCAGCAAACTAATGAAAGCATATAGAATAAAAATAACGAAGAATTGCTGATGAACCATAACACTGGTGAAGACTGAAGAAGACTGAAGACTGAAGGGGTGGGTGTCAGGAGGATGGGGCCAAGCTCTTTTCAGTGGTGCCCAGTGACAGGACAAGGGGCAATGGGCACAAACTGAGGCACAGGAAGTTCCGTCTGAACATGAGGAAGAACTTCTTCCCTCTGA
>Ga0065711_1044207_pt1 | contig 14239 bp, 8 predicted proteins | sample Hoacrofraction12_FD_59098 | JGI IMG/M metagenome (GOLD analysis project Ga0065711, IMG submission 59098) | Hoatzin crop microbial communities from Cojedes, Venezuela - Epithelial fraction 12 v2 (version 2) | ecosystem: Host-associated > Birds > Digestive system > Esophagus > Crop | place...
AAAAAAAAAAAAAAAAAAAAAACACAACACTTTTTTGTGAAGTTTTTTTTCCAGTTGCAATCCTACCCCATCCACTTCTGCTGCTGATTGGTAAAAGACTGTATTTGCTCCTCAAATTTTTCTTCTGTTCTTTTTTGTGATATCTTAAAACTCTGAAGACTGGTCTACTGTTGAGGACTGTATAGCTCTAAGTCAGTTAAGCGTGTGACTTTTTATCCTAATGATAGAATATAAATCATAAGTCGATACTCTCATATGGTATAAAACACCTAATACTGCTAGCTTATTTGGCTTGCCAACATGGACTATCAATATGCCACTGGAGAGCTTAGTGAGTGATCAAAGAACAGAATGCCTTGAATTAACTCTAGGCATACAGCAGGCTACGTTATTCTAAAATTTCTCAAGTGGTAGACTGCAATTGCTCCATTGACAGAGCATACAGTTAGAAATCAACAGGTAATAGTTTCACTTAGAATATCATACATTTTCATAACCGAAGTAACATACTGTCATTCATAAGGGTACCAGTAACAGTGCCATTTGTGGAACGCTCTCTATGAAATTATTTTCCTAGTATCATACATAGATTCAGCAAGCCTATGAGTTTAACATTAATCCTGCTTAGGAACAAACACATACCATATTTTCAGTCTTGACTGGCAGGCTACACACAGGCCATTGAATTAAAAGACATAAGACTGCATTTGATCCACATGGAGAAACTCTAAATGCTCAGCACAGCTGATTACATTACACTGTTCTGGAGTTACTCATCCTAGTCCACAAAACTTCTGCTTCCAGCTAAAAACACATTTGGTATTGATTTTTCCAAGACAGCTCCTGGACGAAAACAACCCTTTCTTTCTGTTTAGATTTTTAAATAAAAAACAACCATGGAACAAAATCAAGACATCAGATACAAATTTGACCATGTTTAGATATAAATGGAATTTATGCTTTCTAATTCAGGACAAGATAGAAAAATCTCTTAAGTGCTATGAAACAGCTTGCCTGAGCACTGTGTATTTTTAAATATCTTTTTGACATGCCTTATTTGATGGCATCCCATCAAAAACAATGGTGCATTAAACTAGAACATTAGAAACCAAATGATGGTAGGAACTGTGAATTAGAATGTATTATTATCAGGTCTTAGATATTCTAGGCAGTGTCACTAGGATTAATATCCCTTTTAGATATCCATAAACCATCATAAGCTTTGAAGATAAGGAAATGGTACACAGAACCACATCTCCATTTGCCTGACCCCAAGGATGCTGCTGGCATATGGGTTTGACCTGAGGTTTGAGCAGTAAGAAATCCCTTCAGAATCCCATCCACCTTCTGCTCTTCAGCTGCTTTTGGAGTTGTTTTGGTGTCCATAAAAATGTATGTCTTACACTTGCTGTTTAAGCAAGTTCTTGAAGACTCTGAAAACAGCCTTCCCTTTCTCTCCTCCTTCACTGTTTGATAATCTGTACAGATACCGCCACACTGGAGATGTGGCAAAAAATACTCTTAGAGGTTTAGCAAGCCCCTCACCTGCATCACTCCTTTGAGATGCTGCTTAGAGTTCCACCTCGGCCCCACAAAATATTCCCCCCTGTCCCCGCCATGTTATGGGGAGAATGTCTAAGGGTTTTGTGATAAACAAGTGTGGGTGGGAGCCTGGGGCTCTTCACTCCCAAGATAAAGTCCAAATATGTAGCCAGCTCCCATGCAAAATTAAAAACATATTATTAAAATATTTTTGCAGGCTGCATCTGTTTTCAACACCCACAACCTTGCTCCTGCCTTGATACCACTGCCTACTGATGTGTTTCAGCTTTAGATAGAAACCATTTCAGAGAGGAGGGCCAGTAAAGTTAATGACAGCTAGCCCTCATTATTCAGTTTAAATATGGGCAAAGTTAAGGACCTCTCTTTGCATAATGGCAAGATCTCTTTGCATGTACACTCATATCTACTTTTAATAAATAAACAAGCTCAGCCTGTGGTAGTAGACAAGTTCATTACTGCAGAAGAGAACTGCCACAAGAGCTTTAGCAACTCTTCCAAGACCATGCAGCTCTTCCAGCAAAAATTACTGGTGTTGCTATTTCTGACTGACACTCTTTGGTGTCTTTGGGAGGGCTGGACAGCTTATGTGCTAGGGTAACTCTGAAATTAAACAGGTCTGAACTTTTTAAACTGTTCATGATCCAACTAAAACTTTGAAACGACAAATTTCTGTTTCTGTAGCTCTGCTTCTTAGACATATTCCATTGTTAGTCTAAACATACCAGCCAAATTTTCTAGTTGCCCAGGCAGTTATACAATTTTTAGAAAGTTAAGTCCAGAACTACTGTACTGAAGTTGGTTTTTTTAAGAGTTATTAACCTATGTAGATGTACATTGTCAGCTTGGATTCCTTACAGCTGTTGAATATGTAAGTACGCATTTTCTAAACCATGTTGACTGAATTTTATAGTCAGCTGTCAACTGGAAAAATGCCAAGGGGTGTCGTTAAAGGGTACAGGACAGCGTCATTTTTAAAGTTTTCTACAGCTTCCACTATTTACATAATTAAATTTGAACTTTGTTTCATTCTTGTACTTTTATCATTTACATAATAATTAAAACTGATGCTTTCTCAAGTGCACTGGTTCGAAGATATGGGAAACAAAAAGCAACATAAAGTCTTCAGCCCAACAGTCCCTCTCGCTAACAGTTTCAGTACTGCTAAAATGAAAAAGTTACAGCAATCTGAACAGTTGTAATTAAACATCATCTTTGATGTTCTTTGCCAGGAAAAGTAAAAGAGTTTGAATGTGAGATGAAATACAACAGGGTGAAAACAGGGTAAAAGCAGATGTCCTCATTCTAATGAAACATCCAAGTTTATGTACGCTTCCCCCACACACACAACTCAGGCACGGAAAAAGCACAGGATTTTTTCCCCACATCCTAGATACTTGAGGTTGGCCCTGCTTCAAGAGGGAGGTTGGACTTGATCTCCCTACCAGCCTAATTATTCTTATTCTAATCCCCTTAGCAATGAACTTCAAAATGGCTGGAAACTGCAGGATAAGAAAGGATTCATATGACCAAAGTACCCTTCCTACAGTAAGAAGTTTATTTGCTTCGTGACTCTACAATTTCATTTCATTTGTTCACACCCAAATTCTACTGCAGAAATGGGGTGAGAGCAGAAGCCACACTTACTCATTGTGACATAGCAACTACAGTGGGCAGCCAGCTAGGACCCTGCTTCAAGGGGTCATTATAAAATAGGGAACGTCAGCCTATGAGCCAGTCACAAGCTGGAAGTATTTGCACCATGAGATGAACCTATACTTAAAATCCTAGACAAAGCACCAGAAGGAAGATGCGCTTGCTGAGAAAGAGCCTCCTCTGTTCTGGATCATGCTGTAAAAGAAAATGGATGTGAGCAAATGGTAAGCAAGTGATTGTCAAAGATTATGCGATTAAGTGGATTTACCCATTTTGTTCATTAGGGATGTTTTCCCACAACGTTGAAGAATCTTAGCCATGCCAACCCCCTTTTCTAGAGTGTTTCCTTAAACTCTGAGGTCTTGGTATTCACAAGGAACACCAACACAAATTCAGAAGGACAACTACAGATAGAGAAAAACCAGCAGGTAAGAGCAGCTGCATTGTTGCCTAGCTTAACAAAAGAAAAATCATCTGACAAACTTGTTTTTTGCGCATCCTTGAAGCAAGATAAGAAAGAGTTCAGTTTCTTCTATTACTCTGAATTTGCACAAGGGTAAGTAACTTCAGTAACATCAGTTGAGTTATTCTGGCACGAACCCAGTGTAAGCAAAAGCAAAATTTAGCCTCTTGTTTGTTTTTTATAAGGCTCCTGACCCTTAAAGCACCAGACTGTTTGGAAACAATCCCATAGCCTTCAAGTTATGAAGGTGAAAAATCTGACTTACATAAAAAAAAAACAAGTATGCCAAGTAAACTTGGTATTGCTTTATATTTTACTGACTTAAAAAGATGTAGAAACATTTGTTTTAAAAGAAAGTTTATAGGACCTAGCAAGAAAGCACTCTTGGTGGGTGTATTCCACTACTGAGTCTGCTGCTTCTCTCCATTACTTTTGGGCAAACCGCCTTTTTTTTTTTCTTCTTAAATGGAAACCACAGTTCTTGCCTAACTGCTTCACGGAATGATTAAGAGTTTTCATAGTTATTATAAATGGTTGGATTTTAAGATAGATAAGAAAACATTTCTTTCTGAGGATTCTTAAAGCACAGCTACTACAAGAACAACAATTAAAAGTCATCCTGTGTGTCACGGTAGGCTCAGCACAGAATTCGTTACATATTCTGCAGCCCAAAAGTAGCACAAAACTTATTGGTTTTGAAGTAGGACTTGGAGAGTGGGACAACTGGACCTCCTTCTGCACTGGTTTCCCTCCATGCTGCCAATCATTGCCTTAAATTCGTTTTCCAGGTTTACCTCTTGAGCATATCTCTTTACAAAACAAAAAGGAAGTGACAGCAATGGCACCAGTGATGGATGAAGTATAAGTGATCCACAATGCCTTCCTGTTTCTCTCTGGGGACTGGGCTGATTGACAAAGTTTGAATTTGCATTTATAGTCATATTCCATTTGTGGGCCTTGAAAACATCAGAGATCAGTCACGAAACATAATATCAGACCTTTTTTCTTCCTCTTTTTTCAAAGGAAACAGGACTAATTTGGTAACTGTCATGGTTCTGACTGCAATCACTCATCTAACTGCTTACTTGAGCCTATTTAGTCATTTGGACCCAAACTTCCCAAGTCTGGCAGTGTACAGAAACTGTCACTGGAATGCAGATATCTTCTCAGATGTGGATCCCCTGCCTTGCTACCCCTGCTAGAACTGAAACTACTGAGATCAGTGTCCTCAACTAAGAGAGCACTACCAGTTTCCTTCATCTCCTCAGCTGATTTGTGCACTTCTTTGTAGAGATACATCTTATGAATATTTTGGCTAGAAAAAAAAAAATCCTACAGAAAGAGCAGAAACACTATTAGCAGAATCCACTGTTTACAGAAGAAATAAAAACATTGATCTTTCAAAAAAGTACAAGAACTATTTAGATCAAGAAAACGAGCACACCTGAACATCCCAGAGACATTGGAGAAAACACAACTTCTAACTTCATTTAACTCACCACTGTAAAATTCTCCTCTTCAAACAGACATCGGCAAAGCATCCTGGCTATCTGCTGCTCCATGTTTCAGAGATATGCAGAATAGTCCTGGTATGGCAGATTGGTATTTGCCACCTACCCTGCAACATTTGGTAACGTACCAACTGCAGGAATCAAACAGCATCAATAAGCTTTATATAGAGAGATTTCCCCATACTGTGACAGGAATGACATCAAGAAGTCCTTATAGAACACTACTCAGTAAATTTCAATGCTACAATTAGTTCTTGTTTTACCAAAGGGTTCTGAGCTACCAACTGAAAAAAAAAAAAAAAAACCAAACATCAAGCACATTGCCTTAAGAATGGCTCATTTATCCTATTAAATTGCACTGACTAAAAGTCTCCAGCACTGTGTGGCACACGATTGCTCTGCATTATGCACAGCAGCCACATCAGTTACCAGAACAAGGCTGTGGGAGATACTGAATTAGCTATTGTGCACTGACAATTCTGTGTATGTACTAAAACCTTATCCAACAGAATCATGAAGTGCTGTGCTAACAGAGCTGGTCAAGAACTTGAACAGTCAAAAGAAACAGAGCAGTTGTTAAATATTGCTCTGCAACTATGCAGTTATTTTAATGGTAATGGTTTTTGTTGTCTGCTGTAATTTAACCAGAAAATGCAAAAGCAGCAAGAAGATAATGGTCTATATTAATAGCTATTCAAGATGCCTTGGTTTAAACACTTGTCATTTTTTAAGAAGCTTCTCAGCACTGATGACTGCAGTTATTAGGACCTTCTTAGTTTCTCAGTTGGAATACAGTATCTTCTAGCCTAACAGTCACTCAGAAGCTCACACGCTTGATAAGGACTGCAGCATTCCTCCCTTATCACATATCATCAATACTATTCAAGCCTCTAAAACTGCTATATATCAGTGATTTAACACACAGTGATGAATTGAAGCTAATGAAATCAGCAAGTGACTCTGTTTCTTCCTTCAGTACATGTACTTCATGTAAATAAGACTCTTACTATTGTAAGCTCTACACAAATGTGGGGTTTTATTATTGAAATTAGAAATATTTTTTTAAAAAGTCTTAATTAGCTTTCTTTACTATGTTATTCTTCTCAATCTCAGCGTATCACAAGGGAGCCTCCTTCACAATGGCGAAATTGGAAGTAGACAGGTGAAACAACTGATGTAAGACCATAACTGTACCAGACAAGGACCAAATACTTCATAAGATCAGCTGTTTCCCCTCAGATTTTCACCTCTACATGATGCAGTTAAGGTCACAGTCATCACTTACAGTCCTGAAAAGTCGTATGGGAACACATGCTATTGTGAAGGCACAGGCAGCCAGCAGACATGCAACTAGGTATTAAAATCCTACCATAGCTGTAAACATCCAAAAAACTTGGACAGAAGCGATCAAACACAGGACACATGCAGAGGCCACACCTCACCCAGATCAGCTTGGGCCAGCTCAACTCTCACACAGCAGCCAAATAGCTGATTTTAAGGAAAGATGTACAGTTGCTCCTAAAAAAGCTAGTCTTACCACAAATCTTTAGTTCTGAATAAATAGACAAGGTACTCAGAGTTTGAACTAGCATTTGTATAGCCCCACAAAGAATTCTATGAAAACTGGTATCTGAGAATAGTAACAAGACGTAAAACCTGTGTTTTAAAGAAGGATGATTGTTCTCAGAAATAACTCAGCTAAAAGCTAAAAATAGACCATTTCCTATGGTAGTGATCAGTGAAATCTTGCTAAAGTGTTCCAGTGGAACCAGAATGGACTAAGATCTACTGACAACACACCTGTACATTTTACTGAGAAATTAGGGACAGAGTGATCTAAAACAAAATGATGTCACAGTCAAGGCAATACATCTGATATTATTAAAGGCCATGGAGCCTCACATAATTTTGTTCTAGCAAGGCTGTAAATCACTGCATCTCTCAACCTTCTCTCTGCTTGGCTACACTTCTGTAGGCAATTTTTGTTCCCTATCCCTCCAACCAAACAAATGAAACATTTACTGTTGGCATCATCAGAATTATGAATTAATGTCTTCATGTAATTTCAAGAAACTGGAACACTCCCAAAGCACTACAGCAGAAATTATCTCAGAATTAAGTGTGACTGTAACCAGGTTGGAGGCTCAAAGTAGAATGCCGATCCACTCACAAGTTTGGAGAAACTGAAGCTGGATACTTATGAAAAGGATACATAAAATGAGATTTTTTAAAAAGTTGGTGCATAACTAGGAAAGAACAGCACAGAGCACATCAGAATTAAGTGTGCTTCTAAGCAATACCAACAACTTTCTCCACACACATGCACCCCGCACACCCCTTGCCAGAAGCTCTACATAGACATAAGACAACATAAGCTTCAGGAAAGCTTCTGATCTAGATTATTATTGTATGCACAGCTTTAAAACGGATCTATTTTTATCGCTTTGAGAAGAGGAAAGACAGAGATGAAAGATTTAAATATTTTTTGCAAAATGCTAGTAGTAAAAGGCTTTATTCTTCTCAATTGTGTAAATAATATCTATCATTTTCTCTTCCTCTCCAGTTCTAGGAGATTTTAAATATAGGGTCGAGTTAGTAGCTTCTAACTGCAACTTCCAGTTAATGCCAATTCCCTTGTAAATCGTTTTGGATAATGTTTCATGCACTGCTACTTTACAGAATAAGAGCTGTGCTTTCAAACTTCCAAGGCTTCAGTTTACATGAGAAATGGGCAAAATGCTGTAGTTCTGTGTGTTCAAGCCCATTACAGTACAGGAAGATCCAAAGAAGCAATCAAAAAGATAATGTGCATTTCTAACATACAGCTAAATGAAACCAGAAGTAACCCCACACTCAATGCCCACTCTCCAAATACGGCTATTTGCCTGTCTGTTCTTGATATCAAAGTTTGATTCACAATCAGGAGAAGAGAGTTTTTTTCTCCACAGAGCTTAAACCCACGTAAGAAAGTTTTAATGCTTTAAACCTTTGCGCTGTATTAATCCTAAAAATAACTAGCACATATTGTACCAGCTTGCAGTCTTATGACAGGAGATGGAACTCACCAGGATGTTCAAAGGAGAGTAATTTGAAAACTTCTGATTTGTACCAAACCAACGCTGCTTCTTCTCAAGTGATTGTTTGGGTTGTGATGCTTCAGACTTCAAAATGAGCATCATCCCTGCCAGTGTCACAACACTGTATCTTTGATTTGGAGTCCTCCACTCCACCATTCACAGGGGGATCAAACTGGTGCTAATTACTCTACCTAAGCTTCATGCATAGGCTTTTGATTTTCCCAAGGGCTTAAAGAAAAATCAGGCCTTCTGGTTTTACCATGGCTGACAGAAAAGAGCACCTTCTCATTCCAACTAACCTAAGAGTGAAATTTGACTTTCCTACACAATGTATGCTGTTAAAGACCATAGAGATGTACAATCATTATTACACCAAATATCAGAAGACCATGGCTACTAATACCATCTGAGAAACCAGTTTCCTTTAAGATTGGTCCTGTATCTAGTGTTCTGTGAGTCAGTTTTTAAAAAAGTCTTACCTCTACCAAGCAGACCTCAACACTGATGTGAACTTTCACCCATGCATCTGTGCTCCTCTCCTTCCCACCTCTTTAATAACTACTTAAGGACTCTAACAAAGTGATGCTTTTTCATCTGTGCTGGATCAGAAAGACGACACACACCTTTACTGGCATTTTCTGGAAACGGATGATTCTTCTGACTAAATTTCACTTCCATTACTTACTGTCTGCTTCCCCATACTCATCTGCAGGTCTAACTGGAGAAGGAGCTTTCTACCATCTTTGAACGGCTGAACACCAATTCAATACCAGCGATTTATTCTCAGGTAGCTTATTTCACTAGGAACTTCAATAATACCTACTAAATGCACCTTACACCTACACAAGACCTCTTTGACCCTTCAGCATTCCCTTTATGTCCATATGCCTTTTGTGAAACAATGAGCAGAGTGAAGCTGACACAAGCAAGCGCTCGCATTGTGACACCAGCAGACTGGGTTAGTCTGTAATTTGTATTCTTGCACTGTTACTGCAGGATGATTGCATAGCTATTTGCAATGCCATAAAAAGGTACGAGACCAAGCCCTGCCCTTCTTGGTCAGTCACGACCCTGTAATTTGTGGTAGAAAAAATCCTAGTATAGTAGGAGGGGTGTGATGGCACCATGCTTAGGTGTTTCATGTGTGCCAGTAAAATGGAGCAAATGAAAATGTTAACCTACAGTGGGAATGAGAAGCGTTGCTGACAGAGCTCGGCTCTGGCAAATCTTCCAGCTCATTAATCATTAACTAATAAAAGACATGTTTTCTCCACAGTTATTCTGCATTTAAATATGGCCTTGTCCATGCCCTGCTATGTAACATACTACCTGGGACTGTTCAAGACGACAGAGGCTTAGCTACTGTAAGGGAGGTGTAGTTCCAAGACATTTTATTCAGCAAAAGCATTAGCACAATTGCTAGAAATACTTAGAGAGCTGAAAGCTAAATACAAAGACTTTTCTCAAAGCACAGGTTTCTTAACTAATTCAAGATGCTTTTTAAAGTAATAGAAAAAAAGTAATGAAATAAATAAGACAAGTAAGGAAGCAAAAGAAATAAGTAACAAAGAGGATTTAAATGTACCTAGGGATGATTCCTGTTTCAAATAAATTAATGGCCTTCCAATCATGCATCCTTTTATTCATCTACAATTATAACTTTTTATTTTCTTCTGTCTTTGCTATCATACTTCTTCAAACTTTGGAAAATCAGCTGAAGAGGTTGACAGCTAAGAGTAAGTACACTTTGCATAAAAGATCCACACCAACCTGTCAAATACATAGGAAAAATAGAGGTAAGTTAATGCAGTTAAAAGCTAAAATCTGAACAGAAATTTTATCTTTACTGTTATTCATCTTTGCCTATTGTGTGACTGCCCTAAACAAATAAAAATAACATAGTTAGGTGAGACTAACAGGAAAATACAATAATGCTCACAAAATATGTGGCTGTCTTAACTGAGGAAATTAATCAGGCAGAAAGGCAATTTATAAAGGAAGTTAAAAGGCATAGAAAAATGTCTGCTGGAACAAGTAGTTTGTGGAAAAAGTAGAAAAAAGTTTCATAAATTTCATTCTGTGTGTGTACAGAAATCATTAAAGTAGACTTCAGTCAGAAAGTTAAAAGTTTTATCCCAGCTGTCACTCTTACAAAAAACACCTAGGACTTGACCAAAAGCATTAAAAGCTAATCATGGTTAGCTCAGAGTATCCAGTTTCTAATAAATTCAGTATCTCAGATCTGCTTCCCATCATGTTATAATCGAGATTACTGAACTACAAGACAGTCTTTCATCTAAAACATCTAGACTTTTTATGATATATTACAGGTTTAGCAGTAATAACTTTTTTCTTCTCTAAGCATTTAATCAAACCCTTGCAAGAAGTGTTCCTCAAGCATTGCCAATAATCTTCTGTGCCAGTTATCACCACCTCTCAAAGAAAACTTTTTTTTTTTCCCCTGAAGAAACAAATGACATATGAATAGCAGAATTGTCAGCATTAACAAAGGGCAGACTCCAGAAAAGAGAATTGGATTTTCCATTCCCCTAACCTTCATGGAAAATGGCCAATAGTCTCACAGAGTCACAAGCCAGGTATTTCTGCTACGTTATTTCTTATAATCATGATTAAGTATATAAAGTCTGTTAAGAGAAAAAACAAAACAAAACTGTTTCTTGCAGAAGGAAGAGGGTCTCAGTACCACAAAGCACATGCAATCTATTTCTTTCAGGGCAGGGAAGAGAATGAGGGAGAGAGAGAGAGAATGAGAATGGTAAAGCTTATTCCAGTGAAAATGTAAACATACCACAAAATGAAGGGTGGGTAATTCTGGTCAATCTAACAGGGAACCTTTAAAAGCTTAGACTACAGTTTGTAAAGTACCAGTATCAATTTGTATATGTTTATGGCCTAAATCAGATGCGAAACACTACCAAAGCACTGGAGATCTAAGACAATACCCTAGCAGTGGCTGATAACATTCCAAATGATTGAAAACAGTTCTTCTGCTCGGCAGGTGTTCAACTGTACTTGAAGTTTACTTATTTCTTCTTAAAAAAGAAATCCTCACTTTGAACACACCACTCACAATGTTCTCTTTGCTTTCTAACAAAGTAAACTTTCTTTCCCCAGGCAGTTGATCTATCAGGCTTTGTAGTCAGTCCTTAATTGCATTTCAAACAGACACTCTGTGACGCACTCTGCGTGGTGAAACAGAATACACATCGTGAAATGTTCTCACTATATATAAAGAAATGCTGTGCTAATGCAACCCGCTGATTAGTACCTCCGCAGAGAGCAAGAGCTGTTACCTAGTGCCAAGGGAAAGAAGGAGGGAAGAACTATATGACTGTACAATACAGAACAAGCAGAAAGCCATTAAGCCTCTTCATAGTGCTCCTGAAATAGAAAATTCACTCAAAAAGAAGAGATGCCATGGCTTTTGGATACTCTGAAAACAAAAAGTATTTTGCTTGTGCATCTAGGGCTATTTTGTATTCTGCCTCCCTATCTTCTACTCAAGGAAGACTGCCTACACAAATGCTGAGATAACAGGATCATAGTAGAGATAATACTATTTGTCATTCAGGCTCAACAGGAAACCAAAGTATAACATTAAGCAGAAACTGTAGCCCAAGTTTTGGCTCAACTCTGCAACAGTAACAGCTTCATCCCATGTACTCCTGATTCATACCTTCAGAAGAATACAACTTAACACACATTTTCAAATTAAAACTACTTCTGCTAATATAACTCGTGTTTTATGGATTTGTACTCTATCAGGCCAGCAGAGAGAGATCAGCTGGGAAGCACAGCGAGTAGAAGAGACCTGTGTATGAAAAACACGATGGTGAAAAATCGTGGCATAAAAAAATTGAGTTAATCTGAAATCCCAAAACAATTTCCTTTCCTATAGAAGGATCATTCTAAGATTAGTCTGTACAGAATGAGGAGTTAAGCCTTTGCTAGCATTTCCAAGGGGGCCTTCTAGATGGTGCTTCAGAACAAGGGTTAATCTGGCCTGTGTCAATTTGCTCTTACTCCGTTATAATACAACATCATGCTATCCACAACAGAAACTGTTCCTCACTGATAATAATATAATACAGCTGCAACCCATCGAATGATACAAGAAACAGAATGGTATTCACTACAAACAGTTGAGCTCTTCCCAAAATTCACTCTGACAGAGCAACAATTCGAAAACCAACAAAAAAACCACTCAAAGACTACAGTTTGTCACGAGCACATCTTGTACACTAATGTGTCATTTTTGCTAACACCCCACTTATCTCAATATGAAAAACGTTCATATATATTAACATTTTCTGTTATATCAGATTCCCAATAATTGGTGTTACTTCTTAATTTATACCTTGTTTAAGATGTCACAAGTTTTCCTTCTAGCATATGTCAGTAATTGTGTGCTCTGAGGGGCAACAGGCATAATGCTTCCCTATTATTTTGCTTTTACCTCTCTTGCTCCAGCTAATAATGCTGTTGATTGTGGTTGGTGACACTGGCACTTTACCTCAGAAAACTACAATTTAAAAATGCATTTGTGTTTTTCATTTTCTTCCCTCCTTTAGGAACAGATTCTGCAGAGAGCAGAACTAAAAACTGTTTTCATGTTGTTACTCAAAGATTTGGGGCCAAAGTGACAAAAGGGAGAGCTTATGGCACTCTAGTAAAGCCATTCATTTCTCTGAAAGTTTGGGGGTTTGTCCTGTCCTCCTCCCCTGCTTCAGGTAGAGCTAATTTCCATTCCTTCTTTACTGTACATACCTGTTCTAGCACTTCGCTATCAAAATATGAACAGGGCAAGACTGAAAGAAGCTGCATTATCACAAATGGTATGTCTACAAAGAGATACAGACAAGAGGGCACCATGAATCTTAAAAATAATGGTAGCACAGAAATAACTCTTCTTGGAATCCTGAAGTACAGGCCTTCAGCAGAAGTGACAGAGGAAGTCTTTCTTTCACCTGTTAAGAACATTAAAAGTTTCAAGTGTTTTGTTTCAGCTACTGCAGAACTCGAGAAAAGGTAGGAGCTAGAGAAAGAAATTCTTCCATCCAGACTTAAGCTGTCAGAATAGAAATGAAGAGAAGTCGTCAAAGTAAAAAGAATCCGCGATAACATCATATGACTCACAAGCTTTAACAAATTGCCTTCAGAAATACCTCTGGGCAGGGCAAAGGCTCCCTTGCCTTTCTCTTTTCCATTTACACATCCCAAGATTTGCTGTGAAAGGAAACATCGATATTTTCCTCCAAATCTTTAGGGAGAAACAGCTTCATGTTTTTGCAGCTGCACTCGCCAGAACGCTGTTCCCACCAGTCCCTTGGCTCTCTCCTCAAATGTCCCATAGTTCAAATTCCTTTAAGGATAACTGTCAGATCCTCATACTAGTCCCCAGAACACAGAGACATAACCCCTATCTTAAAAGACTTCAAGCGATTCTCCCATCTTGCAGTTGCTATAGCTCCTGCTATACAACACTGCCAAAAGCACTCCACACAGCACAGTGACCAAGTCAAGAATGGGGACATTTTTGCTTCTTTTTCTATTTCAGGATCCAGACACCGTCAAAGGTAGGCACAATCTGTTCAAAGCAGCAGATGGGTACACATGCCTTGAATTCAGAAGCTGCTCACATGGATCTATGTTGGAGGATTTTAGAAGTTCCTTCAGAAAGCTGAGAACAAGGCTCAACACCTACAAAGAGAACATTTCCCTTTGTTCTCCTTAGCAACATTAAGGATGTTTACACTGTCAGTGCTCACAGAACAGCCTCGCAGTAATCACCCCATAATAAGATTGTACCTCAAAGACAGCAGTAAGAAAAAACAGCCCTGTAGACCAGTTATCTCGACCATGCCTTTTGCTTGACTCTGCCCACAGAAGCAGTCAATCTCATAAAAGGTTAAGAATATCAATACAGATGGGATACACTGATGGGGCGGGGG
>Ga0065711_1044208_pt1 | contig 14239 bp, 17 predicted proteins | sample Hoacrofraction12_FD_59098 | JGI IMG/M metagenome (GOLD analysis project Ga0065711, IMG submission 59098) | Hoatzin crop microbial communities from Cojedes, Venezuela - Epithelial fraction 12 v2 (version 2) | ecosystem: Host-associated > Birds > Digestive system > Esophagus > Crop | place...
AAAAAAAAAAAAAAAAAAAAAAAAAGATGAAAATTAAAAAAGAGTAGAGTATATTACAACGAGGACAATAAATCTGGAAGTGTATGAATTCCTAAAGAGGAAGGTGATGATCATTTTAGTTTTACTAGTGTTGCATACGCTTGCTGGATCTATTTAGAAAGTGGTAGGGGGTTGCGTTGTCTCCGTTGCTATTCATGTTACCTGAGCACTTCCCACAGAGCAGAAGCGGTTTTGCAATTTCATTTTATTTTTCATTTTTCCTCCCTGGCCCACTGGGAAATCATTGCAGAAAGCAGACAGCTGTGCACATGTGTGCCCGAGCACAGTGCGTGGCAGGCGGTGGAGGCCAGCCCTGCCCCAGGGCTGGGGAGCTGGGGCATCCCGGAGCCAGGAGACCACTGCATCCCACAAGGAGTCTGCGTGCAGGGGGATTCACACCAGAGGCTTCACCTTCCCCCTGTAAGAAGAAGGTTCAGTGGCAAATTAAATTCTGGAGAAGGCGAATTTAGCCAAATACAGGCCTCATTTCCAATGGCCCCAAGAAGATCATGCAGTAGCTTTCCTCTGCTGGCAGAAGCCATGGCATATCGCCTAAGACTTCAGGCTGTTTCCAGCCCTCTTGACCTCTGCCCTGTTCTTTTGGGGAGTTTTGTGGAGCATCTTCCCAAGAGAGAAGGAGGAGCAGAGCCTTATGTCTTCTCAGGTCAGCTGCCATCCCTAGGAAGAGCAGCTCGTCCTGGACCATGGCACCACTTGCAAGATTAACCTTCCTGCAGAAGCAACGTGCCAGTTTTGCCTGGCCCATGTGCGGTGGCAGATCTGGCACCCTTTCAGCACCACACTTGAAAGACAAGAGGTGACCAGGACTAAGTGAGCGAGGAGCGGGAAGAGAGAGAGGTCCGCAAAATGGTAAAGGTGACATCTGTGGAGATCAATGGTGTAGTCACTGCTGTGGCATCGTCTGAACGCTGGGCTGACTCTGGGAAGCCGCTGGGCAGCAAGGCAGAGTAAGCACCATCAGCAAATCTGCAATCCCCTTCCAGCCTGGTCCCTCAGAAGGTATTTCTCCACAGCATTTTTGGACACCACCACCTCCAGCTTTTCTGGCAGGGCACACAATGCCCGTGTTTTCTAGCCTAACTGATGCCATGAACACAGCTCAGGACCTACATGGTGCTGTGCAAAACCAAACTCACTGCACAAGCCCTGACAGGTGAGGTGCTGCTTTTGAAGCTATTCAAAATGGTCACTTGAAGTGCCACGTGTGCAGCTGCAGAAGGGCAGTAACGTGGGACTAAAGAGGCAATGCAAAATTCAGGATAGTAAATCAACATCTCCTGCTCCTTTACAAGGCATGCTGGACCAAAAGCAGCAGGCTACCGCTTTCTGCATTGCTTTCTCCCCCATCTTATTTTCCTTTAGTGTGTACTCTCCGATAGCACAGCCTCCCTGCCTCTGGCTACCCTGACAGCCCTCAGGAAGCTCGAACAGCCACAGCTGGCATCTCCTGACAGCACCTAACACTCCAGATCCATATCTGCTGACTTTTGTTGATTCTTCCAGCACCATTTCTGGGGCCCCACAAATAATAATTGTGACTTGGCTGTGAGCAAAGGAGCAGCGTGAGGATTTTTTAAGAAAAACATTGAAAAAACAGGCCAAAAAATAAAGCCCGGGACATGTCTCCTGGCATGTAGGAAGGAGCCAGATCTGTGCAGAAACACATGGAAAGTCACAGTGGGAGCTGGCAAAGGTAGCCGAGTTGCAAGCGTCATTGGGTTGAGCAGGGTCCCAGAGCCACCAGCAGACTTGATGTGACACCTCTGATGAGGGACGTCTGCATGAAGTATGGGCAGCAGATACCTGGGCTGCCAATTCTGGGGCTGCAGATTGTGGAGAGTCTGAATGTGCTGAGGATGGGCATGGAGAAAGAGGAAGGAGATACCACCCTCACTGGGGGCTGACTAGGTCCCCGTCGTTTGTCCTGGCTCCTGCCCCTTCCTTCCCCAGCTTGATGGGTGCTGAGGTCAAAGGCAAAGGTCTGATGCAGACACCTAGTCTTTGAGCACCATCCAAGTGAAAGAAATTATGCATGGGCCCAAGTTTGGGTAGAAGAGTGGATGGCAACATCTGTGAAGACTGGAAATAGTGAGACACCAAAAGAGGGAAGGAAAATGCAGGAGAAAAGCCTGTGGTTGAGCTGCAGGAGGTTAAACTAGGGAAAGACAGGGTCTGTGATAGCAAAACTGGCTAAAGCTCAACTGCAGAAAAATGATCTCTTGAAAACAAAGTTAACTGCTCTGGGGAGCCACAGTCCTCAGTCCAATGTCATTTGTATCATTGCATTTAGGTTCAACATTTAGGTCCAAGGACCTGCATCTTTGCTGCTCTGATTTCTCTTCTTAATAATTAAATGTAATTATAGGTGGATGTCTGGTTAGTCACTTGTGTCACATGAGTGCTTTTTCCCCCAGACTGCGTTACATCTGCTGCTGACAGCAAGTTGCCCCTCCCCGACCCTGCCGGCATGGGAGTGAGGAGGAGATGTTGCCTCCACTCACTTTACAGATAAGGCAGCTGGATTTTGTTGGCTTCTGGCACTCTCAGTGTACTCTCAAGGCAAGTAATCTTTAGGGCCGTGCTGCCTGTGAGTGGGTAAGTATTACGAAAACTTTCATTCTCCCCTTTGGTAGGAGCTTATTGCAATGCAGGGCACCCTGAATTTCAGATAATAAGGTAACTTGCATCATCACCTAATCAGTTGCCTTAGTAACAGATTTCCTAAATTTCCCTGTTGCATTTGCATGTTCATAAGTATGAAAATCAGACGTGGGAGAAGGAAAGGACACAAAAGAAAATCCAGGGCTTTGTAGGATGCGCTCCACGATGGGAAGGCACCTGTAAGGCTGTTTGCTGATCAGCCTGCGCTTTGTTTACTCACCTTGGTTATATCCGTGGCCCCCTCAGTGACGCAGCAGCAGCTGGTGTCAGCTGAACGGGGGGGCAAGCCTGGAAAATCACTGGCATCCTCCCTACAAGGTTTGGTGGCACAGAGAGAGATAGATTATGGACAAATCTTTCTGGTGGTAACTGGTGAGGGAGAGCTAAGGCATGGTTGGGACCCCAACAGATAAAGAATTTACAATTTTAAGAAAGCTTGGGGTAAAAAGTTTGAGTGTGAGGGTGCTGCTTATTCAGTGATGCTCAGTTCAGCAAAGGTCACCTCTGCAGAGGACATTTCCCTGGAATCTGCATCAAGCTTTCTAGATCAGCTCCCTGCTCAACCCAGACTCAGATGGCCCCACTTGCACCATCGGAGGAGGCTCTAGAGGTGATGCTGCTTGGCATTTCAATGACTTTTCTCCAGGCAGATCCACTGCAGCTCAGTAAGGAGCAGCCTCTCAAATCTGACACAGAGCCTCAATAAGCAGCTTCAGCCTTTCTTGATGAGGGACCGCGCCACCTGGACCTGGAAAGGCTGCTTTCCTTCTCCTTCCTGGCAAGCTTCACAGTACAAATGTGAGTTGCGACTGACCTGTGGAAAACAGTGGGGGAGAGGGTGAAGGCACCCGGGGTCAGCACTGGGTGCACACAGTGACCAGCATCCTGGGCCAGTTGTAATGGCCTGAGAGCAGCAGTCCCTGGGGAAAGGAGAGGAGTTTGCCCATGTGGGCACAAGCCCCGCTATCCTGCTGGAGCCTGGGGACGGAGTGACAGGCTTCTCCCTGTCCTGGACACCCGCAACTCCACCCCCCTGGGTCTGTGGAGCCTCCGCACTCCCCTCCCCTTCCCCACTTGTCCCTAGGGGACACACTGTGTGGAGACACTAGGGGAAAATGGATTTCTTAGTACTGCCTTTCCACAATTTTTGGCCTAATTTACCTTTGAGGAGAGATGATGGTTTGGGTCAGAAGGGATGTTATAGATCATCTAGTTCCAACCCTAGCAAAGACTGGAAATAATGAGGTGTCCCATGGGTTGGGACACCTTCCACTAGACCAGGTTGCTCAAAGCCCCGTCCAACCTGGCCTTGAACACTGCCAGGGAGGGGGCATCCACAGCTTCTCTGGGCAACCTGTGCCAGTGCCTCACCACCCTCAGAGTGAAGAATTTCTTTCTTATATCTAGTCTAAATCTACCCTCTTTCAGTTTGAAACCATTACCCCTTGTCTTATCACTACATCAGGAGTCTTGTTTTTGATCCCCATGTTTAGTCTTGAACTGAGTAATGCGTATGTGAAAATTAAAGCACGCCTTGCTAAAAAGTGAATGTTGAATACAATGAATTAAGAAAGCACGGTATATAGAGAGCACTGTAATTATATCATCAGGCAATATCATGTACACTGTGCAATGCTGTGATTCACGATGTTACAAGTAAATAACAGGAGATTAAAAATGTTCGTGGATTCTCATCTCTAATGTAGCCTGGTTTAAGGTTATACTTATCAAAATTATCAGTGGAAAAACACTGTATTTCAAAGCTTCAGTGGAAAAGCACTGTATTTCAAAGCTGAGTCACAGACAGTCACACCGAGTCAGAGACGAAGGTCTTGCTGGGAGAGCTGGGTGCTGAGACCATGAGCAAGGTCCTGGGATATCCCCAGAAATGTTTGTTCTTCATGCTATTAAACAATTAGGGGAAAATCTCTTTTAGTGCACAAGGCAATTAGTAGTTGCTACTTTAAACCATAAAATAAAACCAGAGCTTGGTTACTAAAGTCATTTACCAAAGCCCGTTATTGTTTCATATACAATAAAGGAGATTACTGTAAAACAAATAACAATTTTGCAGAAAAACCAGTTAGGGATGGCTCCCTCTTGGTCATCCTTTGAGGAATGGTGGGGGTGAATCAGCTATCTGGAGGTGCCCCAAGCCTTCAACATCACTCAGATGTGGTTGCTTTTGGGAAGAGACACCACAAACAGCACAGCTCTGAGGCAGAGAACGAATGCTGCTTAGTGCTGGGACGGTGCTTGGAGTGGTTCACAGAGGATTGTGTGCAGCGGAGAGAGCTCTGGTTTATTTTAAAAACCTTTCCCAACAAAATAAAAATGACCCTTGGAAAGGGAAGACAGGGTTCAGTATCCCTGATGTCAGCTGTAGTGTCCACAGCAGTTTTTATCGAGGATTTTACATTGGACAAAAAAGTTCACATCCAGTGTTGTTGCACCAGGACACCCACTCCTTGCAAGACCCCAGTAATCTGCAGCAACTTCTGGCAAGCCACCCCCTGCCCCACTCCTCCCAGGCTGACCACTGGAGCCACCAGCACATTGATGGTCCATCTCCATGAACATGGGGAACCTGGTGGCACCGCGGCAGCTGGGGGAGCCCAGAAGCAAGGAGGAACCAAAGGCAAGAGAGGGAGGGATCAAGGTCACTTGGGGAGGAACAAATGTCCTAAAACAGAAGGATGAAGGGATAAGCCAGCGTTGGTCACTGCGCTTGTCTGGCCATGCCCTGCCCTACCCAGCACAGCCTGTCCTGTCCTCTCATTAAATGCCACCCATTCAGTGTCCATGGGTACATGGGATCCGAGTGCAGCAGCTGGAGCAGGAGCAGTGTCAGAGGGACATGTCCCTGGGGGGACACCACAGGAGAGACTGGAGCTGCACCTGCAGGGGCTTGCATGCCCAGTTGCTGGCCACTGGGCAGACTGGGATCCAGGAGCAGCCACCAGGCAAGCTCAGTGTCAGAGCCGAGCTGCTGCAGGGATTCACACCCTACGTATGTATATGTATATGTATATGTATATGTATATGTATATGTATATGTATATGTATGTGTATGTGTATGTGTATGTGTATATGTATATGTATATGTATATGTATATGTATATGTATATGTAAATTTCCACTGATGGACTGTCATCCTGCTCAGCCAGAGAGGGGAACAGGATGAGGCCGCTGACACTGTCTGTGTTTATGTGAGCAGTGGTGGCCGCATCTGCCTCCGTAGATCAGCGTGTCCAGCTGCATGTATGTGTGTGTGTGTGTAACACACGTGTGCTTGCGCGTGTGCCAATGGGGAATACAAGTCAACCTTGTTACTAGCTGGACCTGGGGGCTTGGAGCTGCGGCAGCCTCGCCTCTATCAGGCTGCTCTCTAAAAGCTTACTGATTCCCCTCCAGCCTTTCATGTAAAGGAGGGGACTTTAGTGTCACCCTGGATGTCACACATGGTAGCTACTTGTCCTCTAGCAGTGCCAGGAAGAAAATTGCTGACAATTTCCCCAGCAGAGGGGAATCCTTGGCTACGTAGCAGGTGGGCACCTTCCAATGTCTCCCCTGCTTGATGCAGGGAGCACCCAAGGGGAAGGAAGCAGCAGTGTCCCCAGCCAGCCCTCCGCCTGCCCTTGCCTTAGCACAGCAGGATCCCTGGGCCCTTCCAAGCAGCTTATTTCTGACAGCCAGCGAAGCCCATGTGAAGCTTTAGCAAGGTGTTATGGGTTTGCGTGGCAAGGTTTTGGTAGTGGGGCAGGGGGCTAGAAGGGTGGCTTCTGTGAGAAGCTGAGAGAAGATTCCCTCGTGTCTGATAAAGCTAGTGCCAGCCAGCTCTAAGATGGACCCACTGCTGCCCAAGGCCAAGCCAATCAGCGACGGTGGTAGTGCCTCTGGGATAACAGAGTTAAGAAGGGGAAGAAAAAAAACTGCAGTGAGACGGCAGTTAAAGAGAGAGGAGTGAGACGATGTGAAAGAAACAACTCTGCAGACACCAAAGTCAGTGAAGAAGGAGGGGGAGGAGGTGCTTGAGACGCTGGAGCAGAGAGTCTTCCCTTGCAGCTCGTGATGAAGACCGTGGTGAGGCAGGTTGTTCCCCTGCAGTCCATGGAGGTCCACGGTGGAGCAGATATCCACCTGTAGCCCATGGAAGGGACCCCACGCCAGAGCAGGTGGATGCCTGAAGGAAGCGGCGACCCCATGGGAAGCCTGCACTGGAGCAGGCTCCTGGCAGGACCTGTGGACCTGTGGAGAGAGGAGCCCATGCCGGAGCAGGTTTGCTGGCAGGGCTTGTGACCCCATGGGGGACCCACACGTGGAGCAGTCTGTTCCTGAAGGACTGCACCCCGTGGAAGGGACCCACACTGGGGCAGTTTGTGAAGAGCTGCAGCCCATGGGAAGGACTTATGTTGGAGAAGTTTGTCGAGAACTGTCTCCTCTGAGAGGAACCTTCACGCTGGAGCAGGGGCAGAGTGTAAGGAGTCTTGAGGGACAAGGAGTGGCAGAGACAACGTGTGATGAACTGACCATAACCCCCATTCCCTGTCCCCCTGCGCCGCTCGGGGGGAGGAGGTAGGGGAAATAGGAGTGAAGCTGAGCCCAGGAAGAAGGGAGGGGTGGGGGGAAGGTGTTTTAAGATCTGGTTTTATTTCTCACTATCCTACTCTGATTTGATTGTTGATGAGTTAAACTCCCTTTTCTCACCAAGTTCAGTCTGTTTTCTCCGTGACAGTAATCAGTGAGTGAGCACTCCCTGTCCTTGTCTCGACCCTCGAGCCTTTCATTATATTTCCTCTCCCCTGTCCAGCTGAGGAGGGGGAGTGATAGAGTGGTTTTGGTGAGCACCTGGCATTTATCCAGGCCAAACCAAAACACAAGCTCAGGCCACGGCATAACTGTTTCTTCACTCCACACTGCACACATGCAAACTGACAGTTGTGCTGCAAAGGAGCCTTCCACTTTCTCCTGACTTTTCAATGTTTTCTCCTTGTTTTTATCACCTCAAATAAAACTCTCATGCGGTGGGGGGGGGAAAGTATCAGTCCTATGCCTTGTAAACCAGGTCTCTGATGCTGCATGGAGCCTTTTCTGTTCCATGATTAAAGCTGAGCTGGATATTTTATTCCTAACAAGCACATTAGGCTTTTTGTGTGATGTTTGTGCTTCTCCCTGCTCAGGCCCTCCCCCTTTCAGGGCACTGACGTGGGTAATGATTTCCTCTCTGCAGGAGCAGAGTTCATATCTTCGTACTAGGAATAAACATGCAATTTAGCCAAGGGTGAATTCATGACTGTAATTCATATTCTGAAACAGGGCAAGTCTTTTGCTTACAGACTAGCAGATCATGTGGTTGCAATTGAAATTTAGACATCAAAACACTAAGCGTGGCATATACAGAGCTGGATCCTGGCAGAAGTGGTGAAAAAGGAGTGGGACACGAGCTGTCCCCCTCTGGCAGCTCCCTGCCCAGGCCCTGCCTTTGCCATCAGAGTCCTTGTCAGGATGTAACCCTGCACTGCTTTCCTTGTTAAAAGTGTGGACTTTATTTTGGTAAGTTTAAAAGGCACGGAAATGAGATGCCCTCCATTTGGAAGGGAAGCTGAAGATCTGCAGAGGCTGTGAGTGACTCTGAAGAAAGGAAGCATGAAAATGAAAAGAGAGGATCTTTCATCGGCTTCCTGACACAGTGGGACACAGGAGCACCTCAGCGGGATTGCATCCTTCGTACCTGCAAAAAGGCAAGGCATGCGTGATGCACTACAGAAGGACCTAGGAAGGAAGGAAATGACCTGCAGGAAAGGGAATGTAGCTTTGTCCTGATTATTCAGCTTGCAAAAAAGTGAAGAGTAGGAGAGTCTGGTAGAGGGAGGACACACAGAGAGTCTCAAAAGCTTTCAGAGCCATAAGACTGTTGCACAGAGCGGTCTCATTCCTGCAGGCACACAGTGAATGTTAGAGGTTGAGCAGCCCCCGCAGACAACCCTACACATGCATTTACATTCCCTGCCAGGCTCCAGCATCTGTCTGCGTGCTTAAATGCTGCCTCGGCAGTGTGGGAAGATGGACAGTGGATTAAGTCAGCATCTTTGAAAATCTGGTGTTGGGACTGATCACTGTGTGCTCCTGCATGGGCGGCAGAGCTCCGCAAAGAGGCCTTGCTCTCCTCTCACACTCGGGTAGGTGTGCAGTATAAACACAGTCATGCGCAGCTTCAGGAGTCAAATCAAATCCATGTCTGAAGTAGCTCACATCAGGAGGTAGTTAACATGCAAAATCAACCACATACCGAGAGTTGAATCCTTTACCTGGAGAGTTACCCCAGGTTACAGATGCAGGTGTTGCTCTGTGAGCTGCAGACATGGGGAACGCTGGTTTATCTGGAGAAATGTGTCCTTCATCCCCTTGTCTTTACATGGCAATAATCCAGCTACCCCATCTCCTTTAGGACATCCCCCAACAGGCAAGAAACAGAACATATGGTTTCAGATTTCAAGTGTCCTGTGTCCCAATTTTCCAATGAGGACATGCACGTCCATCACCCACCCAGCTGCTGCCACGGGCAGGGTACCGACAGCTGGATTCACCCTGCCCTGCCCTCCACCAAGAGCTGCGTTAGTCCTTCCCTGAAGAGCAGCCAATTTTCATGGCACATGTAGGATAATTCATCCTTAGATCTCCATCCTGCCATAAGACTGGACTGAAACAGGCCAGCAGGTTCACAGGGCTCTGGGAGAAGGGACAGATGGGACCAATAGACAGCCAGGCAGATGGGCAGCCTGATCACATCGGCCTTGTTTCTTCAGCAAACCAAGCTAAAAATAACAACAGTAGGAGACAGACGTTTGAGAAGCTGAGAATAAGTCACAAATGTCATGTGAATCATTTGGGCCTAAAAGGATGCCTGGGCTATCTCAGGCAACTGCATTGTGTTACTCCTTTCATACACCATCCTCAAGGATGGTTTGCTCTTTCACTCCACCTACTCAATGGAAAGCTTGAGTTACCCTTTATGCATCTGGTCACTGAACACATCCTCCTAACTTCCAGCCTGAATTTGTGTTACTTTCTTGGACAAGTTCATTGAAAATAAAACTTAGACTGCACTCATTGAATTCTAAGTTAAAGGAAAATTATTAAGTCAAGAAAAATGACGCTGGATATAAGAGCCGAGACCAATGTTTGGGAAACAGAGACTGCAACAGGCCGGTTGGTCTGAATGCACGTGAATGATACTTCCTTGTGTTTGTGTAATGCCTCTTGGACGATGTGCTCAGGAGGCCAAGGCTGGACTACCACCCATGTTTCTGAGGCACGGTCTCATGGACACTGGGTTAGTGGTTTGCATCCTTTCATTGTCCCCGGTACTGATGTTGAGTCTAGTGTAACTGTTCACAAACCCCGTGCTCTGCAGCAAGGTCCTGTTCTGCATAGTGCTGGGGTTAAAAAAAGAGAAAGACCACTTCACTGGTCAAAAATCCTTTGCTGTTGCAAGATAGCTTAAATGAAAAGTGAGGCCGAGGGTGAAATAGCAGCGAGCAGAGAACCAGAAAACATTTTCTGTATGCTAGGAAGTACTAGCTTGTGCAATGACTTTTCTCACCAGCCTGCACTTGGCTCCCTGAGAGAAGAGAAGGTTTTTCATGCCACAGTCACCACCTCACCTGAAACCCTCAGCAACAACAGGGCTGGTATGTTAGTGCTGCGTAACACTCCTGACATTGCTGCCTGGAGGAGACAGCCCCAGGATCAGACTGCAGCCTGTCAGAAAAACACTATTACTCCATCAGATACATGCCATATAGAGAACGTATAAGCTGCACCAGCCTGTGTTTTGGTGTGGAACAACTAAGGCACCTTTGGGCCACATACAGTAGCAGCTGGACCTTGCTTTCGTCCTTACACTCTGCAGCAATTTATTTTGCAGCAGCCTTCAGAGGAAGGGGCCAGGTTGAAGGACCATCTCTTGCTGGTGCCGTAAAAACAAAAATAAAGTCTGTGCTGTGAAAAGCTCACCAGTTAACATGTCAGGGCACTACGGATAGATGAAATACAATGAAAAGGAAAAGAAAAGAGTAAAAAGACAATACAGGAACAGGAGTAGAGGAATTAACTTACTCTAATTAAAGTCAACCATATCCTGGGCTGCATCAAAAGCAGCATGGCCAGCAGGTCGATGGAGGGGATTCTGCCCCTCTGCTTCGCTCTGGTGAGACCCCACCTGGAGTCTTGTGTCCAGCTCTGGAGCCCTCAGCACAGGAAAGACATGGAAGCTGTTGGAGTGGTCCAGAGGAGGTCCACAAATAACCCGAGGGCTGGAACACCTCTGCAAGGAACACTTCTACCACTACAAGGAAATGCTGAGAGAGTTGGGTCTGTTCAGCCTGGAGAAGAGAAGGCTGTGGGGAGACCTTCTTGCAGCCTTCCAGTACCTGAAGGGCCAGCAAGAAAACTAGAGAGGGATTTTTTACAAGGGCAGGTAGTGATAGGGCAAGGGGTAATGGCTTCAAGCTAAAAGAGAGTAGGTTTAGATTGGATGCAAGAAATTCTTTATTATGAAGGTGGTGAGGCAGGGGCACAGGTTGCCCAGAGAAGCTGTGGCTGCCCTCTCCCTTGAAGTGTTCCAGGCTAGGCTGGATGGGGCTTTGAGCAACCTGGTCTAGTGGAAGGTGCTGCTGTCCATGGCAGGGGGGTTGAAACCAGATGATCTGTAAGGTCCCTTCCAACCAAAACTATTCTATGATTTTACGATTTGGACAAGGAGAGATAGACACCTCCAGAGTGCAGTCCTTACATCCTAAGGTATGACGTACAACATGTCACATGAAACACTCTCTAGATGGGCCTGTTTATACCAGCCAGCTCTAAAAGAAACTCAGTATGCCAGACATCTGCCTGAATTGGGTGTGATGAATTGCACCTGAGAAGTCAAGTGTTTTAGTTGAGGGCACAGTGTGGTTGTTTCAGCTTTGTGGGATTTGGGGTGGATTATTTAAAAAAAAAAGTATGAACAAAGGTCTTCATGGTCCCATGACAAATTCCTGGTCTGCTGTTTAGGTATGACAAGTAAGTGCTGTGTTAGTTGAGGACTTTCCCAGGCTGGAGCAGAGCCACTTGAGGAGACTAGGAGACTGAAGAGGATGTACCAAGAAGAAGAACATGGTGGGGGAAGCCCTGAAGGGGCCTCTCGAGCCTACATCCACATCAGCAACATCAGTCTGGAAGTGCCATCTTTCTATCTGGCAGTGGAGACAAACCCAGATTTGCCCAGAGCCTGAGGTTTTCATACAAATTCTTTTCTAATTAATGAAGTGCCCATGACCGAAGCAGAAGTCCCTCCCCAAGCCATTGATGACTGCTTGTGATCAGGAAGGGCACTGCATGTGTGGGGAGCAGAGGCGACAGTGCCGGCAAGAGGACATCGGGTGGAGGGAGCAGCCGAGTACAGGTCCTGGGAAGAAACACGACAAACCTGTGACCTTTCCCAGACTGACTTTTGTTTGCGTGACAGGACGGAGGAGACGAGGAGAGGCTGCGGTGACGCGTTGGTTTATTATCCCCTGGGCGTGAAGGGCCCTCAGAGAGGCCAACAATGTGCTTTGCCAGCAAAAGCAGGTCAGTGTCTGGGTTCACCCACATTTTGTAGCCTGTTGACATCGTTGCCCCTCCCCAGCTGTAAATGCTAAGCCAGCCAGGCAATAAGCAGGGAAAAGGCTGTTTCACTCCAAATCAGGGTGTGTTGCATCTGCCCCCAGCACACAACCTGCCGAGCAGGACCAGGCACCCTCCCTGGACGCCCTGCTTGCAGACAGGGCATGAGGTGGTCACCTCCAGCTTTTTCGGGAGTCAGGCAGTGCTTTTGGGGTGGAACAGTTCCAAATACATGTAGAGGGTTACCTCAGAAGCAGAGGAACTGCAGCCTACAATTGCATTTATGCCTAATGTGAAGGGAGCTGGCAGGCAAATCCTGCTCAGGGCAGGTGCAAGGAGAGACAAGAGTCCCATCCGCATCCACTGTCAGTGTCTCCCACTACCATCCAGCCCTGCAGCACCATCCCCACCAACACCCCACAGCTCCGACACATCTTCCTCCACGAGTAGGTGGGCTGGAGCAAACCTGCACATCCATTGCTTCGCCGCAGACCGTTACATCTGAGGAACCCAGAAACCCTTCACCTAGGATCTTCCTCTAAGGCATTGTCCAGCTGAGGGATGGCAATGTGACTGACCTGTGCTGTACAGTTCAGTAAGGTAAGTGGAAGAAACAGTCTCCATATTAGCAAGATTCTCCTCTTCTGTGAACAGAAAAATGAAAATACTCCCTGAAGGCTTTTTTTGGGTCAAAATGCTGTGATTCCAAAAAATAATTAGCCACTGTCAGTTCCTGATTTTTCTCCTTTTTTTTTTTAATAAGAAATACAACTGATTCACTTAGATGTAAATTGGATTTACAGAGGTGCAAGAGAAAGATTCTTCTTAATGGTTCCTCCATGTTTTTGTGTCTCATTGTGAAGATGTCTTCTGCTTCAGCAGTAGCTATCAAAGGACATAAAGCCAGAGATACAGGAGTGTGGTGCTGTGTCAGTTCTGTAACTCTGGTTAACCCCAGACAAGAAGGATACTACTGCTGAAATATTATAACAAACTACCGGGCAACACAATCTCCTGTTTCTCAAGTGGTCAAACAAATTATTCGTCTTTCTAGACTCAACCTAAACTGACAGCAACCTTTTCATTTAAAGCAAATTAAGGATCTCAGACTATCTAAAATGAATAATGATTTTTTTTGTTGTTTCCCCCCCCCCCTTAATTAAATGAAAGTGGGTTTTATAATTCAAACATTCCCACACACTGTTGAATAAATGCAATTTTTTTTCCATGATTATTCATGCAGCAGAGCAGCAGGCTGAAACCAGCAGTGTTAATTCCCCAGTGATTCCTCCTGAACCTACAGGGTGCACACGGAGAGTTACAGTAGCTCCTGGAGACCCATCATGGAGGGCCTTATTGTGCCAAGTCATGCACAGAGTAATAGGAGATGGCACCGTGTGCTCCAGAGTTTCCACTCCAAAGCAGAGGTTTAATGTGATGGAGAGGCTGGGAGCGACAAGGGGATGCCCTCCTTCCCCTGTCGCACAGCTCCATACGGTGTGCACCCGGTGACATTTGACAAAGCAAAGCCTTGACCATCTCACAGGTCCCTTCCTGGGTCCCCACTGAGGCTGTGTCCATCCCTGCTTAGCAGAAGGATGAGGCTGGGCAGAATCATAGAATCATGGAAAGTTTTTTGTTGGAAGGGACCCCTAGAGGTCATCTAGTCCAACCCCCCCGCAGCGAGCAGCAACACCACTAACTAGATCAGGTTGCTCAGAGCCCTGTCCAACCTGCTCTTGAATGTTTCCAGGGATGGGGCCTCCACTACCTCTCTGGGCAACTCGTTCCAGTGTTTCACCACCCTCATTGTAAAGAATTTCTTCCTTATATCTAGCCTAAACCTACCCTGTTTTAGTTTAAAACC
>Ga0065711_1007734_pt1 | contig 14238 bp, 10 predicted proteins | sample Hoacrofraction12_FD_59098 | JGI IMG/M metagenome (GOLD analysis project Ga0065711, IMG submission 59098) | Hoatzin crop microbial communities from Cojedes, Venezuela - Epithelial fraction 12 v2 (version 2) | ecosystem: Host-associated > Birds > Digestive system > Esophagus > Crop | place...
CCCAGGTGCAGGACCCTGCATTTGGCTTTGTTAAACCTCATCAGGTTCCTCTCTGCCCAGCTTTCCAGCCTATCCAGGTCACGCTGAATGGCAGCACAGCCTTCTGGTGTATATGGCGTGGAATACCTCGTTGGTCAATATCAGGTCACCGATCCTGTCCGTCCCTCCCCGCGGGTAAAACCCTTTACAACTCCTCACTGGCAGGACCTCCAAGATCTGCTTGTGACCTTGGCTGCTATAGTGATAATTATAAACAGGGGCCTTTTTCTGCATTCCTTTAGGTAGGAAATGTAACTCAACTCTCAATGTAACTATAAACATTAGATGTTACCAGCTTTGGAGCAAACACTGCCTGTAAAATACCCAGCCAGCTTCAGAAAAACGCAGTTACTTAGCAGAACTAAAAATGAACCGGTTCTGTTCTAACCAAAGCCAGGACAAGCTCCCATTGTTGCTAATAAAAAGTTTACTGCAGATATCAATTAGAATAAGTCTTTTGATGAAAAAAATGAATGAAGACAAGGTAGTGAAAGTATGCCCACACTTCTTTGTAATATTTGTATGTTGATTACTAAATGACAGCTCATTGTGAATACCTTATTTGTTTCATCTTATGATAGTAAGTTGTATGGTACATTCTCCACACTTGAAAATTTGAGTACTGCACATTCTAGTCGTGCCTATTCTGCAAGATATACATAACTAATTGTAAGAAATATAATAGGCAGTATGATTTTTGTGACAATACTAATTACTGCGGGTACCTAATGACTTGTTTCCATGCACCATGCATTCCACTTAATAGAATCACACAAGTATGGAGGCTGGAAGACACCTTGGGAGGTGTCCCACGCCACACTCAGAGCAGGGTCAGCTACAACAGGGTGCCGGGGACTGTATCCGAGTTCTGTATTTTCCAAGGGTGGAAGTCCACCGCTCTTCCGAGCAACCTGGTTCAGTGTTTGATGACCATCACAGTAACAGAAAGTATTTTACCATGTTTAAGTGATCATTCCATTCCTGTATTTCAGGTTGTGCTCATTGCCTTATGTCATCTACTTGCAACCCGCATCAGGTGTTTATATTTAGCCTTCTCTTCTCAAGGCTGCATGGTCCCAGCTTTCTCAGCCTCCCCATGTATGACAGATGCTCCAAGCCCTTCATGATCTTTTTGGCTCTTTGCTGGACTTGCTCCAGGATGCCCATCTCTCTCTTGTACCAGGGAGCCTACTACCAGCCAGACCTGGAGACAGAAACTAGCCATGTCGCACCCGCACTGAGAAAATGGGACGGAACATCTCCTTCAGCCTGCTGGCAATACTCTGTGTAGTGCACCCCATGACACCATTGGCTTGCTCTGCTTCAAAGGCACGCTGCTGCCTTATGGCCAGCTTGGTGTCTACCTAGAACACCAGGGCTTTATCTGCCAAGCTGCCCTTCAGCTGGTCAGTCCCCAGCATGACAGTGCACAGGGCTATTCCCAGGCAAAGAGTCTGGTGCTTCCCCTTGCTGAACTTTATGAGGTTCTTATCTGCCCATTTGTCCAGCCTGTTGAGATCTCTACATAACAGCACAGCCTTGATGTGTACAGTCCAGAGCACGCATCCTGGTGCTGCAAAAGTAGATGAAAATTATCTGAGTTGGCATGTCCATTAAAAGAGATGATCCTGCCTTGTCCCTGCTATTGACTTTCTGTTTCTGTCTCTACCTCTGCACTAGTCTGGTCTTTTACGCTGCCAAGACAATATGGACAGCTGCTTGGTTAATTAATTTCCAGAATTAATTATCATGTTTCTAAATCAAACATTAGTGTCAGGTTAAAATCATCATGACCTATAGGAAGACCTGTGCTGACGCTAAGGATCAAGGCAATTGGGACAGCAGCAAGCTGCAGGGAATAAAAACAGTGGTATCCACCATTTTCTGTGGCAATACCAGTCTGACTTGGCTTAGAGCACTCATGGAATTTCAGCAGTAATGCTTGCATTTAAAATTTTAAGATAACAAATTAAACAAGCTCCAGAAAGCCTGTGGATCCAGTTCAGCAAAACTTTTAGGGAATCAACAGCATAACTCGTGCATTGAATGAAGTGCAATATTTGGGTCTACACAAAAAAGACACATTACATACAAGAGGAATGTCAGTACTGTACACAGAGTTACATAACATGGGCAATGATTTCAGTATCCTGCAATTACTTGTTAATTAGTGGCAAGACTGGTATATAAGTATATGAAATATACATCAGGAACTTCAGTACAATAACAGGTTTTAATTGCACTGACCAGCCATGTCACCATCATTTTATGTATTTTCTTCTGAAAGCACTTTCCCCAGTGACCTAGGGGTTTAGCTGTCTTTGTTCAACATCTGGTATAATCAATGGATGAGACTACTGTGAAAACAGCTGTTGGGAGGAAGAGCTGTGAGAAGCATCATACAGGGCCTGCATCCTGTCACCATCTGTCCGTTGGCTTAGGAACTGGATTTAAACTCAGTCTCTTATTTTTGATCCGTACCTAATCAAGGCATGATAAAAGTGCCTGGATTTGTGCCTGACTGATCCTGAACCTGCCTTGCAAATGAAAATTCACAGAATCACAGACTCATTAGGTTGGACTTGATACTCAAGATCGAGTCCAACCGTAAACCTAACACTGCCAAGTCCACTACTAAACCGTGTCCCTAAGTGGCACATCCACATGTTTTTTGAACACCTCCAGGGATAGTGTCTCAACCACGTCCCTGGGCAGCCTGGTCCAGTGCTTGACAACCCTTTCTGTGAAAAAAATTTCTCTAATATCCAATCTAAACCTCCCCTGATGCAACTTGAGGCCATTGCCTCTCATCCTATCGCTAGTTACTTGGGAGAAGAGACCAACACCTGCCTCACTACAACCTCCTTTCAGGTAGTTGTAGAGAGCAATAAGGTCCTCCCTCAGCCTCCTCTGCTCCAGACTAAACAGTCCCAGCTCCCTCAGCTGCTCCTGGTAAGACTTGTTCTCTAGACCCCACACCAGCTTCACTGTTTTTCTCTGGACACACTCCAGCCCCTCGGTGACTTTCTTGTAGTGAGGGGCCCAAGACTGAACACAGTACTCGAGGTGCGGCCTCACCAGTGCCGAGTACAGGGGCACGATCACCTCCCTATTCCTGCTGGCCACGCTATTCCTGATACAAGCCAGGATGCTGTTGGTCTTCTTGGCCACCTGGGCACACTGCCAGCTCATGTTCAGTCATGTTTATGTTCAATTAAGCTAAGGTATTTAGAAATTATTGGCTAGCCCATTCAAGACTAATGAAACAAACTAAAACCAAAGAGTCAGTTTTGCCTTCAGAATTCTACAAAGAATGCTGTTGCAGATAGCAGTGCTTAAAAATTCCTTTGCAGACTAAGTAAATAATACAGAATCCACATGTTTGCAGTGGTATCCTTTACATTTTTCTGAGAAGAGGTGTATATTCCTATCTTTCTTTAATTGTAGTTCTAAAGAAATTTTTGATTGAAAAATGCTGTCCTAGACCTGTCCTGGTGTTGTGCTGCGATGCAGCTGGCATTACCAGTAATTCTAGTACATTACATTACACTTTGATTAAAGTCTACGTAAGATATACAGCATAAAACCTGTCACTATCACGAGTCTGATCAAAGTTTCATATGAAAGTAACAATTCTGTTTTGCAATTCCACATACATCAGCATAAAAACTGTCTGTACAAGAGTGAAACAATGGCTCAAGAAGAAATTATTCAGAAGTAAGCATACCATGTTGTGTAAGATGTATACGAAACCTCTAACCATACTAGCATGACCAAAGTGCTGCCCAGTTCAGCACAAAAATTGTTGAAGGGAAAAGTTAATTCCTGTTAAATTAATATTGATATGAATGTGCTGAGCAGTAAGATTAACTAACATACTAACTCTAAAAACTTCTGTCCTTCCCTGGGTACCTATATACTTGTTCTGTTCCAAGAATCTTTATTACTCCTACAAAACACTAAGGGATGGCCAACTCCAGTCACATGGCTACTGTGATGCCCCATTCTTAGCAGGCAAGCAACGTCAGCCTAAACTACATTCCTCCCAACTTTTCAAGACCCGGCAAACAGAATAGATTTCGCTGTGCCAAGGGCCAGGAAGACACTGTGTTGTAGAGGGTAAAAGCCTTCAGCAGACTGAGACAACTAACCAGGACTGTTTCACTTCATGAGAAAATACTCTTTCAGTCAGACTCCAAAACAGTGACAACAAGTAGAGGTGGTAATTATCATCTTGGTGAAAACAGTATTAGGCGTTACTACAGCAAACGATGGTTTACAATTTCTGCCCCTCAAATATCACAGAATAACGAGTTACTTGACAGAAATACTGGTTTTTTCCTAATGTACAGTTTTCTCCTCAATAAAGCCAGTTGGATGATTTGCTTTTAGCTTGCAGGTGTCATCTAGCCAATTCAACAATATTTTATGGCTTAGAGTTTACAGTCTTTCTAAAAAAAAACCACATTAATTAAACATATTAGAACAATGCTGGCTTCTACATTTGTATGTCATATCTGGAAAGAAGCATGTGTCACAGCAGGAAGGAAAGTTTAGGCAATGAAACAAATTTTTAAATACCTTCTTATCAATACCGCATACATCAAGAAAAATATTGCAGAATCTTTACAAAAGGCTATAGTATGAAGGATGGTGGGAGGGAAGAGCCAAGAATTCTTCAAATTATTTCCATGGAATACAAACAAAATAGATACTTAAACAGCAGCTCTGTCTATGTATAATAAGCACAAATGTATTTACAGAATTTTGGAAGGAGTAGCTGTAATTTGAAATATTTTCCCTTTCTCTGAAAAAAACACACTATTGTTAACACATTAGAACCTGTTGTGCTTCTTCCCACCACTATATGGAAGAATAAATCCTATAAACCACAAATCATCCGCTTCCTCCCCTGCCTCAGTACAGTTATATATTCTGTGGATTACAAAAAAAAATAGGACATTCGCATTTCACATTACACCCTGCTATTGTAACTGTATCTGTGTGCAATAACTTTCTGCCTACACAAAGCCAATGCAACATTGACGGGACACAACACATTTAAATCCATTTGATGTGTCAAGACCTTCCAGGTCATCAATTTTAGCTTGTTTTCACCATTAAAAAATCCACATCAGAAAAGTAGGTAGGTAGATAGGTATAGTAAGGTCCATAAGATAAGCAGGTTTATCTCAACAGATATTTTAGTGCAGCAATCCAGACACAAGAGGAATACATAAGATCCAATCCAATAAAGTGCTTAAACTTTCATTTAACTTAAGTAATACAGGTAAACACATTGATTTGGGGGATTTCACTACTGTACACACATGCTTAAATCCTCTCTGCCTCTGTGGTATGCTTCCTTTAGAAAACATGATGGTTGTAAGGATTCGCTACGGATTAACACATTGTATTAAAACACTGTGATACACATTTCGTGTTCCATAGAAGATACAGCTTGACAACATCCATAATTAAAGAAGCCTTTACTCTTACCAGTTTATTGCTGAACTTTTGAAAATATTTTCAGCTTTTTAGCTAACACAGAAACCAATTTCAGTGTCTGAAGTTTCGCAAGAGCAGCTTAAACAAAAAGGCCACTCTCTATCAGGGAAAACTGAAAGCACATCAAAACCAAACAGAAGTGGGGACAAATTGATGGAAAGAAATGAAATCAACTTTTCCATTTACAGGATATTTAGCTCCGCCTAATGGTCAGAGAGGAAAAGATTTTCCTGTCCACCTCCTGTTTGCTGTACAACCACTGTTTGAAGACAACTGAATAGGGTAGATCAGAGCAATAGACATCATCATATCAAAACAATATTACTACTAGGACTGAACAGCAACAAAACCCAAGAAAGACCAGCAACTTTACATCATACAATCAACAGCTAATGGACATTTGCTTTCCTTGGAGCTATATCGACGGCTAGCATGGCAGTTTGCAAAGAACAGGGCATGCTGATTATTACTGGATTTGTATGCTAAATAATAGCAGAGACCCTTAGTGGGCAAAGATTGGTATCACTTGAGGGAACTACATGAACTTACATTGGTGAACACCTGGTCATCACATTTTGCTTTACTTGCTGAAGCTTTGTTCCATATTGTACCAGCTTCTTGTGTAACATGCATTCTCTGGATAAAAACAAGTAGTCCTTCACACATGCCACTCAAAGCTCCGTGTACCAATTCATTAGGTATTTGCAGGTGGGTTTTTTCACCAGGCCTGAACTTGGAGCATAGATCATATCAGGCCAAGTCAGTGACATGTGGTGAATATTTTTTACATAGATATACAAATTCTGTATTTGCTCCAATGCATGTAATGAAAAACATCTTTCTTGTAAGTTTTGAGAAAAGAATGCGACGGTATGTAGGGTTGCAGAAGCTGGATTCTTATAGTAAGTAATTCAGTTCAAAAATTCTTGTGAACGTTGCAATAAGTAAGCTAAAAAATAATCTCCCAAAGTGCCACAAATTACTAAGGAAGGTTTGAAATACTTTGTCGTTTTCAAAAAAATAATACTGTTCTCACACCTATAATACCTGAATCCATATGCACCATATCTTCACTAAGATACATAGAATACCTTCAAGAGTGGTAGACCTGTATGGAAAACCTCTTACTACTACAGTAGCTTCTATCTTGTAACGTGTCTCTGCCTCTAGATACTAAGCCTAGATAGTCTAGATAGATCTAACTCTAGATGCTACGTCACCAAGAACGGGTAGGTTTGGTCTTTCTGTGAAGGACCCGAATAAAGGCTGAAATGTGATCTGACTTGTTTAGTCATTAGCTCCAGGGAGGGGTAATTCTGTCCCAGACTTATGCAAAAGTGGGTAACCTCTCCATTTTTCCCTGCTTGGTAATTTGATGGGAGATGAACATGGGTGACACAATTAAGATCACTCTTGCGCTGCTATCTAATAAGAGAATATAAACAACAACTACTAACATACCACACGATGCTTCAAAAAGCATTTTATATTCTATTCTGTTAAACAGGATTATCACTTAATGCTCATTCTAGCTGCAAATACCACTACTTTCTTTCCTTCGGAATTTATATGCACTTTCTATTTAAAAACAGAAAGAAAACCAAGAGGAGAAAACCAGCATTAGATAGTCAAGAGGAACGAGAAGACCTTAGAAACAGATTAGCATGTGCTAACAGAAATTTTTTAATAGGCATGCAAAATACAGAAAATGTTTTAAAAATTCTTAGTTTGTTCAGAATTGAGGAGAAAGCTTGCTGTACCTAAATAATAGCTACTCCAACTAACTTTTTATTAGAACTCATTGTCATTGGCATCACTTTACAGATAGGCTGTTCTGCAAAATTTTGTAGATGTTTAAAAGAAAACCAGTAAACTCACAATGGAAATACATGAAAGTATGGAATATACAACACCAGTTTCTCACTAAGATAGTTAGTGATGCAGATTCTAATTACACTAAAGCACCTTCATGTCTTTTTTAACAGTATAACGAACCTTTCTATTCCTAGAATTTTGCAAATAGGAAAACTCTTTTTGGAAATGTATGTATTTTAGTGCACGAATAAGTAAGTTTAGACTTCAAGATACAGTACAGAACTATTCTGAAATCAAGATTACTGTACTTGTATTAAACTGTCCATATATGCTTGTGATATAAAGGAACAGCTTCTGTTGGTGTACAATAGTATCCAGTTATGAACCTATAAGGCTCTTTATCAAATAGTAATCACTCCATCATTTTAAATATACTCAAAATAAAAAAAAATGAATGTACAATTAATAGTTTACACCTTTCATGTTTTAGAAGTGCCAAATACTAGATTTATATAAAGTCTGAGCCCTGATCATACATATATTAAAAAGAACACATGACTACCACTGTACTGCAATAACTACCTTAGAAGTTATATATCCACAGAATGTCATAGAGCAAGTGACATCAGTCCATGCTGTCAGTTAAATCTAGCTACTCTAAGCCTGTTGTGCTTGGGGAACCCCTATTATCAGGCAGCTATTTCTGAACTAATTCATAACAGTGTATTTAACCAATGCTAACCATACATTTATTCCTGCCATTACTTATTTGATTTGTAAAATAACATTTTCTTTCAGGCAATTCAAGGAAAATCTGGGTTTTGTATGTGTTTTAATTATCTCAGACTGAAACAAAGTCTTTGCAGGGTTTTGCAAAGTTTCACATATAAACCCATGTAGCAGTTAAATGAAGTCTGAAAACATGGTTTTAGCAGAGAAACAGTTTTTTATTTGGATCCTAAGTTATCTAGTTAGTCAATAGCAATGTAAATTTATAACAATACTTCGCACTTTTGATGTGTTTTTATCGTGATATCTCACAATATTACAGAAAATATTATTTATACAATATCACATTTAGCATAGAGAGATTAAGGAATTTTTAAAAGCTAACTTAAAAGCCCAGAGGAAGAAGTAGAAATACAGCAGCTGAGTGTATTTCTTGCACCTTTGTGATATGCCATGCCTACTAGATCTTGCTGTTTCCTGAAAAGATATAAACGAACAGCATGCATCTGGAACATAGCTGCACATTTCACTGCCAAATAGCACTGATTTGATCATAGACCTAGCCTGTCTGTTAGTTACGTGATATGTAACAAAGTCGGGAAAGAAGCGGAAAACTGTAGCAAAGATCCACTGAAAAAGCACAACGAGCAGTTACTCTTCAGAAAAAAGCAAAGAGAAATGCATGGAGCAAAGAGAACACAAACTTCTAAGGTCATGACTGAAACCACCACCCGTGGTAAATTGCAGAGAATTCTATTTATTTACTTCAGAAAGATGAAAGGCTGACTCACTCCTCAGCTAATGACATAAACCTTGGGTAGGGAGATATCCTACCTCATTCCTTACTCATCTGATGCCAGAAACACGTTACAAGGCCATTCCCCCCAGCTTTTACAAGCAGGAAATACGAAACTTTAACAGAAAGATCTCTGGGAATGCTGCAGTCTTTTGTGTTCAAATGAAAACACCATTAGCTGAGAAAATAAAAGGGCTAGGTGGCATTCATCCAGCTAACTGTTTACCTGTGGAACCCTGAAAGAGGATCAGTTCTGTACTTTAGGACTCTCCAACAGGATCAAATGTTCTATTTGTATGTACAAATCAGCCTCTGCACCCAGTCTATTTTCACATCTGACTTCCCACCCTTTTCCCTGTAAAGAACTTCTTAAATGAAAAAAGGAACTTTGAAAGGAAAAAAAAACCCCAAACACATACACACCCATTTGCTGTATTTACATATGCTCTGGAACATGGTACCAAACTACATTATTAGCACCGAGTGATTATTTTTCCCTTTGAGGGAAGGATCTCTGGTAGGTGCTTCCTGGATTAAAACCGTAACAGTGGACTTAGCTTCTAAGTCTGCTCAGCTTCTGAGTTCATTGGCCCCAAATGTAAACTGTTATGTTTTTTTACAGAAGCCTGAACTGTCTGGGAGGCAGCTCTACCTGCTGTCCCACACCTCTGACAGTATTTATCTACTTTCACAGTAATTAGACCGCCTATGAGTATGCAATCACTTTTCAGAGCTACTTCTGGAAAGAATCTTTAAGGTGACTGAAAGGAAATGGGCAAAGAATCATAGAATCGTAGAATGGTAAGGGTTGGAAGGGACCTTAAAGATTATCTGATTCCAACCCCCCTGCCATGGGCAGGGACATCTCCCACCAGACCAGGTTGCTCAGAGCTCCATCCAACCTGGCCTTGAACACTGCCAGGGAGGGGGTATCCACAGCTTCTCTGGGCAACCTGTGCCAGTGTTTCACCACCCTCATGGTGAAGAATTTCTTCCTAATATCTAATCTCAATCTGCCCTCTTTTAGTTTAGAGCGGTTCCCCCTTGTCCTATCAATACACACCCTTGTGAAAAGCCCCTCTCCATCCTTCCTGTAGGCCCCTTCAGGTACTGGAAGGGTGCTGGAAGGTCACCCCGGAGCCTTCTCTTCTCCAGGCTGAACAGCCCCAATTCTCTTAGCCTGTCCTTGTAGGAGAGGCACTCTAGCCCTCTGATCATCTTCGTGACCCTTGCTGATGCCTTTCTTTTGCTAGCAAAAGCATTTGTGAAGCCACAAGAAAACTAAACCTATGGGGTTTGTTTTTGTGTTTTTTTTTTTTTTTTAATATGTTAATTGCCTGGCTTTATTTGCTCCACAAGAACATGAATTGTCTTGCCAGCATAAAACAGTTAAGAAGAGAACTCGGAACTAGGCACTAGGATGTGATGGAGGCCTCCTCGATTGGCTTGAAGTGTTTGTGGAATCACAACATGAGTCAACAGGTCTCAGATTGCATTAAGACATCTGTCTCTGCAGACATACTAAACCTAGTCTTCATTAGCACGTAGCCAAAGATCCTAGCGTAAGAACTGTTTAACAGGAAGCTTTTGCCCTCACATGTATCCACACAGAGTGGGATGGCCGAGGACATGTGGCTGTCACTGAAATTAGGTAACAGGGGGTAACAGGGAAGAAGTGGCTAGAGGAGGGGTAGAGTCAGAGGACAGAAATGTAGTGGGAAAGTTACAGTCAAGCAGCAGAGGACTGTGGTTAACTCTCAGGGAGAAAACCCCCCAACCACTCACAGGAAGGAGTAACCGATGCCATGCAGCTCCCAGATGCCTCGGTTCGTACTGGAAGACACTCACAATAGCTCTAGTTCCCAGCCACCTCCCCGCTGCCTTCAGAGAAAGCATTTTGCACTTCCCCAGTGTAAGAATTGTTTCTTCTCCAGTTCTTCAATGAAAACAACAATATAGTGATAATATTTATGTTTACTTGCCTCCATTTCCTTTTCTGTTGTGTTCAGTTTTCTAGGAGCACGCTCATTTCCAACAGTATCTGTGAGACTTAACAAGAAACATACTATTACCACTAAAAAACCTTTCTGCATCTACCTTTCATCTTTCAGGATAGGTAAAATCACAAATGAATTTTGCTCAGTGTTACGAACTTCTTATCAGTCCTCACAGGACCAATGCAAGGCTCGTTGGTATTTTTTAAAATAAATGAGCTAAATGATGGAGTTAGTCATAGATGTCGAAGCCAAGAAAAACCATTACCTCATATTGTCTTCTTTAGACTACACAGGAGTAAACAATGCTTCCCAGAAAAGCAGCCAGAAATTAAATATCTACCATTTTTCAGTGGGTTATATCAGTTATTATTACACGGTAAGGAAATATGTCTTATTTCACATCTGAGTTTGTATGGCATTATATTCCAGCCATTATTTCTTACTGCTTTGCTCTAAATTAAAAAGTCCTATCTAGTCTTTGTGAAGGTACTTACTTATTCAAATCAAGTTAACCCAGATCTTTTGATAAGCTAAGCAAGTTACGATCTTTTAGTCTGTTTGTAAGACCTCTCCTCCAGGTATTTTCAATATATTCAGCTGAAATCGTAGCATCTCTAAACTAAATGTATATCTATTATCTCTAACACTGTCCTTTTCAGTATAAAATACTAATAGATATCTTGGAAACACAGTATTGCCCAAGACCACCAACATATTCTCTTTAATATGAATTGCTAGGATATTCTCCTTACCTTGACTGTTATTTTATGCATCTATTACACACATTATATAATGTGCTCACAAATGAAAGAGAAACCAAATCAAGTTCATAGTCACTTTGCTGTCATCATTGTATTGCAAAAGTTTACATGGAACAAAAATAGTTGTCCACGATGACTACTATAACAAAAACAGTGAAGACTTAACATAATGCAAATTTCAGGGTCTATGGTACTGAACTGGTTACAAAAAAATGAGTTTCCTTGGAAAGGAAATTTAAAATGAGGTTATGTTACTAAACGCAGCCAGTAAGACCTAGGTAAGTATGTACAGGTCATAAATCACGTTAGATAGGTGATGGACAGACTGAGTCAGAATAAACCGATCTAAACTTTAAAACAAAATTTATGTTCAGAGGTATTACTATTAGGATAGGATCAACTATCTCAGCAATTACAGGCAGATCAAAACACACACAAATCACAGACCTAAATGCACTTACAAAATGACTGTCTTTTGGGTGTTTTCGCTGGTATGGGCTCATCAGTAACGTTCGACACGCAGCAGCACGTGGAACATTCAGTTGAGTAGAGCAAGGTGCCTGTTGTGTAATAGCAAAGAATGGAACCTGATATAAAAAAAGCCAAAGCAAATCCTAATAGCGAAGACCAGGCAACAGAGAGTCTTTGCAGAAAGAGAGATTGGAAGGATCTTGTACTTACTTAAAAACTCATTTTCTGTGAGTTACCAAAACCAAGAAGTACGATGCTCAATCCTTTTTAGCAGGAGTAACCTCTCTTTTTCAACAGCTGAGGACTCACATAAGAAATAATACTCCAGGGAATCATAAGCATCTTGAAAACAATTCTAAGACTCATTATCTTCTGGTCACAGAGAGATTGTAAATGAAAGATTTTAAAGGGAAAGGGAATATAATATTTCCAGAAAAATAAAAATAGAAAGCCTTAGAAAGATAAATATTTCAAAGAATCCTTCCATGTTTTATGCAGAGAAGATTAAGATAACTTTTAAATTAATAATTTTAAAGTATTCCTGAATTTAGACCAGTATTTTAAGCAGCTTATGTTAATTCATTAAAGACGTCTGTGTCACGGTTTAAAGCAGGGCATCAATAAACGGAGTGACAGATGCTCTCTATTAACCCCCACCCTCCCACCAGAGGAAGGGAAAAGGAGGAAAAGGGAGAGAGACTGACAAATTGAATATTAAAAGTTTTACTAATAATACTGATAATATTAATAATAAGAGAAATAATGTAAAATATACAAAGCCGATACCAAGTTTCCCAGAGTTGGGTGCCACCAGCATCAGGAATTCCTGGACTGGACTTTCCAGTGGGCAGGAACTGGACTCAGGAATGCACGGATCGCCGTCTGGATCGGGATCGCAGGTAGAACAACGAGCAGGGTCCACTTCAGAAGGCAGCCATGGACGAAGAGAGCGAGACCCCAGTGATCCCCCAGCTTTAACCTGCGTATGACGTGTGTGGCATGGGATACATCGTTGGTCAATATCGAGTCCTGTCCGCCCCTCCCCGTGGGTATGATGCTTTACAGCTCCTCACTGGCGGGACTTATGAGATCTGCCGGTGACCTTGGCTGCTATAGTGATAATTATAAACAAGGGCCTTTTTCTGCATTCCTTTCCTACCGTTAACTCAGTGTAACTATAAACATTAGGTGTTATCAGCTTTGGAGTGGACAGTGTCTGTAAAATATTCAGCCAGTTTCAGAAAAATGCAGTTACTTAGAACTTCGCTATAAGGAAGACTCATTAAAAGAGAATCAATTTTATTTTAAACAAAACCAGGATAGTCTGTATAAAGGAAAGGATCCTTCTGTTCCCCTGCTGGTGTCTATGAAGACCTTTCCAGCAAGAAGAGCAGGTCTAACCTAGGTTTTGATCTCATAACACAATGGCAACTAGAGAAAACTTGCAAGAGTGGATTGAACTCCAACACTTTCAGACAAAATGGTGGTTTTCAGATAGACAGGTTTGCTGAAACAGAGTTGTCAGTTATAGTCACATTTTTATTTAAAGTGAATCAGATACATGTTTTAAGCTGAAGCTACGTATGACAATGACTGTATGTTTATCCTGTCTCTGTACACCACCGATTAAACGATTAAACCTAGAAAGAGCTTGTGAATCTTCAGTTTCCACCCTGTATCATACAGTCTGAGCGAATAAATTGTGAAATAATAACCAGCTGCACAAAAAGATGAAACACTTGAACTCAGAGCTTTCTGTGTTATACAACTATTCAAAAGTAAACAACCATCAGGATCTTCCACCTACTACAGTGACAGCATTATTTCAAGCAATTTTTAACAGATCACGATTACCAGAACTCCTGGGGACAGCAGGCAACCATCCCTTTGTTCATTTTCATTCACAGAGTCATAGAATCATAGAATGGTTTGGGTTGGAAGGGACCTTAAAGATCATCTGGTTCCAACCCCCCTGCCATGGGCAGGGACATATTCCACTAGACCAGGTTGCTCAGAGCTCCATCCAACCTGGCCTTGAACACTGCCAGGGAGGGGGCATCCACAGCTTCTCTGGGCAACCTGTGCCAGTGTTTCACCACCCTCATGGTGAAGAATTTCTTCC
>Ga0065711_1044205_pt1 | contig 14238 bp, 7 predicted proteins | sample Hoacrofraction12_FD_59098 | JGI IMG/M metagenome (GOLD analysis project Ga0065711, IMG submission 59098) | Hoatzin crop microbial communities from Cojedes, Venezuela - Epithelial fraction 12 v2 (version 2) | ecosystem: Host-associated > Birds > Digestive system > Esophagus > Crop | place...
GTTGTGGACAGGCTGGAGAGGGTCCAGAGAAGGGCCACAAAGATGATCAAAGGACTGGGAAGCTTGCCATATGAGGAAGGGCTGAGAGAACTGGGTTTGTTCAGCCTTGAGACAAGAAGGCTTAGGAGACACCTTATTGCCGTGTTCCAGTATTTAAAGAGTGGCTATAAAGAAGATGGAGAATCCCATTTTTACAAGGAGTCACATGGAAAAGATGAAGGGAAATGGGTACAAGTTACTCCTGGGGAGATTCTGATTGGACACAAGAGGAAAATTTTTCACAATGAGAACAATCAGCCATTGAAATAATCTCCCCAGAGAAGTGGTGGGTTCCCCAACATTGAACCCTTTTAAGATTCAGCTGGACCGGGTGCTGGGCCGTCTTGTCTAGACCAGGTTTTTACCAAGAAAAGTTGGACCGTATGCTCCTTGAGGTCCTTTCCAACTTGGTATTCTGCAATTCTATCTTTATTATCAACGTAAGATGCAAAAGCATGGGCTATCAAGAAACAAAGTACAGAATTTGATGTTTTGAACAATATCCAGTAACATGATGCAGTGGTAAAATGTAAAAAAAAGGCTGTACAGAGAAATTATGGTCCCTTGTCTTAAATGCTGGGAAGATGTAACTGAGAAAATGTATTGTTTTCCCCGTAAAGCCAGAGGATCTATATTTTTGTTCAGGATTGCTGACATGAACAGAAAGGTATACAGAATGAGCTACTTTCTAAGGGGTTTCAGTAGCTCAACTTTATTAACAGTTACTTTGGACTTTGAAGCAGCTAATATTTGTCCATATGTCATACTGGAATTTCTGTGACCTTCAGACATGTTGTCTCAACCTGTCTTCTCATCCTGATTGGAACAAACAATGTAAAATTGTAGATACTTTGAATAGAATGTAAAACCCATCTCAGACAATCGATTTGTATTCACTGTGCTGACAGCCTCCAGCTGAGGTGGTATCACTAAAGCAGAAAAATTCTTGTGCAAGTAATGAAGATCAGGAACTAGCAAAAGAGAGGATTTTAGGCAAGATTCTTATCCTCTCAGATGGGAGAAGGGATGAAAAAAAAGGAAAAATATATTCAAAAAAAAGCACCATTTTTTTTAAAAAGGTAACTGCTCTGTTTTTTTGAGGGCTAAAATTGATTTCCCCATGCAAAGAATCAAATAGAAGAATATTATATTTACCTCCTAGAGTTGAGCCTCCCCTTACTGATGAAGAACAAAAGAGAAATTGAGTCATAAGTGGAGACTCAGGGAATACAACAATTTACATGTGTGCGTGTGTGTGTAAATATATATATATAAAAACAGATTTTTAATATGATTTTCTACTATTTTTTTGCATTGACTCGTTACATCATTATTCTTCCTATACAGTAGAAATACAAAACCTTCATTGCATTCTGACACTTGGAACAGCCATGTACAGAAAAATATATTTTTTTACACAATTGGAACATAGGAAACAGAAATTAAAACATAAGATTCAAAATATTTTGCAGAAAATAATTTTGAAAAACTCTAAACTAAGATAACAACAAATGTTGCATTTATTACAAATATTTGAATGGGCTTACTGTCTCTTTTTGACTTACATTGAACACTTCTAAAATTTGCCAAGACAATAAGATTCTCCTGCAGTATTTAGACCCTTTCAGTGTCTTGTCTTAGTCTTTGTACACATAATACAAGACATCTAAATGCCTCTGATTTTCATAACATAAACATTACTTGAGCTTAAAGCAAAAGAGTTGTACACGGTCCCTGCAACAATTATTTTTTAAAAAGTCACCATATCGCTAGATTGAAAGGAGGAAAAAACCATCATATATCAATATTTCAGTAGGAAGGCTTGGGAATCTGAAAAACAAATAGGAGAAAGAAAACCACACGAGAAAAATATTAGTTCATTTTGTGTGCCATCAGCTGGAGAAAAGCTGAGATGTGGGCAGTCTGATGAATCAGAAACATTATGGAAGTAGTCATGTTTGTTGGTTGTGGTGTGTTTTTTTTCTTTTCTTCTAGATTTGCATGGGGGGAGAAATACCTGCTGGTTTTCTTGCTCAGAGTTCTGAATTTCAATAAGTGAGTCAATAAGTAGGTACGCAAAAAGTGGTGTTTCACCAAGGAAACCTGCCTTGTCACTAAGTGAAACCCATGTGTCTCCCTGTCTCAGGTCCTGAACTGTCTCACAAAGGGAAAGTAGAACAGCAGATATAGCGCAAAGAGCTTACAGCTGAATTGTTAACGTGTTTAATTGAAAACTTCAAATTTTAAACAGGATTTCATTGTCACGTGTTTAACAAGTAATAGACATCACCCTGGGCATATTTTTAATAATTTTTCATTTATTCTATATTGTACATTGAGTCAGGGAACTGGCTCATTTTTAACAGTACTTTTGCAGCTGTGGCATGAGTTATTGACTTTGTTTATTTATTTAGAACCTTATGTACCAGAAAAATCTCAGTATAATGGATGTATATCAATTCCATCACCACTGTGGGAGGTAACATAATCAGTAGGAGTGGAAAGAATATTACAGAGATTGTGGTTTACAAACAGAGCAACATGTATTGACATATATGTTAATAACCATTAAATTTTCAACAACAATACAAACAAGTAAATCATTTATTAAGAAACATGAACTGTTAAGAACAAGCTACCTATCTTCAAAAATTATATGTGTCTACACTTGCAGTAGTGCAGTGGCTATTGGCTGGCTTGTCTGGTTTTTGATTCCAAAACAGGATTTACCTAATGGAGTGAAGTAACTGTTTTAGCTAGCTGTTGTGGGGAAGGTATGGCAGCAAAGGCTTGCTAGATGGATATTATCTTCTTTTTCTTTTTCACAAAGATGTGAATTTGTTCTGAATGACAACCCTATTATTTGGCGCAGAATAAAAAGAAAGGAGACCTGGTCTGAAGTTTTCTCACATAAAACATTTTCATTAAATATGATATCTTATGGAAAAAAAAAAATTTGTGCATCATATATGCAACTTTTACAAACAGAGCTTTAGAGAGAATTATTGGTCAAGGCAAGAGAGAGGGAAAGGTCAGCTAATATCTTCAAGGACGGCAACAGCAGGGAGTTCTCCTAGGGGGTAACAAACAGATCTGCCTCTTTGTATGCTAATTAAATAAGCATAGGAAATGAAAACTGAACTTTGGTATTATGCTTCTGATGTAGCTTTTCATGTGTCTGGGCTATAGAGTAAAAATATTTGTCTTAATTAATATGTGCTTAATTAAATATATCAAATCTCACTAATTAAATTTTCTGAATGGGATTCTTTCCAATGGGAGAGATAAAAAGAATCTCTTTTTTCTCTCTGCAGACTAGTCAACTACCCAGTGGCTAAGGTAGTTACTTATTCCTTATAAGATACTTTTTTAAGGTATGAGAGAAAATGTAGTTTAGTTCCTGGTGTGAAGAAGAAAGGTTTGACTTCCACTCTGTTTCATCAGGACTCCGACAGAATGAACAGAACAAGTTGTATAAAGTATTGTCTTCCCTTCCTCCATCAACTTTTTAAAGTGATTTCTTTCAGAGCTTTTGATTTCATCCCAATGGAAACTGAAGTCAAAAAAATACATTCAGGATGTTCTGTAGAATGAGAAAATGCCTTCTACTGATCTCTAAGACTAAGTCTTCTGAGCTCTTAAAAAAGAGTGAAAATTACTCTTCTGCAACCTGCGTAGCATTTCCTACAGGTATTACAGGATGAAAATGGCAATTTTAATAGAATAGTTCTAACTTTGAGGTTGAAAGGAAAGGAGACCCATTTTACCTCTCAATCAATGTGGAAAACAATGTAAAAGTAAATCATCTACTGCTATCGCAGCTTCATGAAGAACAAAATTAATCATTACTATCTGCTATAGTTAGCCTAAGAAAGGGCAGTGAACCAAAGGCAGAAACTAATACAATTAGAAAAAAATTGACACAATTGTTGTTTTACTCAGCCAGGCAAATGCATTCAATTAAACAGTTAATTTAATGTAATTAGTTGTAAGTATCTCTGTTTATGGCAACCTCAGTAGATAGTAATTTACTTTTGCTTTAGGATATTTGTTTATGAGGCATTAAGATTATGCAGAGATAAGAAGAGTTGTAAATTTTCTATATACAGCTGTATAATAGAGACATACAGGCTTCATATGAAAAGTCCTCATGCTTTTACAACACTCATCTGAAATAAATCAGACTGCTTAAATGCTTACTCTGTTAGAGATTTTTGATGGTTTCAGTGCTACAAAAACAAATCTGAGGTTTCTATGTTGGCAGGTATTTCAGAAGTCTTCCTACCACTAGGAACTCATTACTTTAAATAAATCTTTTTAGTATCTTCAGTCACACCCATAGAAACAAAAAGAGTACTTCCTGTGGGAACATAAGTCATGTTCTTTAGGTTTACTTAAATATTTATTTCTAAGTACATTACTATTATTTTGCCATTCTTCCTCTTTGTTCACTTGCTTGGTTAAATATGTTTAATGTACCAAAAAGAGGGAGCAGGAATAAAAGTTAGGTCTGAGGAATATCATTATCGGAGTTCCAGAGGGATTTGTGGTGGAATACATTCATAAATAGCCAGAGGAAGAGATGAGCAATAAAGTGACCAAATATGCTGATCATACGAAGTTATTGAGGAGTCTTAGGACAAATGCTGACTATGAAAATTGTCTTATAATTATGACATCTTATAACACTGAGTTGCTAGACAATAAATGGCAGATGAAATTCAGTGTGTATAAATGTGATACACATGGGGAAGAGCAATCCTAATTTTACATATGAATGATAAGTTAAGCTCCAAGCTCACTGTTAATACTCAGAAGCAAGATGTTGATGTTATGGAATAAAATTCTGTGAAAATGTCAGCTCAATGCACAGTAGCAGTCCAAAAATAAAATCAAATATTATGACTTTCCAAGGTTTTATAAAGAAAAATACAGGGAACATTATTAATACACTGTAGAATTCCTTGTTTGTTCATACCTTTAATATGAACGCATGGGAGTTCCGCTTATCCTGATTCCTTCACCTCTAAAAAAGAATAATTTAACTGGAAAACGTTCAGAGAAAGCTCACAGCAATACACGATCAAAGATAAAGAATGTCTTCTATATGAAGAAAAACTGAATAGGCTAGGACTGTACAAGAAATGACTTGGTATTAGAGAGCATAAGGTAAAGGTCTACAAAATCATAAGTGGCATCAGGAAATAGGAATTAGTTGTTCACATTCCCTTCCAATGCAAGCAGTGAGACTCATCATAAACTAGTCAGAGCTGATTCAAAATATACAAGGCATGGTTCTTCACATAGCAGAGAACAGTGTAACATGGATGCTTAAATTCATGAAGATTACAGGAAAGACTAGGCAAATACATATAAGAGTAACCCACAAAGACTTGCTAAATGAAGAAGGCTACTCGTGACCTGGGAGAACTTACTAAAATGAAAATAGTTGGAGGCAAAGAACATGTTTACCAGAAATGTCCAATGTCCCTGCCTACTCTTCTTCTTCCGTTGGCATCCTTTGTTAGGTATTACTGGGGAAATACACGGGACTGGTGTCCTAGGTTTGGCCAGGACAGGGTTAATTTTCACAGGAATCCAGGAAGGGGGCACAGCCGGGCGGGCTGACCCCACCTGGCCAAACAGAGCAGGGTATTCCATACCATGTGCCGTCATGCTGGGTTCCGGTGGGGAGGAGCTGGGCAGGGCGAACTCACTCGCGGCTCGGGAGGGCTCAGCGGTGGTGCGGTCCGGGAGAATGGCTCTGTGGGTCGTGCGGTTCGTGTCGTGTTTTCTCCTTATCTGTATCGTTGTTGTTACTGTTCCCTTTTGTTTGCTGTTCTGTTAAACTGCCCTTATCCCGACCCACCAGTTTCTGCCTGTTTCTTTCCATTCTCCTCCGCACCCCGGGGGGGTGGGGGCTGCCACGTGGCGCTTTTGTTGCCAGTTGCAGACAAACCAGAAGAACTGGATAGACCTTTTATCTGATCCAGTGCTGTTCTGAAGTTTTTCTTAAGAATACAGAAGTGTATGTTTTATGCTACCCTGGAATTTTACATTCAGCCTCATAGACGGGCACTTTTAAGTATTAATTGGCTGCAAACCTTCCTCAGCTTCCACAAATGTAATGGGAAGGTGTCTGGTTGTTACAGATAACGTTTAGGCTACGCAAGGCATGTAGGTTTAACAGAATTTAGATGATCAAAGATAAGCTAACTAAACACTGTGGAACCTATCTTAGCCTGAAGCAGCTAGTATTTCTCTCTCTCTCTCACATGTGGGCCCTAGGCGTATTGCTGATGGTAGAGCCCTTTCTGGAAATTGTAGTTGCATACTGAATCTGTACGTGTACAATATTTTCCATGATGTTTTGGTTTCCAAGGGAAGGAAACCTTGGGCATATAGATTAAAAGATCAGTAAAAGAGGATGTCAGGAGGTACCCTGACAGACACCTGCTGCACAATAAATGTACAGTTTTGGTCTCTGTTTTCTTTTCCAACAGATGTCTAGGAAGATTCAGGACCATTAAAACCAAATTCTGTTATTTTCTTGATTGGTTCCAATGAAATCATACCAATGTTTTCCACCCACCTAACAGATATTTGCTATCAATGGGTGACAGCACTAGTCATTAAAGACTAAATTTCTAGGCCTCAAGGCATTCCTTTTTGACAGAATGTGAGGAAAGAATTGATTTAAGTTATAAAAAAGTGAGTTATTGAGAAAAGTTCTGTTACACTCGAGGCACCTCACATTTGGCTTGGAAAACACATGAGCAGCTATGGCAAATATGAGGAGTTACTACAACCTGTCTCATCAAGATTTTTTGCCTGTCTGCTTTTATGTTTAGCATTTCTACTCCAGTATTTGTAAATCTTCTTAGAGATCATTTATTTGGCACACCTGTGACATACTTCTGCTCAATGTTCAGTTTATAAAATTGCATCTGTACTGGGCTGGTGATATAATGCCTGGGAGTTTAAGTCCTGTTATCAATTTTATGTTTCAGACTACACAAACCATCTATCAAAGGACTTCTACACATTTTAAGGCATGTAGAGATTCTGATACATTTTTGAAATTAGTTATGTTTGATCCTATTTTGTCTGCACAGATTCAGAGGTTAAACAACAGGTTGACATCCAGACCCTTCAAAGTGCTCTTTCTCCTTGCCATAGGCAGAGCTCCCACAGTATTCCTTTATTAGCTACCTTTTGTTTGGGAACCTTTTACTGTATAGAAGCAGGAATGTAGACAAGTTATGGTTACACAGCGATTATTTCTAGTCTAATATGCATAGCTGATTGCCTGGGCTAATATAATAAGCTAAGTACTTGTAGGCTTTTTACTTCTGATGCAGGCTCCTGATGAGTCACTGCTTGCAGCTGGTGGCAGTCAGGTGGGGAAGGTGAGCTCTGTTGCACCTTGGTGCAGGCTGATACTCAGTCCCGCTGAGTTGCTGTCTTTCAATTTCCTGCACTTTTGTTACAACTTTTCATTTTTTCCCTGGAGTCCTTGACTATTGACTGTTTTATCTTTAGCTTACTTGATTTCCCACAGCTTGACAGTATCTTTTTTTCAATCAGTTGCGCCAAAATTACATAGCAATGCTTCGCAAAGCTGGGTCTTGACCCACAGACAGTTGGGCTATGGGTCGTCCTCATCCTGGGCAAGAGGTAAACATGTCACTTCTTCCTGGGTACAGTTGTAATAATAAGCTTTCTGCGTCAGTACTACAACCTACTTACAGCTTAAATAAAATACACCATACATACTAAAATACCCTACGGTATTCTTACCATATGAAGTGCTGAGTGTTGACATTTTTGTCTGCGAATGGGCTTTTAGACTATTACATTTTCTTCATTAAGTATCATATTTCTTTACTGGTGATGTGCAATCAAGAAGTGATTATAAATCACTGCGGACACTGTGTTTTCAGAATAAGGTGCAAATCTTAGCTTACAGGATGCTACAGTTAATGCAGCTAAGTGTAGCTGAACTCAGAGTCGGTCCTTGCAAAGCTGTCTACCTCTGTTATCAAGTAGAGCTAGGCTTTTCTCCACATCTCAGGTAGATCCCCTTCTCTGAATGGGATCAGTAAAAGCTAGATTGTGTCCTCAAGTTTTTTTCTCTTGATTTCACACTCTTTCAAAAAGTAATGTGCAATTCTTCATAAACTTTTTGTTCTTTGGTGGAACGCTCAGGTACAATTTCACAAGCTGGGCCAAAACAGGATGGGAAAGAGGACTGACCTGGCTGAACAGAGAGCTTTGGCTGGAACTCAGGATAAAGAGGAGAGTTTATGATCTTTGGAAGAAGGGGCAGGCAACTCAAGAGGACTACAGAGACTTTGTGAGGTTATGCAGGGAGAAAATTAGAAGGGCCAAAGCCCAGCTAGAACTTAATCTGGCTACCGCCATAAAAGACAATTAAACAATGTTTCTATAAACACATTAGCAACAAAAGGATGGGGGATAAACAGTGGAAAAGGCAGAGGTACTTAATTCCTGCTGTATCTCAGTCTTTCGTAGTAAGATCAGGTACCCAGTCCCCTGAGCTGAAAGACAGGGAGGGGGAGCAGAATGAAACCTCCATAATAGACAGAGACAGGGTTAGTGACCCGCTACACTACTTAGGTGTACACCAGTCTATGGGGTTGGATGGGATCCACCCAAGGGTACCGAGGGAGCTGGCGGAAGTGCTCACCAAATCACTTTCCATAATTTATCACCAGTTCTGGCTAACCAGGCAGGTCCTGGTTGATTGGAGGTTAGCAAATGTGATGCCCATCCACAAGAAGGGCCAGAATGAGGATCTGGGACACTACAGGCCTGTCAGCTTGACCATGGTGCTGAGGAAGGTCATGGAGCCGATCATCTTCAGTGCCATCACACGGCACGCACAGGACAACCAGCTGATCAGACCCAGTCAGCATGGGTTTATGAAAGGCAGGTCCTGCTTGACTAACCATCAGGCTGTCCTTCTACAGCAAGGTGACCCGCTTACTGGATGAGGAAAAGGCTGTGGGTGTTGTCTACCTAGACTTTAATAAAGGTTTTGACACCATCTCCCACCACAATTTTTGTTGGAGAAACTGGCTGCTTATGGTTTGGATGGGTGTGTTCTTTGCTGGGTAAAAAACTGGCTGAATGGCTTGGCCCAAAGGGTTGTGGTGAAAGGAATTAAGTCCAGTTGGTGGCCACTCGGAGGTGATGTTTCCCAGGGCTCAGTATAGGGGCCAGTCTTGTTTAATATCTTCATCAGTGATATGGATGAGGGGTTTGAATTCACCCGCAGTAAATTCGCAGATGACACCAAGTTGAATGAAAGTGTCAATCTGCTTGAGGGTAGGAAGGCTCTGCAGAGGTATCTGGACAGACTGGATCGATGGGCCAAGGCCAATTGCATGAGATTCAACGACACTAAGTGCCAGGTCCTGCACTTCAGTCACAACAAACCCATGCAACAGCACAGGCTTGGGGAAGAGTGGCTGGAAAGCTGCCCAGCAGAAAAGGACCTGGTGGTGTTGGTCAATAGCCATCTCAATATGAGCCAGCAGTGTGCCCAGGTGGCCAAGAAGACCAATGGCATCCTGGCTTGTATCAGAAATAGTGTGATCAGCAAGGCTAGGAAAGTGATCATCCCTTTGTATTCACTGGTGAGGCCACATCTTTAATATTGTGTTCAGTTTTGGGCCTCTCACTACAAGAAGGACATTGAGATGCTGGAGCATGTTCAAAGAAAAGTGACAAAGCTCATGAAGGGTCTAGAGAAAAAGTCCTATGAGGAGGAGCTGAGGGAACTGGGATTGTTTAGTCTGGAGAAAATGAGACTGAGCGGAGACCATACCTCTCTCTGTAACTGCCTGAAAGGAGGTTGTGGTGAGGTGGGTGTTGGTCTCTTTTCCCAAGCACCAGGTGACAGGACAAAAGCAAACAGCCTCAGGCTGTGCCAGGGGAGTTTCAGATGGGATATTAGGAAAATATCTCTTCACCTACAGGGTTATTAAGCATTGGAACAAGCTGCCCAGTGAAGTGACTGAGTTGCTATCCCTCGAGGTCTTTAAAAGATGTGTAGATATAGCATCTAGGGACATAATTTATTTGGGCACGATGGACTTGGCAGTGTTACGTTAGTGGTTGGACTCAATGATCTTCAAAGTCTTTTCCAACTTAAATGATTCTATGATTCTCAAATCAGCCTAGGAATATATTTGCTAAATACCCACATTTTGTTTAATATAGTCCAAAATAGAGATTAACCAGTACAACTCCGTTAAGAAAATAATTTACAAGGAGGGGTCATTAAGCTCCTACATTTGTCATTTGTTTCAGAAGTCAGGGAAATCATGCATCTGTTCAATAAAATTGTAGCAAAAATTTGTGTGTTGTCTAAATCTACATAAATGACCAAACCTGTGAAGTCTGTATGAATGAGTCTTTTGACTCTGTATCCTGCAAGTATTAACAAAACATGAATTAGTCATCCTTCATTATCAACTCAATTAATACCTGGACAACTCACCATACCTGGAAGAACTGAAAAATGAGTACTTGAGTAAATTCTCAGCTGATGATAGGTGAGCATATAACTGCAGAGTCCAGGCTACATCATAGTTTGACTTCAAGATTTGGGTAAGTGAACTGTTTTGCAACATGGCTGGACAATTTAATCCCATACTATGTATAAAAACTTCTTGGGAAGTTTTTTTCACACTGTCTGTCATCAGCAGCACATTAGATAAGCGTACAACATCCTTATAGCTTGTGACAATTTTCCTGTGAGCTTAAATAGTTCAGTTTTATCCTTAAGGTCATATATTCTTTTGGATTATTCATCCTTTTCCTATATTCTTAATGCAAGTCATGGTTTTTTTTGTTTGAAAAGAGGTCCTTTCAAAGGAAAAGGTGAAATCTCTAATTTCTAGATGCCTAAGTAAAGACTTTATCACATATTAAATAGTCTATTTTTCTGTGAAAACAACAGAACAGAATATTTCAGAACAGAGGAACTTTATATTTCAAAATACACCACTCTTTTCTTTATTCCAGCTAAAACAATGCATTGGATTTGATCTAATTCTGAGAATCTAAATGGTTTTAACATCCTGTAACTCAGTTTCCAGATGTTTTGCTAGTTATTGTAAGAACAAGGAACCTGAAAAGAGACAAAATATACGAACAGCAGCAAAACAAAAAACAGCCCTCCTCCAACTCTGTACCTAAGTTTTCAATGCACATCTGAAGAAAGATAAGTAATCCGAAATCCTCACACTTGCTTTCTGGAGAGAGGTGAATGGTACACTTTTGCTCTTCTTGTCTACCATTAACTCTGGTAATAGCAAGTGAGCCCCATAAAGAGCCTGTCAAATTTGTCAGATTTATAATGCTATTGTTTAGCTTCCAGACTCTGCCAAAGTTTAAAGCAGAGGAAGCTAAGGTGCCTTCCGAAGTTGGGGTTGCAGGTTTTTCATCATACACGGATGTGTCAACAGCAAAGACTGTACAAATTCCTTTTTCTTTTTTTTTTTTAATCAGATCTTCTAACCCCCAAAATTAGCTTCATGTCTCATTCTCTTACAAAAAAACCCAACTATCTGCAAAGCAGTATAGAGCAGGCAGTTCCTGTCTGTTTCCAAAACAGATTACACTTTCCATTTTGCATGGGCTCCCTCTCATTTCCCCTCTATTCCAAGTAAACCTTGAGATCTTTCCCATATTGCTGTGGTACCTGTCCATCATGGTTACAGCAGTGCTAGGAAGTCAAGACAGATAACTTTCATAATACAATGTAGTATCTTTTTCAAGACCAGCTGTAGGAAAACCAAACAAGTTTCTGAGTGCAAAAGGTAATTTTCAGCTTTCCAGGTGAAATTTTTCCTACAAATATTTTCTTAAGATATTTAGGGCCTTACTGAAATATCTGGATCATCTACATTAAGCAGACATTTAAGGATATCTGTGGCAGACATCAGCTCTCAGACTGTCATATGTTATGTTTATTTTTAAAGATTTTTTTAAATGGAGAACAAACAGGTTATTGTGTCCTATATATTGAATACTATAAACGTACCAGATCCTGTTTGTTTGGGTTTCATTCTACTGTCTCTAAGTTTCACACTGAAAGGAAACAGCCTCATCTCATGACTTATAATATGTAAAAGGGTGTTTGTGATGTAACTATTCTTTAACATCTTCTATAGAGAGTTCTGTTTTCTTCAGAATTTTCCTGTGAACTTCCCATTTCCTCCATGGAAACAATCTCCCAAGACCAGTGCCTTCCTTGCCTTCCTCTCCTTCTTCAGCTAGTACTTCAGACTACAGTAACAATACCGTAAAAATAACGAGATAAATAGGTTTCTGTAGCAATCTCTCAAAGCTCTTTGGAGTTAGCAGCCTTTGACTCAGTCGCTCCGCATGATGAAGTCTATCCTCAGCTTTCCAAATTGAGAGACTGAATTCTTGTTTATATGTATTATTTGTTATCTAATTAAGGTTATTTAACAGTTCAAAGTGACCCCAGTACCTCCCCTAGTTCTATCTGGAAAAAAATCTTTACGACAATTTATCTTTGTAATGCAAATCTATTATAAACTTAATTACAGATGGGTATCACTTCTCACAATACATAGTGTGAGAATGGGTTGACAGATTACTGACAACTAAGATCTTACTACCAATTCACATTACTCAAGCAAAGACCTCAGTTTGAGGCTTATACCCTGTAATAAGCTATTTGTCACATAAAATAGATTAATATCTCAATATCAATCACCATCCTATGTTTTCATACTTGCTGATTTATTAAATCATAGTGTGTAATCCTAAAATAGAAGCTCATTGAACTTACCTTTAGGATTTTATTGGTAGATAAAATAACAATGTCAATGTCAAAATGAGATAGCATAACAGAAATGTGTTCCTCATAATTCTAATGAAAGGAAACTTTACAGACAGTCACTATGAGTCAAGCAGGAGTTCAGGTCATCATTTTTGGGTTAAACCTGAAGCAACTGTGAAGAAAAATGTCTGCTAGTCCAGACATTGGACTGTAAGCACATAAAAGTTTTAGATGAAAACATAGATAATTCCCATCTGCAATGGTATTTTATGCTGCATTCTTCTGTTACTTTTATTCCTGTTTTATTTGGTAACTCTAGTAAGTACAACCATAAGTTGCTCGTGGCAGTGTAGTCAAAGTTGCTTTGAATTTTGCTGCTGATCATTTTAATTACTTTAGTTGCAAACACAGGTACTCAACCTAGACATGCTATTCATATATCACTCAAGAAAGGTTCAAAATTCATGTATATTCAGGGCTGTTATCAGTGAGGTGTTGAGAACCACTGCTGGGATCCACCAAAGTAGCAATATCTCTACCAGGCAGCAGGTTTGTTTTCTGATAGCCATCTGGTGCCAGTGCTTTAGGACTATTCTGAGACATTGCCAGACAAAAGAATTTAATGGGTTTACCCTGCTCTTCTAAGAAGCCTGCATACTAGCTCAAAATGCTGGAGGAAGAAAGTCAGAAAAAGTTCAGGATTAAAACACTCCTAGGCAGATGAATATATTCATACACAGCTATTAAAACCACAAATTTTCCTGAGGGAAGTCAGCAGGAAAAGCAAGCACAGGACACAAGAACCTGTGGGATCATGCACAAAATGCTAAGCCTGTCAGGTTGACTCTTATGATCTTAACACCTCAGGTATGATAGAGACACATAAATATTGATATTTTAGAATCCTCCTTTACATGGTTTTTTTTTCACACTCTTAAATAAAATATATTGTCAAGACAGCTGTCAGTTACTGTGCCACTAGTCACAGTCATCTCAAGAGATGAAGCACAGATTCCTAAAATACTCACAGCCTTGAGGAAGTAAACAATTAGTTCAGATGAGCAGGCGTTCATGAATTGCAGCACGAAGAAACTGCAAGATTTCACTTCAGTGAAAGGACAAAAATATAGTTAAGACTTTAAAAGTGACAAGAAAAATGCTAGACTGGAAACTGAAAAATACAGCTGGATTTCATTAGCATTCTTCAAATACCAACCATCTGATAAATTCTTTTCTTTTCTTTTCTTTTCTTTTCTTTTCTTTTCTTTTCTTTTCTTTTCTTTTCTTTTCTTTTCTTTTCTTTTCTTTTCTTTTCTTTTCTTTTCTTTTCTTTTCTTTTCTTTTCTTTTCTTTTT
>Ga0065711_1007735_pt1 | contig 14237 bp, 11 predicted proteins | sample Hoacrofraction12_FD_59098 | JGI IMG/M metagenome (GOLD analysis project Ga0065711, IMG submission 59098) | Hoatzin crop microbial communities from Cojedes, Venezuela - Epithelial fraction 12 v2 (version 2) | ecosystem: Host-associated > Birds > Digestive system > Esophagus > Crop | place...
CTGAATGCCAGCACAGCCTTCCGGTGTATCCACCACTCCTTCCAGTTCTGTGTCATCAGCAAACCTGCTGAGGGTACACTCTAACTCTTCATCCAGGTCATTGATGAAGAAGTTAAACAAGACTGGGCCCAGTACTGACCCCTGGGGGACACCACTAGTTACTGGCCTCCAGCTAGACTCGGTGTCGCTGGTCTCTGGGCACCCATCAGGGTTTCCAGTGCTGAGCACTTTCAGGCGCTCAGGAATATTTTTACCCTGAGAGTCTCATAAGATGAAGTGTTCCTGGAGAGCTGATAGACTTGGTCCTGTGTACCTCCTTGTAACTCCAGGTGCAAAAACATGTCAAGAAATCTTGATCTCTTGAAAACTTGACCTGTAAAATACAATGGCCACTGGCTAAGTCTGAGGCTCTGGGATAGGATCCCTGCCTGACCGGGTTTAGAAATGTAACACTAGATAGCTGTGCAGGTACTTTAATGCTTTATATTTTCTGACTGAAATGTAGAATGATACAAATGCTGAGTCTATTCAGGCTACTACTCTGGAAGCCATTTTTTCCCCTGTCTGTCATCTCTCCCCTTCGGATGCCTGAAACCAGACCTTTGCTTGCATGGTTCCTTATTCCTTGGCCCTGCCTAAGCCTCTGTAAGGCTGTTTGCAGCTCCTCACTGCATTCTGTCCTTGCTGCATTTTCCCCCTATGACCTGGCCATATCTCTTAGCAAACTGCTTACCACACCATCCTGATTTCAATTCCTAGAAGCACTTTTATTCTTTACAAGCAAACTGACCCTCTCTTGTAATATGAGAAGCTTGTTCTCCTTTTCCACTTTTACAAACCATTTTAAAAAATTATTATTATTTACTCTTTCCTTCCTGCCCTCCCTGGTTTTGTATTTCCCTGTCTGAACCATGCTGAAGGAGCACATTTTCTGTTTTGGGTGTTGCGGAAAATGGCTCGGTATCATCTCAGCAGCCCTCTATGTATCAGGTGTTACTTGGATAGCCTTAGGGAACCTGTGAAGATAGAAAGAGGACCGGGAGGTGTCAGAATCTCTCTTAAAATGTTCCTTTCTGGTTGAGGGTGAGATGCATGACCAGGGCTGTAAGGAAAAGCGGTGCTACTGAGTAGTTACATGACAGGATGCAGAAAAAGGAATTAATCTTAGAAAGAAATTGCAAGATAGCTCATGTTGTTACTGTGAGCGAGGATCGCAGAGCTGGCACTTCTGTGCTTCTGAGAAACAGTAGATTATTTTGTGGGTAGCAAAGGTCTGACTAGACATGCCTGAGTTTGGAATGAGTCAATCAGTGTCACTGATGCTGTACATAACTGGACTCGTGCTATGAGACAACCTTTAGCTCGCATTCTCTCTCGGTTAACATCAGCAGGACCAGCAGGCAGTGCCAAAGCAGCCCCGGACAGAGGGGAGCCCCACGCTCACTGGAGCCGCGGGGTTGCTCTGCATGCTGTCGTGCTCTCCTCGGTGTGGGATTTGGCACTCGAGTGTGCACCCAACAGATGGCTTGCAGAGCACTTTGTAAACGCCAGTTCGGCAGTCTTGTATTTACGGTCTCAGAACTGACAAGCTTTCACACATACAGTTCCCTCAAAAAGGCTTGATGTTGACTCTAACCTGTGGAAGGCTGTTCTGGGCACTTTTTTTTTAAATCCAGCCCACAGGCATTCATAAAATTCCAGTGAGGGAGGGGGAGCTGACATAAGAACATGTCCAAGTTGTGGAACAAAATCAGTTTAACTTAAAGAAAGGAGATGAGGAAAGGGAGGAATCTCTCTTTGTGTGTAGAGTACAGATTCAGTGTGGCTGTGCTTTGCTTATTTCTTATCGGGGAATCTGTGGAAGCTGTATAAACTGCCACGTCTGATCTCAGACTGCTGATAGCCCTGAATTCCTGGGGAATAATTGATTCAACACTTCTCGTTAGTATGCTGCTCATTTTAGCATAAGGCCTAATTGTGTTTACTTCCACAAAGCTGCACCAACACAAAGAGCTTGTTTATTATTTTTGAGGAAGATGGAGGATCGTGGTGGGTTGTTCTAAGGGGATTTTGTATGAAATGGTGGTGTTTCAGCATCTTGTAAGATTGGTGAGAGATGCTGCACAAACTTGAAATTGATCAGTTGCAAAGCTTTCGTGTGGTCTTCTCCTACCCGCCCCCCCCCCAGCTAAACTTAAAGGAGTCCAAAACCAAATTGTGTTGATGTATGGGGGATTTGCTTTTCTGAGATGGATTCTCTTATCACAGACACTGAAGTTTCATCCTGCCCTAAGGATTTGATGTTCTATCTAACTTTCTACATCTTGGCTTTAAGATGAAATAAAACTGTGGGCAGATAACAGCTGGACATTTTGTGAGATAAGCCTTGGTGCTAGGGCAGGCACTGTGTCCTCACACACTTCTGTAGCCACTTGACATAACACAACTTATCTGTGTTTCTCTGAGGGATGGAGAAATTCTTCCTGCTTTTCTTTTTTCTTTCTTTCAGGCTTTTAATCTCGGAAGTTATCATATGAGGGAATTTGTGCTATGTCAACAAATAAATTTTTAAAATAGGGCAAGGACTTTTTTTACTTTCCACATTTTGTATCTTCTAGGTTGGCTAGAATATTAGTTTGTTAGATTTGTTAAAGACTTAGTGTGTATGAGGCCACAAGCAAAACTGTTTGCAAACTAATTCTTGTAACACGAGAGATCCAAAAGCATTTATTTCCTTCATAGCAAAGATTACATCTCTTCCCAAGATCAAGTTCCAGCAGATCTTTTTTTACTTGCTTCTGTATATTTTCCTAAAGGCACCTGAAGCATTTCCTAAGTTTTTGTATTTTAGCATTGTGTTCACAGAAGCATTGAATTGCTGCAGCAAGACAAAAACTCAAAGACCCTTTGGTAAAAAGTCTAGATGAACACTACGGCTAATTTTTTTGCAGGAAGAGTTAAAGTTAAAATCACTTGGGAGTGTAATTGGCAGGTGTGTGGGTTAGGAGAAAAACTGATATTCTTTGATAAACGCTTGAGTTTTTTTGCATGATCCTGTGCAGAAAGTCAAAACCAGAAGTGGTGTGTAAGAATAGTGTTTGTAACCTCTTCCTGGCACACGTGTGGCTCTACCTTTTTTGCCTCTTGGGTCACAAGTTGCAATGCCAGACTGCTTTTGTGCTAGATTGTTTTTGCCTGCGAAGCACAAAATGATCACAGAAGACAAATCTGATGGTGATTTAACACTAAGCTGAAATGAGATTTAAAGTAGCCTTGTCCTGTTCTATGGGAACGTGTATTTTATGTACAGTTTTATAATGTACTTGAAATCATGTCTTGTATCAATAATATTGTCTTTTTTCGTTGCATGTGTTAGGAGGGAAGGAGTGCTGGTCTGTGCTACTTGTGTAGAAATTGTAATTCCTCCAAATACAGCTAGAAAGTAGGGATTCCCTGAGAGCATCCAACAACTTCAATCGGAAATAGGCTTAATGCCATCTTACAACAGAATCTGTAGGTGGGACATACTTGTTGCAACTGGAATTAGCTTAGAAAACTGTTACTGATAGCCATGATTTTTTTAGAATGAATTTTAACAAGCCTTGAGGAAAATGGGCATAGTGACCCTTCCTCCTTTGGGGAGCATGTGCGCATGCTCTTAAGTCTGACAGGTGTAAGAAAAAGCTGAGTACCAATTCAAAAGATGAATACGTTTCTCACTATTGCCCTGTACTAAGGGATATAAACACATTTTCTATGCTGGAGATGTAAGAAGCAAACAAGTTCGAAAGAAAACTGGCCTGTCAATTACATTGGAGGGTGGCTGTAGATACTTTCATCCTCTGAACAGGAACCCTAAGTTATTGGACTAGATTGTGTTGTGAATATATCGTTGTCTGTGGCTTCTGTGCAGCTGGCATAAAAGACAAACATGCCCTTTAAGAAATCGCTCAGCTCTTTGCTACTTACCCATTCATCTGTCCACCCTTCTCTCACCATCTGTTTCTTTTGCTGTGGACATGTGAGGTTGCTCCATCCCTGCAGCAAAATGCAGCCTGGGTGGTTCACAGTCGAGCTTTTGCATGAAGCCGAGTTTTCCTGCCTTTGCAAGCACAGATGGACTTGCCTCTCTGTCAAGTTGTAGCCCTATAAAGAAACCGGGTTTTGTATTCCAGCTGCAAATCTGCAAGCTCCTTCAAGACACTACAGACTTGTACTTCTTTGTCTCTAGTTCTGTGATGCCAGGCTGGAGGAAGAGCCTCATTTTTTGTCTGCAGAGAATGCAGGACAGAGGTAAGGTGAGAGGGGAATATGGCAGTGAAGGGGGAGACTATAATCTAGGGGATGCTCATGAGAACGGGTTGGGTTCAGTGCTGCTTCTTCTACTCATTGATATTGCTGAAGCTGCAGGATATGTCCCAAAACTTGTGACTTTTTATTTGAAAAAACAAAACCACACTGTAGCTTTCCCATTAGAAAGCATATTTTTAACTTGAAATGTGTTCCTATTCCAACGTACTGATCTGCATCTCCATGAAGATGCTGTCAGTGAATGCATGCCTGCTTTTCTTACAGCTCTGTCTTTAATCTGAATCTGTTGTATCTATTAAAAGGCATCTACCAGAGCATAACAGTTGGGAACTTTAAATCTCACATACCTACTTCATGCTCTGTTTTTCCTCTTTTAAAGAAAACACTGGGCTATTGATTGTGTCAGTAGAGAGACACATGCTCATTGTAGCTGTAACTTTCCAAAGAGGCTACTTTCTAGCTTTGAGTTTAAACCCCGTTATTTATGTTCATTTAGTGTCAGGGTGATGATGTAAGCCGTGTTTATGTCACCTGCACTGCTCCTGAAATGCTTCTGTTTATATCCCACTGTTTGAGCTGAATTACTTTAAACTAGCAGGCTCATGGCAGCAAATCCAGGTTTCCTGACATGGTGGCAGGAATCTGGGTCCTGTAGCACATGGCTAGACTACTTTGGAGGAGGGGGGATAGTTTATATTTACTAGTCCTAATAGTGGATAATTCAATATTGTTGAATTGCTGTTGGTGTTTTTTAAACAGATATTGAATGATGTCATTAAAGTGGGAATGCGATGTGATTTCAGTTCGGTACAAAGCAGCGTGTTGTTTTTCTTAGAACCACACAAAACTAGCCTGAGGTTTCTCATTTGTCTTCTCAGGCTAGAAGTGCCAAAGCCTGTGTCCGTTTTAAGAATAAATATATATATATATATAAATCTTTGTTCTGTTTGCTATCAATGATCTTTGAATTGCGCTCTGAGATGCAGACATGAAGACATCCCTTCTGCACACTTTCTGTTTGTTAAGGGTCTAGTTCTTGACACTGAGCAGAAGATGGGCTTGCATAATTGAGCAAATTATGGCTCCATGTGTGATTTCCTGATGCATAAGAATGGCTAAATCTGCGTACTTGTGCGGGACTTATCTCTGGCATATGATAATTTTTACCTTGATGTACCAGAGAGATTTAAATCAGCGTAATTGGGTATGGAGTTTCTCTACCAAATGGACATTGGTTACCTAGCAGTCACCTACCATATGCTGGCATAGGTGGCTAAGTGGCAGCTATGATTAATTTATAAAGAGAACAAAACTATCCTCTATATGTATTCCTTCTCTGATATTCTGATAGTGAAAAGCTGCTGTTAGATGTTTTAGAACCAAAGGACTTTTTCCCCCACTGTAGCTCAAAGCCTTGATCCATTCTAGTTTGGATTCCTCTTTATTTCCAACAGTTAGATTGATCTGCAATAAAATGTTGTTTCACTACCCATCAAGCTATCAATTGCCCCCAAAACATGAAGTGGAGGAGGTAAGTTGTCTTTCTGGACAGAGCAGTTGAGCACCGTGCGTGTTTGAGGGGATGCTCAAAAGGCTGTATAGCAAAATCTTGCCCAGGAAAAGAGACAGCGGCGCTGAGGAAGAAAGGGATGGCTGTTGATGGCTCAGTCCTAGCTTCCCTCTGCAGGAGTGTCCCGGAGGTGTCACTCGCGCTAGTAATGGGATCTCAACGCGATAGATGGCAGTACGAGACTGTTACTACAGCCACGGAGTTCATCATGTCTCAGCGGTGCGGTGAGCACTTAGCAGAGGTTACCTTCCTTAAATGAGTGCCTTCCCCTGCAGTTCCCTGTCATCTCTCCAGCACTTGAGGAGTAAAGTGGTTTCTTCTCCTCATTCCCCCAGTCTCGTGCATGTATGGTTAGGTGAGAAATAATGCAAGGGAAGAACTCAGAACTGCAAGAAAACTGACCCTGGATTTCTGGCTGCCAGTTAAAATTCTGGGTTAGCAGGACTCAAGTTTTGGCTTCTGCGTTGTTCTTACTAGGGTTGGGCAAGCGCTTGTATGTTAAGCAGCACGAACATAGCAGCTGCCACCCTTTCAAACTCACAGCTGACAATGGCTTTTCTAGGGTTAAGACTAAAGATTAAATAGATGAGGAATTATCCAAAAGGGCTGTTGGCTTTGCAGGGGCACTGAGACACACACCTTAAGGAAATCTGCATTTCTTTTGCTTGAGTGATCCCTGTCCTGTTGTTGAACAGGACTCCAGTCCCCAGGACAGGCCTCCTGATACAAGGCTTACTTAAAATAGAAGCCCAGAAGGCATGGAAGTGTTGCTATATGTATCACAAAAGAAAGCTTAGAGTGATTATAGATGTTATTTTAGAAATAACTGAGAAAAGAAATACTGAGTCTCTGTATATAGGGAGAGCTTGGAAATGTGTGTGGCACTGCTGCCATTAGTCAAATATAGACAAGTGGAATGAGAACTAGAATAATATTTCAAAATGAATAACTACATCAGGCAGAAGTCCAATGATTGCTTTATTAAAGCCTTGATGAGTGCCAAACAACTCCTCAGCTATACCAAGGAGCCGTACAAAATGTAAATTCCAGTTTTTACAAAACACTGGAGGAGGGAATGTGCACTACAGGGAAGTGAAGCGGCTTTACTTTTTTTAACACTTGCCCACAGTACTTGTTTCCTTGCCAGCTAGCTGGGGAGAGATCAGAACACTGAAATGGCAACTATTGTCTTTTTCTATCCCCTTTGAATGTACATGCAAAAATACAGAGCGTTTCCATTAAGACTAACAGTCAATCTCAATGATTTGCAGCTGTCTTGCCTCCTTCCCTGACCTGAAATGGGCTGTAGTCATTACTGTGTTATTGACAGCTGGAGCCGGGTCACAATGAGAAGGACAAGGAAGCGAGACAGTCATAGTAATGACTTCTAACATATGTTGACAGAGCTGTAGCATTGCTTTCTGCACCCTGCTCAGTTCTCAGAACTGCTTCTGTTCACCAACCAGAGCAAAGGAAAACACTGACTTTTATCTAGTGGCATTATTGAAAGTAGTCTTCATGAGAAGCAAATGCTGATGTTTGATACTGAGAGATGGATGGATAGTATTTCTCTGCTTACTGTCAAGTGCAGTAGTTCCGAGTGGTTTTTGGTGAAAGACATGAGTGCTTAATGCCCACTCTGGTTTAAAGGAGGCTCAGGAGGGAGCCTGAGACTGTGGCATGAATGAAGGGTGGGTCCAAGCCTGTCTTCATGTCCTGAGCCATCTGCCACTGAAGCACAACTGAAACTCACCTCACAAACTCGTTTAGCACAGCTCCTAGTTCATGGGGTCTGGACGGAGTAGGATCAGCAGGACCAAGCATGTTGGAGTCAAACCTGCCAGCTGCTGTCCTGAGCCTGGCTGGCCTGAGCACTCGGGATGGTTGGTCTTGTCCTCCCTTCCATTCCAGTGTAGTTGTAAATGGAGTTCTGGGCATGGTAGGTCCTGCTGTCATGCTAATAGATGGCACAGAAGTACTTCTGCTGCGTATTTCTCCCGTGGTTGTTATAAGACACTAAGCTATTCCTGGGAGAAATGACAAATCCCAGGTAAGCAGCTATTTTTACTTGCACAGCTGGTAACCAAGAAAGATGCAGTTTGGGAGTGTAGGGACAGCTTAGAGATCCTTCCCCACATAGAAAAGTTTGTCAGTCAGGAAATCAAAGCAAAGTGTAGAGTATGTCCTAAATGGAAACTTTCCCAGGCTGAGATCTGTCTGATACCTGGGATTCTTGATGGTGCAGAGCCATCTATCCTGTACCTGATAACTCTTTCACTTAAGTGGTTTGTAAAACTCCCCTGAGGCACCTCTGCAATGAGGAGCAGAGATGAAACCTTATGTAGCCAGAGGCAAATCTTGCTGCTAATCGAATACTTGGAGTGAAAACCTTTAAATTGCAATGGGGTGGTATCTCCATACTTTACTGTGGATACATACTCCATCTTTACTGTGGGTAAGTGGTGATAAGCACTGTTCTTGCTTGCTTGCTTATGTGACTCCATGAAGGCGAACACTTGGTGCAAATGGGTGACGTTTTATTAGTGATGCTGCCTGTGTGTCTTAGAGGAAACATGGTATGTGCGAGGGAGAAATTAACAGAAGCAAAAAAGGGAAGGAGGGAGTCCTGAAAGCAGTTTTGAAAGGAAAAGAACATGTTTCCAGCAACAGCATCTTCAATCACAAGTTAAAAAAGTGGCGCTTGCATTGCTGTGACTGAGTAAGTTCAGGCTTGTTTTTAAATTCTCCTGTCTTCCTAAATCAGATTCCTAGATCACACAGCATCTTCACAATAACCCAGACAAAGCTGTCTGCTGGGCACCCTGAGGAGGCTTTCACACAGGATGGGACCAAATGGCGTTGTCTCTGTTGTTGCACAGTTGTAAGTGAACGTTAGCAGTATTAAGCAACTATTAGCTGCTAGCGCTTCAGGCTCTGTGCCGACTGCTTGGATTTGGAGGGTACACAGAATAACATGTAATGTACATAGTCACCTCGGTGTATTGAAATTCTGAAACCTGCCTCGGTAGCCTGGGAATCAATAGGCAGCAGCTGCAGTGGAGATCTGGGCACTGCACAGCCCTAACCCCCCTGTTAGCAGGGGAAGAGGCACAGACCTCTGAGTCTTGCTTAAACCCTGATGTTTTTGGCCGAGCAGTGAGGAAGACGCAAAGCTCCTCTGGCTTTGTCTTGCTACTCTGTGTAGTCCTCCCAGCACCATCTTGCATGCTCATAAGTCACCAGGAGGTAAATGTGGGCAATCTCTGTGGTGGGGCGTTGGTAGTAAGTGATGAGATTATGTTTGTTTGGGAACACCAGCTGGACATCCAGTCTAGTGATCTCGGCAGAAAAGGTGTATGGTCTTGGCAGCTTGCTCTGAACAGTGTCTAGAAGTTAAGAACCCTCAAAGCGGAGANACGTCATACCACTGGGTTTGCTGGCTGGCAGGCAGCCTCACTGCTTCAGTGCTCAGAGCTCGTTGCACACTTACTTTACAGGGCTCTTGCAGAACAAAGATGAATTTGCAAGGAGGTGAGGGACTAGTCTGAACCCCTTCATGCTTATGCTATAATTTCCAAGGAAGGAGGTGAGCAACCAGCTTTGGAGCTGACTCCAAGTGTGCCTTTGGGACAGAAATGAGGAGCACTTGAGCTCCCTTCCAGCAGAAACAGAGCACAGCGGTGACTATATCCTCACGGTGCCCATAAATGGGCTGTATACTTGTGTCAATGAAATCCAAAGGCATTCTGTCTGTCTAAAATGTATTCAGCCTTTCAGAGAGATGAGTATCACCCAGAAGAGGCAGAATGACAGATTGCTTCCAGCCTTCAAAACCTACCTGGACATGAGTACTTCTGCAGAAATCCATAGTATGAATGTATGCCCTGAAGTTTCTAACAAGAAGCAGGCATCAAAACAAGTAAACTGTTTGTATTGCTGGAGTTTAAGGCAAAACAGAACCAAGCTGTATAGCAAGTAAACTTGCTATTAATCAACCTCTGATTGTGGTAGAAAAATGAAGATAATCCATTTCAAAATTGCCTTTAATCTTCTACCATGACAGGATTCTTTTTAAATTCCATGGTCTCAATGCGGTTCCCTGCTGTCTGTGGGTTATGGGACGCACGGCTGCACACAGGTAAGAGTGTGGCAGTCATCAGTGAAACAAAACCACCCTGACACTGTATTGTGACACAGATTTATGCCTAATATCCCCAGTCCAATTCCATGTGTCTTGGAGGTGAAAGCAGAGACTGGTTCTTCATTAAAGTAGCCGTGTGCTATTTGTATGTCATGGTGGGATGGAAATAGGTTGCCCATAGTCCCCCGTGTGCTCATGTACAGTTATAAGGATATCGGGTGCACTGCTTCAACACTTAGCAAAGTAGCCCAGCCTTGGTAGAGAAAGAAAATTTATCTTTTACTTAATTAAGTCCAGGAGGGGGAGAGAGAAAGAAAAAGATTATTCTAGATACCTAAATAGATTTCCTTTGTGCAGGATTACATAGGTCAAAGTAATTTCTAGCTTGATCTTGGCTACTGAATGCTGCCAGGCAGTAGAAGGAGGTCAATATGGGAGGGGAAAGCTCACAGTCTTCTCTGTTTCCCCAAGGGGTTTCATGATGCCTCCAGATCGCTGTTGAAACTGTATGGCCTTGTGGGGTGCCCCCTCACTAGTAGTACATCTTCACTCAAGTTGCTGGGAGTAGTGGGAGGACAGAACACCACTCCTAAGGGTCTCCCAAGTGTGAGATCCTCACTGACTCAGAAATGGCAAAAGGGGAACTCTTGAATCACTTGGTTTGGAGCTGAAAGTGAAGGCTGTCTCATTTCAATAACTTTCCTGGTTGCAGGGAGTCAGCTTATTCTCATTATGGGCTGATGAAGTGAGGGAAAGTGACAGAAGAATTTGCTGGAGATGACTGGAGGCCTACAGGTCAAGGACAAAATAAAAGCTAAAAAGCCTGGACATTCTCCTTTAACCCTTGCAGGAAAATGGGATTTGTGCTTGGGAGCCTTCTCTCACCACACACGCGAGATCATTGCTTGCCACCTTGTGCATACAGTGTGTGGGGGAGAGTGAGATCCATCTGACTTGAAAAGCCTGGTTTGCATTCTTGGTGACAGACCTGAACTTCTGGTCAGTAGCCACCTCCCACAGTTGGAAAACTCGGTGGTTTCATCTTTTCTTTTTACAGCTGTAGTGGTATTTAAAGCATGGTGGACCCAGCTCTCTCCTCTCATATGCCAAAGAAAGCAGCTGGGAGGGAGCTGCAGAGTGAAGCTACCCAGGACTGTAGGGACTGTGTTCTCTACAAACCTGTTAAGAGCAAACCTGCAACTCAAGACCTGTCGTCATTCCTCCAGCCCTAGAGAGATGCCCCAATACACAGGCAAGGAAAACTTGCTTTTTGTTCTGAGCCACACTGTGCGTCTAGGCTGCGGGCACTGCAGGGCAGAGACCTTACCTTTTGCCCAACTTGCAAATGGCTGGGACTTCAGGCATGCTGTACTCTGTGTGTGTTCCTCAGTGGGGCAAGGACAACCATCTGGCAAAACAGTCGATGCACAGGCCACAGTGAAGTCCTCAGTTGGTCAAAACAGGCCATCCTGTCCCAGCGCGTGTGGCCGAAGAGGAATGTCTGCCTCACAGATTTGGTTTGACAACCATGGTGCAGCTGGGTGGGAGGACAGCAGCTCCTTCTGAAGTTGTGGCAGTATCGATGTCACTGTGGTGCCTAAAATCCTACAGCTGGACATTTCAGTCATACAGACAGATTAAACGTTGCTCAGGGACACAGATATTAACTTCTGAGGTTTCCTATGGACTTTCTGCTGCTTGAAACATCCCTCCACGACTTCGCTCCAAAGATGTACTGTGGCATCTGTCTTCTGTTGATTCTGCTTATGAATTTACTAACGATGTTTTTAGCTATGTTTTGTTTTCTCTTTCCCATGTGAGTACTGAAGTTAGGCTAACATGCAGTGCTTGAGAAAACCTCGCCACACTAGCTTTGGCTCTTTCTAGAGTAATGTGTGTGTCAAACTCAATTGTTAAAAGCCCTGAGCTACATTTTGAGCTAGTAATTTTCTTGCTGTTTTCATGTTTAATTATTTCTATGGCACCAATGTCCTTTAAAAGTAGTACTGTTGTAGCCGTGATGGTCTAGAGAGATTTAAGGGAAAGGGTCTTATGAAATCAGCCAGTCTAAATGGCAAAAACAGATGAGCTTTTAGGTACAAAAAGTGTCGATTTGACCTTACTTTTAAAAGCCCTTTCCTATGTCATGTTTTCCTCAGACTCTCATTACTTTTCCTGAGAGCAATGTTAGATCAATAAAGATCACTTTTCTGGGAATCCTTTTCTAATACCCAGAATCCGAATATCATCAAGCAATTCTAAATTACAGCTGAGGAAACTAAGGCACAGAAAGGGCAGGTGATTTGCTTGTGTGGGTGGTTGAGTCAGTCATGTAATTCAACAGCGTTTGTCTCCATGTGCTGCGTTTTAACTATTGAACAGGCATCGTCTCCCTCCACCAGGATATATGCTGGCTTCAGATTAGTCATTCTCTAAAAAGCTGCTGAGTTTTTGCTGCCAGCTAGAATATTTGGTGCATATCACAAACTTCCTATAAGTTAGCGTGATGTGCCCTGATCCAGTCCAGCTATGGAGCTGTGATTTGTTGCAAGTCCCAGAGGTACCGGGTACCTTTGGAATGAAATTGTGGAGGGCTGTGTTTTCCCCTGGGGAGCAAGCTGCGAAAATGTGCCTCGTTTAGTGTAAAGAAAGAAGCTCTTTAAGAAGTTGTAGATGGATGGGGAGTCAATCCCTACTGATGTTTCTACTCTGATGGTAAATGTGGGCAAAACCATCTTTTTGTCTGAAGTTTTCTGTGCTGATAGCAGGGCATAGGCAGGTCTGAGCACTGCTCCTGCTGGCAGTCCTTGGGCAGTCTCCCTTAGAAGTGATCTCTCCAGCTGGCTGGAATAAGGCTCCAGGTGCCATCACTCCCACCACTGTCCTTGAAACTGATGGGTAACGCCCTGGTTAGGAACACGGAAGGGAGTCAGTCTGTACAGTGCTGCTCTGCTTTGCTGTGATGGGCACCTCTCGTGCAGTTCTCAGCTGCTGCATGCCACTGTCTGCCCTCCGCAGTGTTGCAGACTCTTAGAGGAGAGCTGTTCTTATGGGGTGATGATTATCCCAGCCTAACTCGCTGGGAGAACACACTGCTGATAGTAACTTCAAAACAGATCCTCTCCAGCCCGGCTCCCACTCTGCTCTTCAAAAACCTGTGAAGGGGGAATAAAACAATATTTAGCTAATTTAGCCATATGTATTTAACTCAAGTACCTCAGTTAGGATCCTCATTCCTTCAGACTCCCCTCAAAGTTGTGGACTTTAGTAGGTTTCTGCTTTCAGACCCATTTTTGCAGAAACTGTTTTTTTCCCTGGATGTGCACAGAGCTGCCGGAGGTTGTTTCAAGCAGACCCTCTCCAAAAGGCCGTTGGGTTGAGCCACTTCAGCCTTCACTGGGCAGTAGAGAGGTTTCCAGACTCCTGCTGCCCAGCTTGGCATAGGCCGTGTCACACTTGGCTGCCCTGTAAACCTGGCTGCCAGCGCCCAAAATGGCAAATGCTGCTCAGACATGAGCTGGGGGCAGAGCACAGAGGGTGAGGCTGCGGCCCCTCGGCAGGCTGCTCGGCTGTCCTCTGACAACTGCTTTTCATTCAGGTGGGGATGGAAAAGTGGGGCTGAAATTAAGCTGAAGTCCGTATGGATGCATCTAGACGGGTGTATTCCTTCGGCATGGCAGCTGCCCTGCCCAGTCCCAGGGGTGTCAGGCACTAGCCTGCTGAAACTGGAATGAGCTCATGCTACCCCAAGGAGAGCTTGGTCCATAGTATTTTACATTATAGCAGATGTTGCACCTAATATTATCACTCTCACAAAGGGAGGCTGATATGTGGAGTTAGACCTTCCAGCCAGCTAATAAAACGCTTAATGAAGAACGAAAAGAGCCACTAGTCACTGCGGAGATATGTTGCCCCCAGGAAATTAAAAACCTGAATACCCTGGCGTATGCAATAAACATCTCCTTTGTGTCGGTGTAAAAGCACCGAAACCTCTGGAATATGAAGAAACGACAAAGATGATTTTCAGTCCCCTCCCCCCGCACTTCGACTGCAAGTGGTCGTGAAAAAGATGCAATGGGTCAGCCTGGCTGTTGTGGAACTTCATTGCCCCAGAACCCGGGCTGCGAGCGAGCACCCCTGCGGTGGGGCTGCCGGGCAGCTGCCAGGACGGGGACGGGGAGCACCAGCAGAGCCTTCTCCGCACCCCCCCCCCCC
>Ga0065711_1008039_pt1 | contig 14237 bp, 14 predicted proteins | sample Hoacrofraction12_FD_59098 | JGI IMG/M metagenome (GOLD analysis project Ga0065711, IMG submission 59098) | Hoatzin crop microbial communities from Cojedes, Venezuela - Epithelial fraction 12 v2 (version 2) | ecosystem: Host-associated > Birds > Digestive system > Esophagus > Crop | place...
CCCCGCGGGACCGCTACCGCGGGAGAGGCGACGGGGCCCGCGTTGCCTTCGGGTGCTGAGCCCGTCCTGGGGCACGTCTCGGCGCCGGGATCCTTTCAAACAAATAAAACCCCTCGGAAAGGCCGCAGAGCAGCTGGTCTCGGTCAGCCAGGACCCGCACCCGCCTCCCCGCCTCACGCAGAGCCTGGGGCCATCCCCACCGCCCCTTGCACCGCCCGGCCCCGCAGCGTCAGGGCGGGAGCGGGAAGGTCGAGGCCCAGGACACGGCCCTGCGGTCCGGACACAGCCGCACCAACGCCCAGACGCGGGGCAGGGGGTACCGCAGCCGCCCGGGACCGGGGGGTGTCCGCACCCACGGCCTTACCGGGAGAGAAGGGTGACGGCGGGCGGCGGGGCTGGCTGAAGCCGGGGCCGGACACCCGGCGGGGGTCTGGGGACTGGTCCCCAGCGCCGGGCGCAGCGGCAGGGCGGGCAGTGGGCAGCACTGGCGGTGCCAGCGCACCCGCACACAGACCGCGGGGCGATGGCTACCCAGAGCACAGTACCTGCTTCGACGCCGACGACGGCGTGGCAGCGACCGGAGCGGCACGGGGAAGCGCGGAGCTCGAATTCTGCAGCAGACGGGGACGCGNGCTGGGGCTGCGGTGTGCGTCGTTCACCAGGAGATCTCCTTGGCGCGCTGGGAACAACGGTGCTCCTCGGCTGGGGGCAGGTACCCGCAGACCTGGACCTGGCACCAGCAGCGCCTCTGCACACCGGCACAGCAGGAGCTGGGCTTCTCCATCCCGGTTCCGGTCACAGCCCGCGGCGGTCTGCGGCTGCAGGAGGGTGGGAGAGGGAGGCACGGCTGGCCCTGCTCCCCGCGTTCCGGGGCTCTCGCTGCCGGCCCTCGCCCCTCTCCTGCACGCCATGAATTCAGGCAGCAGCACGGCAGGACCTGTGCCCGAGGAGCGGGACGGCCAAAGAGCTCCGGCTCGGGTGGAAGGAGGACGAAGGGCAGCGCACAGAAGCGCCCTGCTTCTCCTCGCCCCTCCGGCGAGCGGCGGCTGGTTCGGTCCCCACTGCCTGGTGGGGAAGGGACCCAAGAGGAGAAACGCGGCATTCCTGAAGGATGCTGGGCTCTCCGGGATAGCTGGTGCCATGCCACTGCTGAGGAACTTCAGAAAGTCCTTACAAAGGGTGGCCACATGAGTTCCAACGCAGATAAATATAAAATAACGCATGTAAGGAGATGTAATCTAAACAAAGCAGCACGATAATGATCTCAAAGCCGCCAGTTACAAGGCTGAAAGGGCCTTGGAGCCAGTGCTGGCAGTCCGGTTCACCAGTTCCCAATCCAATTACCAACCTGACCGTGCGGAGACACCTTGAGGCAAAATGAAGGCGCGTGAGGGAGCCCTGAGGAAGCTGATGCTCCCTCTAGTCCCTGCAGTCCTGACGGCCGGTGAGACCCACAAGCTGCTTCGCTTCCCCCCGCGTCTGACCAGTATCGCCCACATATACAAACTAGTTGTGTCAGGCACGAGGACTTAAACATCAAACTCGGATGGGAAGGACCTGGGAACGCTGCTCGCCCAAAGAGCATGTTTAGCAGCAAATGTGATTGCATCAGCCCTGAACAAGAACTTCGAATCAAAACGCTTTACTGCCGGAGAGCTTGGAAACCAGCTGCCAGAAACACCCGGGATCAGCGTCAGTTTTAAATCTCTGGAGACATAATCAAACAGCAGATCTTGTAGGAACACAATGAAAAAAAAGAAATAAAGACACCGTACAAAACCACAACTGACGGGACACAGCAATAAAACCAAAACACATTTGTCATTCTTCAATCGCTAAAAGCCTTTTTTTTTCTTCATGATCAAAAACTTGAACAGAGCCTTGATGACAAACGCGGAGCTACGCCAACCCTATTTAACATAGCGGAGGTTTGCTCGGGGCAGCATTCAGCACGACCCCGCTCTGTCAGCCAGGTTTCAGCGGCTGCCGAGGAATTTCACCTCTCCACCGGCAGCTTTGCGCTGGCTTTGGTTTCACTCAGGGCTTTTCCCCGCGCAGGTGGCTGGCCCAGCACCACCTCTGCTCCGCGAGCAGATTATGGAACTGCACAGCCGCCTCTGTTAAGTTCCACTCGACAGCATCTTTCATCCCAGTCACCTCTTAAGCTCCTTATCTGATCTGCCTCTTCCACGAGCACCTCTTAAGTCCTCAGACCTTCCTCTAGTAGCTCCCCTGACACCGAGGCTTTTAACCTTTACAACGCAGCTCCGCCCTGACAGTTTTAAGGACAGAAAACTGATGGCAAACGAGTGGCAATTATCCAGTAGTATCTTTTCCCAACCTTTCTCCTCCCTTCCCATCACTTCAGGCACTTGAAGGAAGTTTTTTTTCATAAAAAGTCTTGACATGCTCATAAATTCCTCAACATTCTGAATTACAAAAGCCTCCTCAGCTCTCCTCCCGCCCCAAAACACCCAGCCCCCCCAACACTAACAACAACAACAGCATCTCACCACAGCAGAAGCCCAAGGGGTGCGATTACTATTTGGTAGCGTGGTCAACTGTCGGACTGGGGTGACTTTTCCTGTAGCTTGCTGTCAGTAAGTCGTCATGAAAGAAGTAAGAAACTGCGAGCATTTCATTGCAGTCAAGCTCATTAATCTTCCTCCTCTTCCTCTAGCTTATGTACTTAACAGGTATGCAGCAATACCCCAAATCACATGACAGGTACAGTTGACTACACTTTGGCAGACATTTAAAAGCATCTTTTGAGTTCTATGTTCAAAGAACAACCTATCAAAAACATGAGAGCGCGCTGCGTCACGTTACTGTACATGATTTTCTTCTATTGTGGCGACAAAAGGAAAATAGGTGAAAAGAGTGAACTCAAAGAGAGGCAGGTAGGAAAGCAAAGCATCCTAGCAATGCCCGTTTCTTCGAGCATCTTTCAGTCATCCTGACGCAGCCCCCACCCGCCTACCCTTCAAAGGGGCACCCCTCAGGTGGCACAGCAACGCCACAGCGCTGCCCCACAAACCCCAAGACGTTACATCCAGACGCTCAAGAGCTCTGGAAATAACCTCACACCTTCCTTCCAGCTGTATCAGCTGGCGAGGCGGAGATTGACTCTGCTGACAAACCCGGCCCCAGCCAGGAGTCACGGCCCGCTCCCCCTGGAGCTGCTGCCTTGGCAACCAATTACTCAGCGCTGCGTTTCTCCTTTCTCCTCTCCAGGATGTTCCAGCTGGCTGGCTGAGGTGGTCTATCCAAATTATAAAAATCCACACCTTTAAGTTAATGAATGGGGATTTAGTTAAAAAGAAAAAAGCTAGTTCCATTTTTCGGAATGCGTTTACTGCACTTGAAAATTCCCTTTTCCTGTGCTTTTGCCCACATGGGTATTGCCCATGCCAGGACAGACTGTGTGAAGCAAGCGAGCTATAAAAGCCAAGTGGAAGGAAAGAAACAGACATTACAGGTCAAGAACTACTGTCTTGCACGCCAGCTTACGTTGCCATAATTTATTGGTTGCTGATTTAGACCAGTTTATATATGTAACATGCAAGATGAAGAAACCCAGTCATTTACTACAAAAATATGGGTATCACACAGCTCAGCATTCTGTGAATGGCAAATCTGGATCAAGCCTCAGTGCAGGTAGCAAACGATGCACCTACCAATTTATTTTCTTTTTAATCAAAGGAATTGCTTTATTTATGACTAAAAAGCACACAGATGATGCAAGACATTAAATATTTAATTAAACCTATCCGATAACTTGATTACAACCAGAGAAGCTGCTGAGATGCAGTAGCACAAGAGAACATGGAGCCAGCTAGGAAGCATGGAACTGCTCTACTACGAAAACATACCTCAGCATGAAGTGGGAAAGCCCTGCCTGAACTACAATTCTCCCAGAGAGGGCAGCAACCGAGTCAGCACACCATGCTGAAATCCAATTGTATTTCATAGTTACAGGTTCTTTGGGTCTTCAACCAGCCACTTCTGGTTTGAAAGAGACGGCAGAACGTCGATCTGGAAGGCACCACAGACATGCCAGCGCCCACGAGCCAATGGAGCGCTCTGCCAGCACATGCCCTCCTCCACAGGCTGGGTGTGCAGGGACCCACACGCAGCGCACCTCACCACCAGCCTCAGCACTTCTAACCAATAAATAATGCGGGGGGGAAAAACCAAAACTGTCTCTCGCAGTGGAGTTTTGTGCTCTAACACTACACACCTTGCTACTGAATAAGCTCAAACAGAACTTGTTAAAAACAGTAGGAGCTAAAAGAAGTGTAGCGCATGATAGAATTATTCCCATTCTTATACTCTGTTGAGATATTTAGATGATGTCTCTTCATACTCCTGATTTCTCCAACACGAAACCACAAGAGAAAACAGATTAAAATTAAAGCAAATTAGAAAAAAAAACCCCCACAACATCAAATGCCCAGCGTATTTTCTTTTAGGTCACAGAAATTAAAAGCAGAAGTGTACCTTGGTTTTTAAATGGCAGCTTATCGGGATCTTTGTTTTATGTTTACTTGAGAGCATAAATGCACCTAGGCATTTTTTTCTCAGGCTTCTTCCAGTTAATCAGTAGCATTTACCTTTAAAAAAGGGGTTTGTTTCTTTTCCTTTTCACATCCTAAATTAGTATTTGTATTAGCAACAGGTTGCAGCAAGCCTTGCTCTCGGACAGGCCGCAGTACAGCAGAGTGCACGGTTCCTCCCCCAGCAGTCTGTCGCAGGACGGCTATGGTTTGCAGCGCTGGACAAAGCGCGGGTAGAGACAGACATCCCGGATATGGTGTCTGTTCAGAATCCAGGTTAGGAACCGTTCCAACCCCAAGCCATATCCACCATGAGGGCACGTACCGTATTTTCTCTGTGAAATTAAAGTCAGAGACTAGATGTTACACATTTTCTTGTTATTTATAATTGCAGTAACACCACCAGATAAAAACCAAACCAAATCCTTCCAAGACTATTTTCTGAATGATGAGGACAACAGACTACGCTCTTTCCAGGCACGAGATTTGTGTTTAGTTGTCCTGAGTTTCCCAGGGCAGTGTAAGGACTAGAAGAGGAAAAAGGAAGGTGACAAAGGAAGTCGTAAGGATTCTTCTTCAACCGCCTCCTTTTCTCCTCCCCTTATGCTGGCTAGAGCTCAGCCATTCAGGTCTGTGAAGACCACCCTCTGTTCACTGAACAACAGGGGCTTCACAAGCAGTGCAGAAGGCATGATGAGAGGAACACACCCGCCCAGACCAGCCTAACGCAGGCGATCTCCTAAGGGCAGCGTGGCACTGCCGCAAACGGCAGGAGCGTTAGCAGAACGGGAACTGTTACCTGTTGCGCTTTGCCAATGGATAAATAACTGTCTACTTCGGGCCACCAAAAATGTGCTTCCAATTTAGACTGCATCATCTTAAGCTCAGTTTAAGAAAAAAAAAAATCAAATATGATCTCTGACAAGCAGCACATCTGCTCTGTTTCACAAACCTGGTCAGTATACCAGTAGTATGGCGTGGGATCAATGCCCTCTCTCTTATAGCCTTCGAGTAGCTCCTCGCTGTCCCAGATACGCATAGAGCCGCCGACAATTTCACCAACATTAGGCATCAACACATCAACCTACAACACACAACACGAGATAAAACTGTTACAATTAAGCTGCCTGCAGGAGGGGGAGGAAAAATGGCTCCAACTTAAAACTGTATTTTCTGTAACACATTTTACCACCTAATTTTAATTGTCCATGACAGGAAGGCAGAGAATACCTTGCAGACCCAACGTGCAGATGAAATAAACTAACTGACGAGGTGCTCTAACTTAATCTCTCATACTCTTGGCCACACCGAACTGTAGAAAACCAAACCAAACGAACAGCACACCACAAAGCCAGAAACCCAGCAGCATTCCTAACTGCCACCGCACTCTTCCCGGCCGCCAGACAGCTCATGGTCAGACAATGTGGCCTCCAAGAAGTCACAGCAGTATCGTCACTAGACCAGCACTTAGACCTGAGGCCTGCGAAGAGCATCCTCACTATGATCTACCGACATTTTGTCAGCACTTCAGAGTTGCTTTGTTTATTTCTATGGGATCAACGAGCCATAACAAGAGACACACAAAACAAAACCTGGTCAAAACTCTCACAGGTTTTCCTGTAGCACTTCTGCATTTTGTGCTCACTCAGACTGACATTCCCCACTCTGTTTCGAAGCCTGCAACACTACACGAAACACCAACTCACAGACTCAGTAAGCCGGGAATCATCATGACAGCGCTGCATGTAGAACGACTTTATCTCTGCAGGAAATCGGCACAACAAGATTGGCTCATTAATGGTGTCTGTCATCAGTCTCTCCGGAGCTTCAGGAATATCCTAAGGTTGAGGAAGACTTTATTAAAATTTAAAACCAAAACCAGTCCAATACCGTGAGTTCCACATGTATCACACCCCAAACAGTTTCAGACCTGTACACGTATCCACACATTCATCCTAATGTATCTAAATTTTTAAAACAAGCTTATCTTAGAACTCCCTTCAACCTAAATGGGACTAGAATTTCACTCCTTACCGGTATAATTCCAAACAAACACGACAGATTCACACAGCAACAGTAAGCCCAACAGCATCATGGTCAAAACACACTGTTCTTCAAGGGACCTACACACCCTGCGTGCAGGGCAGTGGGATTTTGTTTGCGTTTAATTCCTAAAGCGCCTTGGAAAGACTTACTTCTCCAAACTCATAGTGAGTGCCATCTTCCTTCTTCACATCGTGCTCCTTTAACCACTCAATGGCTTCAGTATAGTTCATTCGTCGGAAAGGACGTTTAGGGGGCTCGAAGCCCTGTACATAAGAGTAGACACAAAGACAGTTGCAAGAGTACCATTTTTAAGGAAGAATACTTTTCTAGTTGACCAGCAAGTCCACTTCCAGACTTGAAGCATACACATCACTCTTTCCAGCTCATACAGCAACGAAATATTACTTTAAAAAAAATCATCAAGCTCAGTACTGAAAAGCTAGAACCAAACTGAACCACCTCCCAAGCCCAGCAAAGCTCACAGAACAGATGCTGAAAAAGATGGCAGGAGAGAGAAGAGCGGAAGTATTTTCAGAGCTGTTTCCTTTCCCGCATGGATTCACCGCACACACCGGTGTTCCAAACTGAGCCATCAGCAGCGGTTCCATGCGCAAGGCCACAAAAGAACATTTTTGCTTCCCTGCACACAGAACGGCTTCAGAACTGCCCCTGTGAGGTGGGCTGTGCTGCTGCCATCGCCTGCCTCCTGTGTCTGAGCCGAGATTCAAAACTGAACTTCCCACTGTGTATCAGGAAAACAGGTCAAAATAACAGGGATGACTGAGTTTTGAGAAACGCTAGTGATGGAGATGAAGTTAGCCGTCTCTTAAAGCCATCTTGTTTGCAAAGGCAACAGAAGACAAGAGGTCTCTAACAAACGAAAACAGCTTTACAGAGCTCCACGTTTCAGGGCAGAAAGTAAAACACCAGTTGTTTCATTGCTCCCTTGTGCTCAATCTGTAAGTACCAGCTGATCAATAATACGGGCTCTGGGATAGAGGTTTTATTCCACTGGTACAGTACACACTGCAATAAATCCCAGCACACTGCTGGCTCCTGGAACTTGCCAGCAGGGAGCTTCTTCCCCCACAGCCCCCTGCTTCTGGAAGAGTCATCACCAGCCTTGCAGCGTTTTCATTCTTTTGACGGTATTTGGTGTTTTTCTCATTGTGCCTAACAGTAAGCAAGCAGAGCTCACTGCCATGCCCTGCCCTCCCCAGGCGAACATGCTGATCAGGAAAGGCTACAGATCGTATTTTCTTGGCCATCTGTGGCTGTCCCACACCACTGCTTACCGGGTTTAGGTCATACAGCAAGCTTGATGCAGGTGATTTCAAGACTCTGTCTACCACATCACAAACCAAGCTCTCCAGACGGTCCAACAAATCCTCAAAGCTTATAAAAGGACACTCAGCTTCAATGTGAGTGTACCTGAAACACAAAGTCACACCATTACAAAACCGCACACAAGCAACCAACCCTTAGCTACAACAAAAATCTCATTTAAAAAATCCCCACAACCCAAACCACAAACTTTTGTCCCCTTCTTCATTTCTCCCACTTCTACACCGTAAAGGAAATAAAGCCATTTAAAAAATAAATACAGAAAACAATACGAACTGTACTTTCTAAAAAGACAAAGCTTCCTAAAAATGCATCAGCTCTGTTTCGCCCAGATTGTCCTTCACTGAATGCCAACGTATTATGACCAGCTGGACATTCACCAAGACAAGGTATCACCCCCCAGATATACTTTTGCTCAGTCCTTCCGCATTAGCATTATGCTGTCTGCTCACTGGACGTTATGTCACCCAACTGCCCGCTACTCCTCTGCTTGATAAATTCACTTCTACACAAATAGCAAAGCAGTACACGCTCTCCATACTCTGCCAGGTGTCTGCGGGTCCTCGACTGCTCAGCTCTGTAGGACTGAGCAATACAGAAAACATCTCCTAACGCGGGAATGCAGGTCTCCAGGTAGAGCTGGGACGATTGCGTTAAGTACGCCTCTTCACCAAAATAATCCAGTTTGAATAGGGTTGAGCCTCCCTCCACTTGCGTCTGGACTAAAGTTGGTGGCGTGACCTGTTAAAGAACAGGACTGTCATCACTTGAGTGAAGAACTAAGGACAAAGATGACAACACGTAAGAGCAGCAACGTAGGGCACACTCTTCCAGAACACCATTTACAAAGCATGCACACAACTACTTCAGCCTGGTATCCTTCAGCACGTTAAAAAGAGGTGTGCAGGCTGGCTGTCAATCACGCTGTAACATACCTCAGACCCGTCTACACACCTATGACATCTATGGCTACGAAAGCGATCAATAATGGTTTCCTAAGAATGAGCTTTTCTTTTGCCCCTTTCAGGTCAATTAGAAAGTCCACACAGTTTTTGCAAGAAAAAAAGGCAGCCTTGAACTCAGGACATTAAAGCAGTCACTTGCTGACAAGGGAAAACATGTACTTACTTCATAATACCCGTTGGCAAAGAAATGGTCCCTGAAGGCCTGTACTACCACGGAGCGCACCTTAAAGATTTTGGACATATTCTCCCCTCGAATCATCATATGCCTGTTGTTAAGCTGCACGTCAACCTCTGAATCCTCGTTGAGAAGATTGTCAGCCCCTCCTGCTGGAGCCAGACCAATAAGGTCCCAGTAATCACAGTTCAGCTCGTGGCCTCCTGGAGCCTACCAATTTGAAGAGAAACAGAAATTTCAGGAGTCCACTTTTTGCCCCTTGGATGTCACCATCTGGCATCGTGGCAGAGATGTTAAACCAGTTTATACAAAAGATGCTAAAGCCCTAACTGTGGTATTTTTAAAGTGACTGCTTTGTAACTCAGCCACCCTTCACGCACAGCCGCTTAACATGGCTTTAGCCCTAACCCCAGATCCAGGCAATCTTCCAAACAGTAACAGCGTGCAGATCTAGACTGGCATGAGAGGCACAAGGCATAAGCAGCAGCATATTTTGAGACCTAAATCACACCCACCCAGTCATTAACCTGAGACCACCATTATAACCAGTTCTACAAAGCAAGGTAAACTGCCCCGTTCCCACAGCTGCCAAGTGCTGGAGGACAGATACGACATGGCTAAGAGCCTACAAACCCACCTTAGTCAAAGAAGAGAGCTAATCCCAAATTCTTAGCCTCACAAAATAAAAGCGATTAAACCTCTTACAGTGAAAATAAAGCTATGTCATTTATTTAACATAATTTTCCACTGTTCTATTCTAGGAAATATCTACGGGACATACCAGTGGAAAAGTGTTTCAGGCAAAGGCAGAACAGTCACCTAGTTCACCTGTCACACACTGAACCGTGGGCGACCGCAGCAGCTCTGGGAGGGGTGCTCTTTTCTTTACGCCAAATTCCCACTGAAATAATCTAAATAACTATTTTCACCTCCGCTCCTCCTTCCATCAGGAAAACCATAAACCGTTACAGAGGAGGAGAACCCCAGAACACTAACTCCCGTACCTGCTTGCCTTCAGGAACAAGGTTCAGCGTACCATACACTGCAACGCTGCTCTCCGTGGAGAGAACCAGCCCGTTGTAACACTGGCACTACGGAGAGAAAAAGAGACAAAAGCACAGTTAAGGTAATGTGTTTATTTTTAGTTTTCCTACATCATCTATTGGTGTCACAGACAAGATTAACTCATAGTCACTTCTAAACAGTTCTCATTGAAAAAAAACATCTAGTGGTAGGAGGCACAATTTAACAATAACACAATTAATCAGTAGGTTTAGGAGAACTTCCAGCCGCCTATATAAAAGAAAACCAGATGAGATATGAACACTTTGCTTATTTGAAGACAGAACAGAATTAAATCATCACAACTCACCAGTTCATCTGAAAGGACACACTGAAGAAAACCTGTGCCATCTCTCAAAACAATGAACATCAAATTTTTTCCTAGGCAAAAAGAGAAGAAAAAAACCCAGACAGCCTCAGCTTTAGTCACCGATCCATTTAAGCAGACTCACTCCCAAGACCTGTTAAGCACTGACGTGCAGATTATTAACCAAGGACTGTGATCACATTCTTCCATTTCAAAGACCGAAGCTGCCCCAGGTAAGCACTGAAGCATAAGCAGAGTCACAGGAGCCTTTCACAGAGCTGTACAGGCATCGGGAGCAAAGCCTGCTCCAGCCTCCAACAGGGCTGGGACTGCACCGCCACGCCACGGCCTCCGATGCCCCTCCGAGGGACTACAGGTCCGGCTGCAGAAATGCCGAATGCACAGGCCCAGGGTACGCCTAACACGGACAGAGTGACGTCACGCTGGTCACCCACCTCCCCACAAAAGTATCTTCTTACAAAAATCATTTGCTGGAAACTGCTCACGATACCCAGATCCACAACCGCTTTGTCACGTCCCGCAGCGGTAATTTGAACAAATACTCGTGGAGTCTGAACCACCTCTGCCACGCGCTTCCACGCCCCGACCGACGCCACCTTGCTGCCTACAACACCAGCCATTCTGACAGCGAGTATTACTTGCTGGACTTGTTTTACATGAAGTAATGCTACTTCACGTAGCTTTAACATTCCCACTTTCGATTTCACTACGAGCAGATGCTGGTTGGCTCCTCAGTCTGCAGGAACAGTTTGAAAGACAAAACAAGTCTTTCGAAGAAATTCTGCAGGACTGTCCTCCAAACTGAAAATCCCACAAGATTCCAACTACGATACATCTATATGCTCACACATCAGCAGAATTTTCAGTGTTGTAGTGACCACTGCGAAAAACCAAAGAGGACATCTAACTAACGGTTTAACAATTTCAGAAGAGGTGCCCTCGGATTCACTGTAAGTGCCCAAAGTTTGAAGGCTGCTGAATTTGCTCCATCTCTCTGCACAGGTTCAATAACCTCCGAATGCTTTTGGTTTACCTTGCCTCCGTAATCTGTGGATCCAGCCATAAATCTTCACTCTCTGGCCTCTGTAAGCCTCTAGAGCGTCAATCTTTACCTGTACACCAGGGAATAAAAGCAATCAAACAGAGAAATGAGTTACCATTTAGATGGTGTTTTCCACACAGTTACTTAGAATATAAGTGGATATGACATCCCCCTCCCCCAAACGGCTCCTCCCAGCAGCACCCGAAGCAAAGTTCCACCCAGGGTACAAGCACAGCTGTCAATACAGAACAGCTGGTTAGTAAGGAAAGAGTATTTCACTCAGTAGTTATATCACAAGCAGTATGCTCAGACAGCATTTCCAGATTTCATATTGAGTCCTATTTATTTAGCAGGCTTGCTCTGCAATGTGGAAACTAAGGACTGTAACAGTTTTTAAAGAAGCTCACCTTGCATTTGACCAAAGAAGTGAGAACATGTAACAGCCCACACCTTAAGACCAGAGTTCTTGGAAACTACTGGAAATCCAATGTGCACTAAGTCACCAGCAAACTTGGAAAGCATGCCTCAGACACATTTTCCGGCACTCCGAATGCACTCTGGACTAATCTCTAAAGACATTCCATAGAGGAGCTCAGTTAGCAGGCACAGAAGCAGAGGACCCTGACGCGACGCAGGCACACGCAGACACGCAGCTGAGGTACTGACACCGCTCCAGTCACAACGATTCACCCAGCAGGCACTGTCAGAACGGGTCACGCCTCAGGCGGCTCGGGACTCAGTGCACCGCTCCCGAAGAGACCGATGCCAGCACAGCTGGGCCCGGCGGCCCCTGTCCCAAAGAGCAGCCGTGAGAGTGCAGGGCTCCAAACAAAACCACCTCCACGTGCACGGAAACCCCTTCGGCACAGGGTCTACCCAAAAACCCGCCACAGAGTGGCGTATGTAACATCTGCTGACTAAGCTAAGGACTGCAACAAATCCAGGAGGACTCTACAAACAGCCAAATAAGAACACGGCTCATTAACTTAAATTACTTCCTCTAATCAGCACTGTTTCTTCACTCTCCACCACTACAGTAATCAAGCAAAGCAAAACTAGCGAACTTTCTCAAACAGAAGGATGGTCTCTGCCAGCAGACAGACACAGAGAAGTCCGATGCGTGAACTAAGAAGGTTCAGATACCCATCCAGTGCACGAGGAAGACCACAGTCTATACACCAGAGGACACAGATAACTCGAAAAACAAAGTTACATTTACGGACAGCAAAAAGACAGTGGCCTTCAACAGCTGCCAGAGCCACACAGCAGAGACAGACGCAGCCTCTGTGCAGGCAAGACGCCGTAACACAGGCCACTTCTCGAGCGCGTTGGATCTTACTCACACATTTTGGCTCTGGAAGACTAGGATCGTTCTTGATAACAACTTTCTTAGCTTCCTCCAGGTTCTTCTCTCTTCTCAAGAGATCTTCGGCCTGGTTTTTTAAAAAAAAATGTATTAAATAGCTATAAGCAGGCTTTGCAAGGTTCCCACTCTTTACTTTAGACTACAACGTATACTTACAGACAGAGACGTCATAAAAGCCTTGATATTGCCCTGCTGGGGCCTAACCATGCCCTAATTCAAGACCAGGATGAGAAACCATGCACAGATGCATTTCACATTTTTTCCAGAAAGTCTAAAGGCAACAGACTGCAATTTTTCAAAACTCCCCCTATTTTCAGCCATGTGCTTGCCCTAATCGAAGCAAAGGCAAGCTGTGAATAGCGTACGTGTCAAACAATGACACAGATGAAGAACAAACAGAAGCTCTTTTGGAGGGGCTGAAACAACAGCAACACTGTTTCACGTTTTTGGAAATGAAATGTGGTACGCTCCTCCACCCTGGCACACCTGCAACCCACCTCCTTCTTCTCCTTAGCTTCATTCTTCATTTGCTCCCTGTGCCACAGCTTTTTGACATTTTTCATCTGTGACTTTGAAATAATGGCCCATCTCTGAATCAGTCCAAGGAGAGAGCAGAAGATAAAAGATGACATTTGTATCCCTTCACACAAAGAAGCATAAAAATAATTTCTACTAGGAAGTTCTAATGCTACAGCACCTCATTTTCTTTTTGTGAATCCACATAAATAGTAGGAAACGGTTCCTTTCCTGCTGTCATCAAAGCCTGAAAAGGGGGAGAACATAACAGAATCAGCACTGCAAGCGAACTAAAGCCATCCTTAAAGAGACGGAGCAGGCATCCTGCTTCTGAGGCTTGTGGTCAGAGTTGCAAAGACAGGTATCAAATTTACATTTATAGCAGCCTGCCAGTGCCTGGAGGGGCCGACAGGAGGAAGGAGAGGCACTGTTCACAAGGGTGTGTAGGGATAGGACAAGGGGGAATAGCTGTAAGATAAAAGAGGGCAGATTTAGATGAGATATTAGGAGGAAATTCTTCCCCATGAGGGTGGTGAAACCCTGGCCCAGGCTGCCCAGAGAAGCTGTGGCTGCCCCCTCCCTGGTAGGGTTCAAGGGGTTCAACCTGGGTTGGATGGAGCTCTGAGCAACCTGGTCTGGTGGAAGATGTCCCTGCTGATGGCAGGGGGGTTGGAACCAGATGATCTTTAAGGTCCCTTCCAACCCAAACCATTCTGTGATTTCATGATTCTATAAATACCAGGCCAACCACTTGCCCTAAAGCGCAGTCCACGTTCTTCAAACAAACAGCAGGCATTTTCCGCAGTTACCTTTAAAGCAGTCTTGAACGGTTTCTTT
>Ga0065711_1009024_pt1 | contig 14237 bp, 8 predicted proteins | sample Hoacrofraction12_FD_59098 | JGI IMG/M metagenome (GOLD analysis project Ga0065711, IMG submission 59098) | Hoatzin crop microbial communities from Cojedes, Venezuela - Epithelial fraction 12 v2 (version 2) | ecosystem: Host-associated > Birds > Digestive system > Esophagus > Crop | place...
TGTAAGGGAAGGCTCTCTGCTCCGACATTTTGGGCACCTCCTTCCCCTCCTTCTTCACTGACCTTGGTGTCTGCAGAGTTGTTTCTCTCAAATCGTCTCACTCCTCTCTCTACCCAGCCGTTTCACTGCCGAGTTTTTTCTTCCCTTTCTTAAATATGTTATCACAGAGGCGCTACCACCGTCGCTGATTGGCTTGGCCTTGGGCAGCAGTGCGTCTGGCTTAGAGCTGGCTGGCACTGGCTTTATCAGACATAGGTGAAGCTTCTTGCAGCTTCTCACAGAAGCCACCCCTATAGCCCCCCCACTACCAAAACCCTGCCACGCAAATGCATAACAGTTATCTTTGTAAAGTCCAAGAATTGATCTGTTAGCTTCTAAGAATTTCCTTTTATTGTGAGAAGATATTCCAAATAACAATAATCTAATGAACTTTTCATCTGAACTTAGACAGACTCCAATTTTATCTCTTTGAGAACTGTACTTAAGGAAAATGGATTATAGAAGGCAATAAAACCCAAGTATCTTCAGTAAGATCAGAAATGGACTATCAAATCAGGTTACAAAATAGAATAAATCTTTATACTACTTAACTATGCTACAGTAGAATTCCATGGCAAAGCTGTTTCTGTCTTTAGTTGACTCACAATCCTGTTTGTATGTTTGCATGTTACTGTCATAAAACAGTCAATAAAAATAATATAAATGTTAGTTGTTATTGGTTATGTGCACTGATCAACAAATAGATCTCCTATAACACACAATCGGCTCAATATGAGTGTTTCTATCATATGACTGGTACAGAAACCTCACCTTTTTATTAATGTTATACGATGAAAATTCATACCTCTTTAAGAGACCTCTGATATAAACTATAAAAAATTTTGAAAGTGAAAGAAAGGTCCTTGCCAAGGTCTGCTTAGATCAAAACACATTTCTGCTTTCAGCTATATTATGTCAGTAACAAATAATGCCAAAAACAAGTAAGCACATTTTTTTTCAAGAAGACCATTTGCAATTTTTAACAATAAAATGGGGGAACTTGTTCCCTAAGAAAAGTGTCGAAAGAGATTCTATTTACAGAGGTCAGGCTCCCATTTGTCAGTCAGTGGCTCATCATACTTAACTTGCAATTCAACAGCCATTTGCAAGCAAGAAAATGTAATTTACGTAGAGACTGTGTTAAACTGTAGTCCTAGTTTCAAAAAACAATTTATAAAGCTGTCTGAAAAACTGAAACATTGTTCACACCAAAGCAATCCCTTTTTAATGGACATTTTTTGTGAAACTATTTCCACAGGAGAAAAAATGTAAGGAATTGAATGAATTTCCAGTAAATACAGTTTCATTTTCTTCTTTTCCTTGAAATGAAAAACGTGTATTTTGAAATGACAGCTGTTTTTTGGGGATGTGTGCAGGGTGGGATGTGATTTTACTTCTCTAGAATCAGAGAATCATAGGTTGGAAAAGACCTGTAAGATCATCAGGTCAAACCACCAACCCAACAAAAACATGCCTACTAAAACATATGCTGAAGTGCCACATCTACATGTTTTTTGAATGCCTCCAGGGATGGTGACTCAATCACCTCCTTGGGCAGCCTGTTCCAATGTCTGACCACTCTCTCAGTAAGGAAATTTTGCCTCGTATCTAACCTAAACCTCCCCTGATGCAACTTGAGGCCATTGCCTCTTGTCCTATTGCTAGTTATCTGGGAGAAGAGACCACAACCTGCCTCACTACAACCTCCTTTCAGGCAGTGGGAAAGAGCAATAAGGTCTCCCCTCAGCCTCCTCTTCTCCACACTAAACAGCCCCAGGTCCCTCAGTCGCTCCTTATAAGACTTGTTCTCCAGACCCTTCACGAGTCTCGTTGCCCTTCCCTGGACACTCTCCAGCACCTCATTGTCTTTCTTGTAGTGAGGGGCCCAAAAGTGAACACAGGAATCGAGGTGTAGCCTCACCAGTGCCGAGTACAAGGGCACGATCCCCTCCTTACTCCTGCTGGCCACACTATTCCTGATACAAGCCAGGAAGCTGCTTGCTTTGTTGGCCACCTGGGCACACTGCTGGCTCATGTTCAGCCAGCTGTCAACCAACACTCCAAGATCCTTTTCTGCTGGGCAGCTTTCCAGCCACTCTTCCCCAAGCCTGTAGCGCTGCATGGGGTTGTTGTGACCCAAGTGCAGGACCCGGCATTTGGCCTTGATGAAACTCATACAGCTGGGCCTCGGCCCATCCAGCCAGCCTGTCCAGATCACTCTGCAGACCCTTCCCAACCTCAAGCAGATCAACACTCCCACCCAACTTGGTGTCATCTGCAAAGTTAGTGAGGGAGCACTCAATCCCCTCATCCAGATCATTGATAAAGATGTTAAACAAGACTGGACCCAAAACTGAGCCCTGGGGGACACCACTCGTGATAGGCTGCCAACTGGATTTAACTCCATTCACCACCACTCCCTGCGCTTGGCCGTTCAGCTAGCTCTTTATCCAGCAAAGAGTACACCCATCCAAACCATGGGCAGCTAGTTTCTCCACGAGGATGTTGTGGGGAACAGTGTCAAAGGCCTTACTAAAGTCCAGGCACACAACATCCACAGCCTCTCCCTCATCCACTAGACAGGTCACCTGGTCATAGAAGGAGATCAGGCTGGTCAAGCAGCACTTGCCTTTCCTGAACCCGTGCTGGCTGGGACTGATCCCCTGGTTGTCCTTCACATGCCTGGTGAGTGGACTCAAGAGGAAATGCTCCATAATCTTGCCTAGCACCCAGGTCAGGCTGATAGGCCTGTAGTTCCCAGGATCCTCCTTCCAGCTCTTCTTGTAGATGGGTGTTACACTGACGACCCTGCAGTCATCTGGGACCTCCCCTGTTAGCCAGGATTGCTCACAGATGACGGAGAGTGGCTTGGCCAGCTCCTGTGGCAGCTCCCTCAGCACTCTTGGGTGGATCCCATCTGACCCCATAGACTTGTGAGTGTCCAGGTGGCATAGCAGGTCATTAATTGCTTCCTCCTGGATTATGGGAGGTTTATTCTTCTCTCCATCCCTGTCTTCCAGCACTGGGGGCTGCATACCCTGATCCATCCTCTCATAGACTTGTTGAACAACACAATCTCTGGTGAAATTAAGAATTTTAAGGAGCACAGCAATGCTGGTTTTTTCAGTTTGGAAAGACTTCTCATCTTTTATCAAAATGGGTCATCTTCTTACTGAACAAATTACTTTACAAGTAAACAAACTACTGCCAACAAGATACTTAGATTTTTATGAAAGTTTATTTTAACTGTCTTTGTCCTTTACTGTAACTCTGAATATTTTTTCAGAGGTCTATAAAGACATAGACATACACCATAATGGTTAAGCCATTGCAGTTTTGTCACAAGCAAAATATTCCCTTCTGGTTCAAATCTGAACATTTCAGAGGCTCTGAACATGATGTGATCAGCCAAGTGAGAAAGGGACATCTTAAGGGCACACAAAATTGACAGCTGCTTAGACACAATTAAGCACCTATATCTTCTGGATGAATGGTCAGTCCAACCACTGTAAAATTTTCTAGATCCAATTCACAGCCATTAACAAAATATTATGAACATCGCTTTGCAGAGTGTGTTCAATTTAACATAGCAGTTGTTTTGGATATTCATAGTGTAAAACGTGAGATATTTTATTGTCCCAAATTCCAATATCCATCCAGATTCAAACCTTAATGGACTTTATGTGAAACACCAAAGATTTAGCAGCAAATGATGGCACAGTTAAAAAATATCCTTAAAGAGCAAAATACATTTTCACCAGTTTAAAGACAAAAATCTAGAAATGTATGACCTAGATTTTTACAGCAACTGGTGATTTTTGAATCACCAGTATTTGGGTGCTTGGTTACAGGTAGCCTGATTTTCAGAGACTACATTATTTTTAACTATTTGCAATGCAAACTCTTCTACAGTGTAGTAAATTCAGTATCCCAGGATGAAGGTATCCAATTCCACTAATCCTCTTCTAAAACCCTGGTGGTTGACCCTAGTTTCTTTCATTCAATCAGAAACACAAATGGAGAAAAACAAATAGGAAGAGGGAATACAGAAATCAAACCTGTTCAGAGATGTGATTATTTTCTTTCATTTGACAATTTCAAGTCACCTAACACAAAAGGAAAAGAAAATGAGTAGCTCTCTAAGAATTGTTGCATTATTCTGATCAGCTCACATAGCACATACAAAAAAAATAAAAATGCTATCACTTCCAACAGACAGAAACAGCTTGTCTTTTCCCTGATTGTAGTTGTTTGTCTGATTGATCTAATTCTGACATCAATTTCACAAGTGATCCTCCGCTCAAGGTTTGTCAACGAAAATAATTTTAACATAAAATCTAAAGACTCCTTACCCAGCCAATACTCTATTTCCCACCCCTACCACATATAACTGCACCTTAAATTTCATCTTTAACAATGATCACTTAATTAAATAACATACAGGTGATTTAAGTTGTTCTGCTTTTCTTGAATTTGATCAAAAAGGGTGTAACAGTTGACAAGTATATGAACTTTAAAGAGAACATATCTTTGATGTCAAGTGTGTCTAAAGAAGTCTCAAGTAAGTGTAATATGAAAATGGGCTCACCACCACTCAACCTATTCCCAACAGTTACCTGCTGGTCTAAATGCCTCTGTACCATTATAAAAATCTGTCAAGCATTCAAAACCAATTACACACAGGATGTCAAATGCTGTCATGCCAGCTGTCCTTTTAGTCCACAGCAGCTCTCATTGTCCATTTCCAGTCAAAAAGATATCGAGCTACAATGTTGTTTTCTCAGCTGTGATTCACTGCAGTATGTTAATCTGACTTCTATGTACCTTAATGCCTTCATATATGGAAATGAATATTTCTACATAACAATAGTATTCTTAAAATTTGCATAATTGCAAGTATAATGAATAATTAAAAGCTATTTCAGGACATATTAACATCAAGCTACAATTTTAAGGGGAAACCATTAAATACTTAAGTTTTTCAAGTGTGTTGCCTTTTTCTATGATTGTATGTGACATTAAAAAAGGAAGGGAGGTTTTCAAATATTTCTCCTGCTGTCTCTTCTACATGGCACATGGACTTTCACGCATTCATTTACAGTTACATGCAGTAGCAATAGATGGTACAATTATTTAAAGATGTGAATCCAAAAAGTAGGGCTCCACTTGGCTACACAGGCAGCCTTCCCAATCTTGTGTTGAGTCACATACTACTCCCAGTGCTAAAAACTCTTTCAATATACGGAAATCCAGAGAAACAAGATGCTTAGCTAGATACTGATAATAACTGTATTTGATGTGAATTTAATGAATAATTTGAATAACATTAAACTAAAAAACAAAATACCCCGCTACTAAGCCTTACCTTCTTACTTTGTGATAACTAATTTTCATTTTACTATTATTTGTTGAGATGATTTTTTTCCCTTTTTCATATGAATTTTAGCATTATCTTCACTGGAAGAAGTTCTATGTGTGTCACAGTGATATAAGTCTTTGCATGAAGTAAGCTCTTGTTCCAGGCAAAGCTTTTCAACGGTTTGCAAAATTCATAGAAGGTGGTGCTATGGCCTTTCATTGAAATCAGAACTATAATCGAAACATTTTGTTTCCCTATAATGTTTTTCAGTAGACAAGGTTTAGAAAACTTCTGAAGAAAAAGAGAAAAATCAAACCTTCTGGACTGAGAGCATCTGTTCTAACACAATTCTATTGCAAGAAAATAGTCAAAATGCTTTTTTTTCCATTCCAGTGTGAAAAAAAAAAGAAACAAATCAAAGCTGTTGTGTGGCAGAACTGACATACCCCAAAAAGCTGAAGGAAGTTTGCTGATAGTGTCAGGGATACTTTTCAACAAAAGCTCCAGAGGAATTAAACATGAATTTTTTGTCGAAGGCATTTGTATACACACTATTGTCCAACTCTGACCTCAGTGGAGACAACAGCTAAATACTGCTTTTGAAAACCCGGTGTTAAGGGAGTGAACAGCTAAGCACATGTAGTAACAAATGTATTCTTCTAGTATTTGTCAAGTTCACACTTGCTTTGCAAAACCTGGGCAAAATAACTCTTAAAATATATTAAAAGGCCTCAATCTTCCCACACAGCTGCTTTTACTGTTCCCGCTAACGTTCGGTCTCTTGCCAGCAGCCATATGTAGCTGTGAAATGGAGGTTAAGTCAGACAGCACAGTGAAAAACAAATGTTGGGATTTTAGAAGACTGTAGGTCCACATGTGCTAACGAGCAGTATGATGACATTCTGTCTCTTATACACACACTTCATTACATCTAAGGAAAGCTATAAATATATTTTACCCTTGTTTGAAAACAGAGAGAAAAAGCACTAAATTTTTTTTTGTCATTATTATTTGTCTGCACATAGGAAAATCATGTCTTGCTGAATATACATAACTACCAGTAACACTGAAAGATGAGGGCACTCCTTCAAAAGATTAGTGGATTTTCACACATATCCATTTTAAATAAAAGTTAAACCTTAATGTCACTAATTAAATAAGGTTGAAAGTATGCTATCAAGAATAGTGTAATCAATGTTAAGAAACACTAATATTTGTAATTTCAAACAAAAAAGGAAAATAAATTTCCAATTTATCTTTATATTTATTTGTTACAGCCTTCTCAAAACTGTCTTAACACTTGCATGAGCTGACCATAAATGTGACCCTTCTTATAAAGCCCTATGAAATCTACCTTTTTTTTTTTTTTCCACAGAATGGTAGGGATTTAAAGGGACGTCTAGTCCAACTCCCCTGCCGAAGCAGAGTCACCTACAGCAGGCTGCATAGGACCTTGTTCAGGCGGGTCTTGAATATCTCCAGAGAAGGAAACTCCACAGCCTCCCTGGGCAGCCTGTTCCAGTGCTCCGTCACCCTCAGAGGGAAGAAGTTCTTCCTCATGTTCAGATGAAACTTCCTATGGTTCCGTTTGTGCCCGCTGCGCCTTGTCCTGTCACTGGGCACCACTAAAAAGAGTCTGGCCCCATACTCTTGACACTCTCCCTTGAGATATTTATAAACATTTATTAGGTCTCCTCTCAGCCTTCTCTTCTTCAGGCTGAACAAGCCCAGCTCCCTCAGCTTTCCTCCTACGACAGATGCTCCAGTCCCCTCACCATCCTCGTAGCCCTCCACTGGACTCTCTCCAGTAGCTCTTCATGTTTCTTGAACTGGGGAGCAGAGAACTAGACATAGTACTCCAGATGGGGCCTCACTAGGGCAGTGTAGAGGGGAAGGAGAACCTCCCTCGACCTGCTGGCCACACTCCTCCTAATGCATCGCAGGATCCCATTAGCTTTCTTGGCAGCCAGGGCACACTGCTGGCTCATAGTCAACCTGTCATCCACCAGGACACCCAGGTCCCTCTCCACAGAGCTGCTTTCCAGCAGGTCCATCCCAAGCCTGTACTGGTGCTTGGGGTTGTTCCTCCCCAGGTGCAGGACCATGCACTTGCCCTTGTTGAACTTCATCAGGTTCCCCTCTGCCCAACTTTCCAGCCTGTCCAGGTCACACTGAATGGTGTATCTACCACTCCTCCCAGTTTTGTGTCATCAGGAGACTTGCTGAGGGTACATTCTAACTCTTCATCCTGGTCATTGATGAGGAAGTTGAACAAGACTGGGCCAAGTACTGACCCCTGGGGGACACCACTTGTTACCAGCCTCCAACTAGACTCAGCGCCGCTGACGACAACCCTCTGAGTTCTGCCATTCAGCCAGTTCTCAATCCATCCCACTGACCACTCATCCAGCCCACACTTCCTCAGCTTCCCTAGGAGGATGTTATGGGAGACCGTGCCGAAAGTCTTGCTGAAGTCGAGGTAAACAACATCCACGGCTCTCCCCTCATCTACCTAACCAGTCATGCCATCATAGAAAGCTATTAGATTGGGCAGGCATTATTTCCCCTTGGTGAATCCATGCTGAGTACTCCTGATGACCTTCTTTTCGTTCACTTGCTTGATGATGACCTCCAGGACAAGCTGCTCCATCACGTTTCCCGGGGTGGAGGTGAGGCTGACTGGCAGCTACCTGTTTAGCTAGTAACAACTTTACCTGTCTCCATCAGGCCTTTGAGCATGATCTCTCCAAAGCAAACACTATCTTTCTAAACAGAATCTAAGATTCGGTGCTTTACTCCTCAATAAAGTTCTTAAGTGCTACAAAACAGGGAAGCATTCATGAAATGTACTGCTACTGATAATAATAACTTAAGAGTAAGAACAACAACAGCAGATGAGTCATATAACTTTATTTTAACAAATGAAACATTGTAATTCACTTTCTATCCAAAACATTTGGGCACTGCTGTAATAAATCGATTGTCTCTAAAATGAACATATATCATCATTTCCAAGGTTACAGAAGTCCGCAGACCAAATAGGTTTTGTGTTCATTTAAAGATACTGAAAATTTTGCACTACTGATTCAGAACAACGGTACTAACATGGTGATAGCCTAAGGTATAGACCTGTCCCTGCAGTATACATTGAATATTTTGTAAACAAGAAATAAGAATGAAATAGTCTTATTGGACATCATTCCTCAGACTGTAAATGGACAGTAGCCTGAATAAATTATTTGATGCAGTACTATTCACGTGACCATTCATTAGAAACAAAACATTGGAAAGCTATGAGGTTAGTCTATCTGAAAAGAGCATGATTTTTATAGCTTTGGGAAGTTCCATCATGCTTGGAAGTCACTCCCTAAAACGCCCACCTGAAGAGTATCCTGTAGGACCAATAACAGCAAAAAAAGCAACAAGATTAAATGTTTACTTAAAGATGATGCCCCTTCAGTGACCCCACCTGGAAACTTAGAAAATGTCACTATCTATCAGAATCACAATCACAACATAAACCAGCGTCTCTGAATAAGGTCAGAAATCAAAATGAAACGTAAAAAATCTTACAAAGTGCAATAGAAACAGCAGAAATACCTGTACCTTATGTATCCTTGACCTGTCTGTATGCATAGAAGCCCTTGAATAAAGGGACAGAATAATGCCAGCTATTGTTTTCATGGTCCATCACAAACTTCATAGCCACAGTTATTTGAAAACTTTCTACAGTTTTTGAAGGATAAAGTTTGAAAGGCTAAAACCTGAGCTTGTGTAAAGTCAGTGTTTTGCCCATGTATTTCAAGGAATTATTCATATTTATGCTGCTTAAATGTTTAGCTTCCCCTCTTTCCAGACACCTTAGCAGCTGACACCCATTTTTATCATACCACTATACTAAAGCCACACCAGAACATGTATCTAGAGCAAAAAGTAGTACCAATTTCCAGTTTATGCAGAAAAGCCATTGCTTCTGGTGCACGTCACACATAATGAATGGGTATAGGTCTAGTCAATATATAATAGTCAATGCTGGAAATATTCTAACTTACAGTAATGTTTTTATGCCAGCGATCAGTGCTGCTCATAGACTTATAATAGGAGAAAGTTTGCTTAGTGAAGCCACAGTAGGATATATCACTTCCCTACTAAATAATAATCTGAAACTCTTCAAACATTACACACCTGCCTTCTCCAACCTAGACCCCAGATAATGCAGCCGCAGACTGAGTACAGAATACAAGCATCACAAGCAGCTTTACAACAGTATGCACTCCCTCTCTCTTGCTTAGGGTATCAACTATTGGCACGTCTCCCCAAAGTTCTGTCAAGTTGATGAGGCACTGTAAGAAACCAAAGCAAGGGTTTGACAACTGTGTATAGTCATTTGCTGACTTCCTGTTCCATTTTTGATCCATGTCCTAATCTATTTTCTCTCTGAAGCTGCCAATACTTGAAAGTGCAAAATGGACAGTGAGCTGGATTTGCTCAGGTCTTGTTCCCACTCTCATCTACTACCAAATCTGCTTCTTGACGAAGGTAATAATAGCTCCTCATATAAAAGCTGTGTACACCCGTGTCTAATGAAAATGCCATCTTCTACCACGCACTCAGATGTATACCCTAAAAAAAAAAATCTTCAACCAGCTTATTGCAGTAGCTACTCATCTTTGAAAATACAGGAATAGGAAGCAAGGTTTAAGAGTAGCTTAAGATACTGAAGTTTACTCATGCGGTAAGGAAGAGGTATGAGCCAATAATCACCTATGAGAAGCTGAAAATTTCTTCTCCTCAGGAAACATAACGTTGCAAGAAAGCGTGAGCTCTGAGAATCCAGAATTTGGGGTGTACTACCATATAAAGAAGCATAATTCTTTGCTGGGCAGAAGTTAAGGCAGGCTCATTTTGAAAACATTTCAACAAGCCTCTAAGTTGTTTACCTCGACTTCTGCAAGGCTTTTGACACTGTCTCGCGTAACAGACTTATAGGCAAGCTCAGGAAGTGTGGGCTGGATGAGTGTTCTGTGAGGTGGAATGAGAATGGCTGAATGGCAGAACTCAGAGGGTTGTCATCAGCGGCACTGAGTCTAGTTGGAGGCCGGTAACTAGTGGTCTCCCCCAGGGGTCAGTACTGGGCCCAGTCTTGTTTAACTTCTTCATCCATGACCTGGATGAAGGGACAGAGTGTACCTTCAGCAAGTCTGCTGATGACACCAAACTGGGAGGAGTGGCTGATACACCAGAAGGCTGTGCTGTCATTCAGCGAGACCTGGACAGGCTGGAGAGTTGGACAGAGAGGAACCTGATGAAGTTCAACAAGGGCAAGTGCATGGTCCTGCGCCTGGGAAGGAACAACTCCATGCACCAGTACAGGTTTGGGGCAGACCTGCTGCAGAGTAGCTCTGTGGAGAGGGACCTGGGTGTCCTGCTGGATGACAAGTTGACCATGAGCCAGCAGTGTGCCCTTGTTGCCAAGAAGGCCAATGGTCTCCTGTGGTGCATTAAGAAGAGTGTGGCCAGCAGGTCGAGGGATGCTCTCCTTCCCCTCTACTCTGTCCTAGTGAGGCCCCATCTGGAGTACTATGTCCAGTTCTGGGCTCCCCAGTTCAAGAAAGATGAGGAGCTACTGGAGAGAGTCCAGCAGAAGGCTACAAAGATGGTTAGGGGACTGGAGCATCTCCCCTATGAGGAAGGGCTGAGGGAGCTGGGCTTGTTCAGCCTGAAGAAGAGAAGGCTGAGAGGGGACTTTACAAATGACTATAAATATCTTAAGGGTCGGCATCAAGAGGATGGGGCCAGACTCTTTTCAGTGGTGCCCAGCGACAGGACAAGGGGCAATGGGCACAAACAGAAGCATAGGAAGTTCCACCTGAACATGAGGAAGAACTTCTTCACTTTGAGGGTGACAGAGCGCTAGAACTGGCTGCCCAGAGAGGTGGATTCTCCTTCTCTGGAGATATTCAAGACCCACCTGGACAAGGTCCTGTGCAGCCTGCTGTACGTGACCCTACTTTAGCAGGGGATTGGACTAGATGACCCCCAGAGGTCCCTTCCAATCCCTACCATTCTGTGATTCTGTGATGATGATGTTTGTCCTAAATTCACAACACACTGCGCTATGCTTATGGAGGATAAGCACAAAGTTTTGTAAACAGATGCAGAAACATCTTAAAATAATCTTGCACTGAAATCAGGAAAACACCTGATCCTTCTAACCCAGCTGTGCGACAAGTTTTATACTTGTGAAATTTTACATCATTGACAGCTAAGGATAGTAAGCAGGAATTCAAGACAGCAAGATGTTCTTCTCTTCCTACCTGACAGTAATTTGTGAAAAGAGATTGACCCCTATGTGCACATGCCAACAGGTATCTGACAGTTTAGATGTAGTCTATGTGCATGCAGTTCATTCATGTCCTGCATTGCATTGTGCTGTGCCTAAGAGCCCATCCTGTGGGCTAGAAAGCCCGTGTGGGATTGTGGGGCTGTCACCGCAGAAATGCCATCAAAAAAGATCCAGTTCCTCACCGTAAGGTAAAACAAATCAGTTCAAAAACCTAGTGCTCTACACCAAGAACACGCAATAATGATTGAATAATAAATCTTGGGAGTGCTTTCACAATGAAGACGGTAACAATGAGTTTTTTATAATGAATAACTTTTATTTCATAGCTGATAGGGAAAATAGACAGCTAAACCCCTGCTTAAAGACAAAACAATTTTATTGTCCTTTTATAAACAATTCTATTGTCCTTTTATAAACCATTGTGCCTTTTCATCTAGTTTTCAATTAACATTCAATTCTAGACTGTGTTTTTTTACCACTGGCTGCCATTGATCTCAAACACAAAGAAGCAGCCTAAAGAAGGAGAATTTAGATCCCGTTAGAGGACTAAGCTCAAAATGGTGAAGACATTGTGTAACTACAACTACAACGGCTGCAACCACACAAACAGAGGCTTTACTTCACATCACCTTTTTTAGTATAGGCTGCATAAACACATCTGGGTAAGTGAGTTAGCTCTACCTTAATCAAACTAAACAAAGGTATTACGACAGTAAACAAATGCAGTTGGGGAAGATTAACCATACAGTAAAGGGATTCTTTGTTTAGTTGACCAGTAAATGGCACTGCTCAGCCCCACATTACAGAATACTTTTAAGACTGAGGGCTGGATTAATAATTCCCTGTTCTGCTTATGAAAACAGTCTTACAAACCAGTTCTACTTGGCAGCACTTCCTATTAAAATGCTTTGAAGCCAGTGATTTCAGGGCTGGTTCATTTACACCATGAGAATTTACATCACTCCCACTGGAGAATTAGTACACTGATGGATTTGGCTGCATAGTCAAAGGAGGTCTAATTGCCATATGATCTGTTTATAATGAATATTCTATTTCCTCATCTCCTTTTCAGCTAGTCATAAGGATGTACAGAGAGTAGATTGTGAGTTAGATTCACAAGAGGGATAAGGTGAAGCCAGGAGACTCAGCATTGGGCATGCTGAGAGAAGCACATAAAGTGTGGTGCTACAGGTAAGACGTATTTTATGTCCTTTTTTGTACTGCTAGGCAGAGAAGTACCAGGTACTTGATAAACTGGTTGTGCATTTGAATGAGTGATGTGAGAAAGCCATTTACTTTGGAATTGAGAGGACAGTCACAAAGGTGTGTCAGATAAATCACAACTTGACTACCATTGCTGAGGCACAGACTGGTGCCTGATACTTGCAGGACACCTTTTGCACAAAACTCCATTACAACATTATAAAAACGGTGACAGACATGTGAAAACATGACACACATAGATGACCTGTTCTGTTTTCCTAGCACTCATTTATATGAAGGTCATATTCGGTTGAACGCCTTTGCAGATTGGACTGGAGAGCACCTAGAGTGGCTTGTGGCATGGAGCAGCAGATGGGAGGCACAGCACCAGGCCTCGCAGGTTTAGGAAGCACATTCCCACACGTATTGGCTGTGGTAGCCAGATGTGAAGGGCTAGTCCTCTGAAAGAAAATGCAGAATGGACTGGTGGACCTGCCAGCTCATTCTGCAAGCAGCAAACTGCACTCAGTAGGAGGACACTAACCTGTAACTGAAAAAGAGGGTATATATTTTCAAGCAGGCATAGAACTGGTTGTCTCTGTGTCTTACACAGCATGCTACCAAATCAGAATGAGGCATCCTTCACTGAGCACTGGCTGTGAATGAAACAGCATAGGAAGTAACTATAAGTATTTATTAATTTATTTATTTAATGTTTAACACAGCTGTGTTTTGCTATTCGATTCCACTTCGCTTTCTGTATCTTCCTTTCACATCATGACTGAACCAACACGCTAAAGGGTGCTTCCAGAAGGAAGCAAGTAATTTGTTTCCTGTTTCCTTGGTGAAAAGGCCAAAAAGAAACAGAATTAGAATGTAGCAAGACATTTAACTGACAGATTATGATTATCATCTGGAGGGATATTATGGACAAATAACCAGCACAACACACCAGGCTGCAGAAAGGGGATGTGGAATCTTAATCATTTTAATCTGTTCCCAAAAACATGCAGGCATTCACGACAGCAAAGACACTGATTTGAGGTTTAGCTAGCCCTACGTCATAGAGCTAAAGAAATCTCATATATAAAAAGAAAAATCACAGAATCACAGAATCACAGAATAGTAGGGGTTGGAAGGGACCTCTGTGGGTCATCTAGTCCAATCCCACCGCCGAAGCAGGGTCACCTACAGCAGGCTGCACAGGACCCCGTCCAGGCGGGTCTTGAATATCTCCAGAGAAGGAGACTCCACAACCTCCCTGGGCAGCCTGTTCCAGTGCTCCGTCAC
>Ga0065711_1007736_pt1 | contig 14236 bp, 8 predicted proteins | sample Hoacrofraction12_FD_59098 | JGI IMG/M metagenome (GOLD analysis project Ga0065711, IMG submission 59098) | Hoatzin crop microbial communities from Cojedes, Venezuela - Epithelial fraction 12 v2 (version 2) | ecosystem: Host-associated > Birds > Digestive system > Esophagus > Crop | place...
CACATGGTATGGAATACCGGGCTCCGTTTGGCCAGGTGGGGTCAGCCCCCACCCCCCGGCTGTGCCCCTTCCTGGAGTCCGGTGAAAATTAACCCTGTCCTGGCCAAACCCAGGACACAAACATACACATCGAACATCACATCACACAGCTAAACTGCAGTCTTCTCCCTTCATTTCATATCGGGAGCATACCACCTTCGAACAACCAGACACATGCTCAGTACCTGCATCCCCCAAGAAAGGCAACAGGCCAGAGTTCTGAGATGGCAGCTGCATCCTGGCCAGTCTTAGAGATCAAAACAGGGAGAACCAATCCAAGTCCTTTGGCTCAGACTAACAGTCTTCACTCTCCACCATTCAAAATTGGCTGTTGGCCTCTACCACACTTTCACTAGCAATTTATAGGGATCAGATAACACATTTGTGTTGGTTAGATGTGTGGTGGTCAGATTTACCACCACTGACTGTCACAAAAACTACAGCAGCCACCCTGTATATTTACTCTGTAGAAGAACATACAAGGTTAGAAATATTTACAGGCACCTAATTTCTGCATCTCTGGTGTTTGCTCATCTGTAGCATAACAAAACTCCAAGGATACTTGTGACATTTTCATTTACTGTGACTATCATGCAGGATTTTCCAGTTACAGTGGCATCGCAAATTCAAAACAGAAGTGCCAGAGGCATATTTAAATTGTTAATTGCTTTAACTGTTAATACTGTTTAATTATAAAGATTTACAAAACATTTACCACTTAACTTTCCCAGAGAAGAATGGAGAGCACCTTTCCGAACAGCACCTTCATTCCACCCCAATTGGTTGGCTCAGTTTAAATATTTATTCTAATTTTCAAGTCAGCAAGGAGTTTTGCTTGAAGAATGATAGTGCAGATAACCTTTGTGCCAAAAGGTATTGTAAGTGATAAAAGCAGACAAGTTGTGCTCTATAGATATGTTCAGCCAATTACACATATTCCATTTTCTAACCTCCTCCTTTGCTGTAAAATTTTGCTCTAGTGTCTTAGCACATACACAGTGCACGTAAAGCACAAAAAGTCTGATAAATATTTTAAAAGTAAGGGCCCAGAGCCTACATAGAGCAAGTCATGTTATTTACAAACATGCTCCCACTGACCTGTAATTAAAATGAGATCCTTGGTGGAGCTCACCTTCCATTTAAGCATCAGGAAAATCAGGCAGACAGATTTTCCAAAGCTCTGTTCTGAGCATTTAGCAACCGTCAGTGCAAACAGGAGCTCCTGAACCCTTCAGCACCTATGAAACCTGGCAGCTTACTTATGGGGCCTACATTTGGCTTTCTCACATCAAAAAAACCAACCCCAGGCCTCAAAAATCTTACTGCAAAGAATTAAATGTGTCAGATTTCACTTAATATTTTCCTGGCTAATAAAAAGACCAAATTTTTCTGCTAGAGCACCTATCTCCCTGCAGCACAGCAGCCGTGCCTGATGCTATTAGCTCAATTCTCAGGTGCAGCCTAGCAGTGTTGCACCTGACAACTCCACATTGCTGGGTGGGTTACAGGTGCCAGGCTAAGACAACTATGCTGGTTTTGGTTCTTCTTAGCTCAGGGTCACTGAGATTATGGGAGCCTCTGTCTTTCAGCAGAGCACGGAAATATCCACAGCAATGCATGAAATCACAGTCTAACATGATGGTAAGACCCCATCCTAGAGCTGTGGCAATATGTGGCCCCTTACTAAGCAGCATGCACAGAAGGGAAATTCATTTCCATGGAGAGGCCAGGAGAGACAATCCCAGTGACACACAACCAACAGAACAGTTTTGGGCATGAGAAAGAAAGTCTGCCTTAATGCAGCAGCTAAACTTGATAACAGAAATCTTTATGCATGACCAAAGTCTTTTGTTTCATCACTTAACTAGTCATAACGTAGACTGAGAATTTGAAGACCTGAGGTGGAAGTAGGGAGAGAAATCAATATCCTGGAAAAAAACCACACCATTAGGTAAAAGATGTAGGCAAAATCCTTGCTGTTTTCTATTCTCTTCCCTTCCCACAGGCAAATATACACCATCTTTCACTCACCATGGGCTAACGGTGTTAAGAGCATTGTGAAGAACAGCAGCTGTGATGACCACATGACTGTGAAGGAGGGCTTGAAAGTATCCCAGCAAACCAGGGTTCAAACAAAAGAAGGTGAGTGTCCTCCTGTACTTGCTTCCAACACTTCAACTCTTGGCCTTCAATTCACATCCGAAAAGGGGGAAAAAAACAATCAAAAATAACAATAACAAAAAAAATTCCCACAGCCAGTATCCAGAGTCTGAGACCTAAAAATGAGAAAGGAAAAAAAAATCAGTTAGTAAAATAATAAGTGTTTTCAATCAAGTCTTGCTGTGTTTCTTTGCTGCCAACAGCTGTAAAGGCAAACGTGTCTTACCCCCCTGGCCCTTCAGATGTATGCACATTCCTACATACAACAGTAATTAAAACTTGCCCCTGTACAGAGAGCCAGTTTGTGCATCACTAATGCTCTGCTTTCTCTCTCAAAACAGGGCTTAAGACAGTAGTTTTGGACATTGATGCCCATGGGTCTAAGGAGTCCACAGGCTTGAAAGTCGACTAGAAAAAACAAGTCCATACATATTGCATCATATCCTATGTACATGGGACTTCTAAAACAGGCTGCAACTGTCCTGAAAGTGTTTGGGTGTCTATAAATCGCAAGCCAACAAATTCCAGTGCTGAAATGGGTTTAATTGGTGCCTAGGCTCTGTGCTGATTGCTTAAAACAGAAATAAGTTTCCACCCCAGCCACTTTGTTCCCACCCTAAAACCCTCAAACACAGGGGAGGCAAAAAATAAATGCAGGCACCTGAAAGAGCACACTTGCCAGCATGCTGACAAGCAAACAAACTGCTGACAAGAGAGGCCACTTTGCCACTTGGTCTGCGCCATACCTGTGAGCACGCATGGGAAGCACAGCGTTTTGACAAAATGCAATTTTTGGGGTTTAGGAGTCGTGACAGAGCTGCACTCCCTGGCCTGCCTCCCCCTGCCCTTCACACAGAAACCTTTTCTCAATATATGCAAATACATCCACCCCAGCTTGGCTGGTCCCAGTGCAGGGGATAAGGCACCCAGACAACAATCCCGCTCTTTAATCTCCTGTGTGGTTTGTAATGCCGGTGGACACACTGCCCAAAAATTATCTACACAAACATCTGCTACATATCCTGAACGACTTGGGCAGAAAGCAAGCACGGTGCTTCCTCAGGTTGCTGGGCATTGCGTCTTGTTTTCTTCTAAGACTTTTCACTCCCTTTTGCACTTCTCCCATACCTGTTGAGACTGACACCAAGGCAGCGGGATCAGTAATATGGTTTTGGAGTATGCCTGCCAATGATATGCCTAAAAGCTTCTTTATTCCCCCGTTTGAGGTGTCCTGTATGGCTTCTAATCACTGAATCCGGACCAGGCTTTGAACCCAAGTAGAGCCTTGAAGTCACCCTTACCCTATAGCTACTTCCTATGGTGACTGCCAGCAACTCAGTCACTCATAGTCGAGCTCCACAGTTCTTCATTGTGGGATTAAAAACAACAGTCTCGTCCATCCCACACGCTTACAGGAAAGCACGGGGAAATCTGAATACATGCTTGAATAGAAACATTTGCTCATTTAACTGGAGAAAGTATTCCAGCTTTGCAACATTTTAATCTCTTAAGAAGGGGCTAGATGGCCACGGTGACTCAAACTTGGCAGGAAAAAAAAACCCAGCTATACAGAGTTAAATCATGGCATCAATTTGAGACCTTGCTCCCTGCTGACTTCGAAATGATGATAAAATATGAGGAATTGAACAGTACTTTGCATATCTGTTTTGAACTCCCTAGACTCTGCAGCTTTCACAGCACTGGTCTAATTAAAAATGTCTCAAAAAAATCTCTGATCAACAGAAGTTATTCTTCTCTGAGCAAAGAAGCTGTTTTTGCCAACTTTTGTTGTTACCCAAAACCCAGTTTGAGCCAAAAAGCTATACAAAAAACTGTGCTGCATGCCATTGTGATGTGGGTATATTTCTGAAACTCCAGCATGACAAAGTAGCCTTTGTTTTGACTCCTATCTTTGCTGATCAACTAAATCAAACCTCACATTGTTTAGAACCAAAGTCTATAAGGATGCTGCATTTTTTTCTGATAAATATAACTGCTTGCACTGCCAAGATTTTATTCTCCCACTCTACGCTCCTCTCCGGTCTATCCCTGCAATTTGTTCACTCAAATGTAGCATTTAGTTTCCAAAGCTTTTTCTCAGCTCTGTAACTGGGGTGACTAAAAAGCCCAAGGTAAATATGCAGTCAAGTGGCTCCTTTATAGACATCCTAGAAATTAAAACTCTGTTCAAGCTGGGACTAATCAGAATGGTCACTGATAATATTTAAAGCCTGTTTTCCAAAGGGGGATAGGACCCATTAATATTTTAAATCATACATTGTAAACAGTGATCAAGTTTTCCATTTATACGTTAGGAACCTACCAGTACACATCAAACTACACCACTGGCCATTACTTATGCATGCTTTGTCTACAGTATCCTCTGTAACGTTTTAAAAAATAGAATTTTTTTGTGCTACAAAATTCAGAAAGGCATACAGAGATTGGGGAAAGCTATCCAAGCTCAGGCACGCTTTCCTGAAGCAAAAGCTCAGCCAGGTAGTGAAGAAGTGGAGGTTTGTTTTGTGATTTTTCTTTTGTTTAAGCTGAATGAAGTTCTAGCTAATCTAAACCTGTAAGAGAGAGATAATAGTATGGTGCAGCAAAAGATTTTTGGGTGTAAACTCAAGAAGTCACAAATTAATTATGATGCCTATCTCAGAGAAGGGATAATTGTCAACAAAATATTTACACAGTGGCCTTTCAAATTGTTTCTATCTGTCTATATATTCCTGCATTACAGGATTCAAGGATTTTTTTCTACGGTCTCATGGGCTGGGGCTGAACGAGCAAAAGGATTCACCTGCCTTCTGCAGAGTCCAAATACTAATTTTGGGAACTAATGTCTTGCAACCACCAGAACGACAAATAAACATTTTATCCTACTAGAAGGAGCATTATCCAGTCACAAAGCTCCTGTGCAAAACAGAGACAACAGGAGTAACTCAGCACTATGCACCATTTACTTCAGTTGTAACTCTAGCCCAGTATTCCCAGCCCTACTTTCCTTCCTGCCAGAGTAGAACAAGCCAGAGACACAGCCTGCCAGATTGTGTCTGTACATCCGAGCTGGCACAACTTTGTCCTTAAGCCTGCTCCCACAAAGACTTCAATCCCTTAGGCTTAAGCTCATGTACCAATCTTAACAAATCCACAATGTGTCTGGAGAAATGCCAAAGCTGTTTAACCACATGGGGCACCACTATATTAACCAAACACATTGTAATGCTACAAAATTCTGGGTGGTCTTGTATTTCATGTGATCAACTAATAGTAGTGTGTTTGTGAACTGGATACCCGTAGGGAAACAGCCATGAGTGGAGCAACACTTTTTCTTAATGATCGCACAACCTCTCTCAAGCAGCATTATGAGATGCAGAAACAGGCCTGCAAAACAAAATTCACTTAATCTTTGGATTACCCTCACGTAAAGTACAGCCAAAGCTAAAGCACATGTCTGTGAACTGCTCAGTGCTGAGTGTTACATTTATTGACACAAGAAGGGGATATACCATCACAGTGAAAAATTTAAGGGCTACACTTAACCTAAGGGGTTTGGACTTGAACAACAAAGATGACACAGCCTGCACTGATTTAAAAAAAAAGTTCTTCTGCTCACCGACCTTTTTGTCCATAGGGCTGCCCCTGACATTATCGCAGTCTGATCTGCTGCCAAGCATCACCCCAACGTGATCTGCATGCTGGCAGTTCCCAAAAATCCAGCTCAAAGAGGTACTGACAGAATAGGAGAAAGCCAAAGGAAACTACGGCCTGGTGGTATAGAGATGAGCACTAAAGTATCTGTGAAGGCGTCATTCATAAAAGAGCATTACAGATACACTGACAAACTCAACATCTACCCAAGTCTGTTCTTCAGCAGTTGATGTCAAGCAGCACATGGAACATTTTCTGAGCTCATCTGTCGATGGTCTACAGGGAGGGTGAAAAAGAAAAGGAAACCAGTTCATCTGGTGAGTGAACAGATAGGCTGAATTCAAAGTAGAATTTTGAGCAGCACAAGCCAAACCTGTCAGAAATACACTTAATTATTTCCTTCCTCCAGACATGAACATTTGCACCTGCACAAAGCTGGACACTACCCTTCCCACATACCAAAAGCTGCCTGCCTTCCTCAGGTATCTAGCCTTTTCTGGACAGTTGATGTATGGCCACAGGAGGGGCAAGAGTGTTTTACAAGGGGGCTCATTAGCAAAAGCCAGATAGAAATGCCCTGATTTTGTTATCCAGTTTTACTTGCAGAAATTTTCCCCCCGCTCCTGAAAATGTGAATAGTAAAACACACTTAAACAAATCAGTGATGCAAGGATTGCTTTATATTTCTTAATAGGAAAGATTCCTGCACTTCTCTCCTCCTTTGGCAGAAGTTGCTTACTAAGTAGAAAATAAGAATGATGTTTCAAACAAACATTGATTAAATCCACTATTTACAAGGGGAAAAAGTTTGGAAGTAATTAAACTCCTTGAAGGTGATGGGCCAAGCTAGAATCACGGATGTAATTCCCCATTCTCAGCATCTGCTACTGGAGACAATTTATTCCAGACAACATTTTCAGAACTTCACTATGAAGACAGAGAACAGAAATAACCCCAGTAAAAAAAAAACAGTCTTAGCAAAAGTAAATTAACTGCAATTTAATGTTAGAAAATGTCTTTTAAGTAAAAGAATGACCTGTATTGCCACTCCCAGTATGAATGGCTAAACAAAAGAATTGCTGCAATACATTTGGTCATGAGTTGTGTGCAAAAGACATTTTTTGGTTTATTTTTCGCAACATTACTAAAAAAGAAAAATTTCGCTCCTCCCACCTCTTTCCAGTTTTACCCTATTTCAAACCCTTTTCCCTGTCTGGTACTCGGGATGTGGCTCCACGGTCACTTTGTGGTGGCAGCAATACCGCCTGCCATGTAAAATGTCACACAGACGTTACTGATGGTATAATGCAGGGGGAGCAGGGCAGGAGCAGGCTGCACTGCTGGCGTTTCACTAGAGCCTTGTGCACTTTGACTCCCAGCCACTCACTGAAGTTGCTACTACACAGACATGGTTATTTATGGGCGGATTTTTCCATGAGTATTTTTAAGAAATCATGAACACGTTTCCCAGACACATAAATCGAATTGTCTGCAAACTTTTATCTGTGTCTGCATTTAGCCCAGCAAAGGTTCATCCTATACTGCAAATGTTCATAAAGTCAGAGTTCTCACAGAGTTCAGGAAAACAGGCCTTTGTTTCTCAAAATATCAAGTGGCAGCCATGCCTTTTGGCTCTTCATTTCAGGTTTTAAGTGTGCAAGATGTGATGCACGGTGCAAGACCCGGTGAGTGGACTCACCAACTTGTGGTTCACCCTGCTCACATCTATGTCCTCTTTCTGTACCGCAGACTCTGCTCCCATTCTCTCTCACGTCCCTGCTGGAGTTGTGAACTCAGAAGGAAAACTGCTCAACCCTCTCACCCCATATGCACAAGCTACAAGGTATTTCCAAGTCCCCATCTCCAAGCAAGGTTTAAAACAAGCACTTGCACCTCTGCCCCTAATTGCACGTTCCTGTATATTAACATACATTTCATCCCTACAATTTGAAAAACCTGAGGCCATTCTGCCCTTCACTTTTCCTTTGTATGTTACATACCACTCCGAGAAGTAGTTTTAAAAACCTTAAAAGCAAACAATCATGTCTGTTAAGTTTGCATTCACCCAGATTCTCAGGTATCGCTCCAGTGCTACTCACGCTCCCTGGAGTGGAGCATCTGAGGCTGCAGCAAACTGCTGTCAGCTCAAACCAAGCCCCATCAGCCACCTGTTTAGGCTGTAATTCAAAGTGACAAAGAACTCTTTAGATGTACTGCAGGATTCGCTGCAAGATAACTCTCAAGTGTTAACTGAGTTAATTCATTTCAGATTAATCAAGGCTTTGATAAGGGCACACCCAAATACAGGCCAGATGTATATAGGTGAAATGAAGGTGAAATGATGGCTTTTGTGTTTTTCCAAAGGTCAAAAGGGGAACTTAAGCTGTCAGCTCCTTATTGGTTTTCCCATTCAATCCAGCATCAAAGCAATTTCAGCAGAAAATGACAACCATACTAAAAGTGAAGCCACTCACACATCTTGTGATTTCACATGGGAGGACGAAGAGAAGGAACAGAGAGAAAAGGAGGAGTCCTGGACTCCTGGTCCAGAAGCTTAGAAAGATTGCACCGAATTCCATGCATGAATATCACTGCTACGAATGCTTCAGCCTTTCTTTAAGCGCCTGCTGGTTATCCCCAGCAATACACTTCATTACAGATTTAAAAGAGGAAGAAGGTACATCATTCACAAAGTCCCTGCATGTATGCAAACACACAATGACACAAGCAAAATTTCAAAAGGTGCAGGGTGTCATCTGAAGTAGTAGCAAAATGTCCAAATGTTTGTATTGCATTACCATCCCTCGATTGGCAGGCTTTCTGAAAGCTGGTTAGGAAAAACTTGGTGCTCTCACAGGTGCAGCACCACCTGCCAAAGCAGCTCACAGCTGGCAAGAAGCAAGTCAGCCCCTCCACCACTCCAAACACCATCAAGGGAAAAACCCTACACACCTTGGGAAAAGCCATTCAGCAACTTGCACAAACTGCACAGCACCATGAACTTCTGACCTGAAACAATCCTATTTCATCATCGTATGCAGTAATTATTACAACAGTGTTCTGCAAACTTTTGAGGTGTTAGGATCCTTCTTGAAAATTTGTAATACCTACCTGACACTCTATCTTTCTCAGACGTTTTACTTTGTAGCACATCTTTGTAGAGGGGAAAATAATACATAGGCAAGCACTCCTAACAGTATTGCCAACAGTTATGATTTCATTGCAAAACTCTGTGGCAGCTCCTTGCAATAATGAAAATTTCAGCTTTCTTTTCAAGTGAGTTTCTCCTTACAGAGAAAAGCTGAAAAACAGGACCCAAATGCAGCTCAGAGCCTTAGTAGACTGGTGGTAAATAAACACAACTCAACATATTTATTTGATTTGCAATTTGCGTGACTTTTAATCAAATCTCATAATTTTTTTCTGTGAATGATCCATGATGTTGAAAGCCTAGCTTTGACAACACTCTCACAATGCATATTGGCATTCCACAGAGCCTTTGGCAATACTTCTGTGACAAACAAAAGATGTGTGGTGTGGGCATTGAAAATGGAGACAAACTTATCACCAGGGTCAGCATAATTTTAACTTCCCTCTGCTACCATTAGCAAAGCTTGTATTTTGAGGCATCACCTCTCTCATATGTACCAGCCCCATTTACTCAAATGTCTTACCATGGCTGTATTTGTGATGGTACAGATTCTGCATGGGGTCTTGCTTTAACTGGAGGAAATGACAGCCTCCAAGGAGAAAATCAGTCAAAGGAAATGACAGAAAATTCCATGAGAGTTCAAATAGCAAGCACATTTTTAAGTGAAGTGGGATATTGGGACCAGAGGAGGAATGCTCCTAAAATGTCTCTGGATGCAGCCTCTAACATAATTTTCAACATTCATTTATCTACCCTATCTCTCCCTTCCCACTCTGTCTCCTTCATAACACCTCTAATTTTCTTTCTTTCCTCTTTCTGGTAGGAAAGGGCCTCTTTACCTTACATTGCCCAAAATTGTCCAGCAGCTACAGATATAGAGGGAGAGAAGAGTTTAGTGTGATTTGCCATCACACCAAGATCTGTTTTTGGGGGTGGGGTTTTCTTCTGGGGGTGGGGGGAGTGCGTAGCGGAATGCAGGTGGGAGCCATCTCTCATTTGCCTGCAGCTTCTCAGGAGGCAGCCCAAAGCCCATACGGGTGGGCTCCATCTCGCCATACATCAGCCAGGAACAGGAGAATGGTGCACAGGCTTTCAGAGCTATTTGCTCCCCAAAAGTGGCATATACCAGAGAAGAATCTTACTTGCAAAGATGATGGTGAACTCTTTTTTGTGGGCCCTGCAATTCAGAAAAGGGGGAAGGCCCACCTTATGTCCAGCTCTTGGCACACTCCTCCACAGCCCAGCTGGCCCCACAGCTCTTTGGATATAAAGGTTAAACAGCAAAGTTAAAGACATGAACAGCTATAGAAAATTGAGTACTGCTGAGCTGAAGCAGAAAGCCTGGCCTCTACAGCAGCTTGTTTCACAGAGCCTGCAGCAGCAGGGACCTGACAGACAGCAATGTGTGAACCAAAATACCAGGGTCCCAATTGCATCTGTCGTAGGAAGCAGCACTTTTCACAACTCTGGATTTCCTCAGCCTTTGACCTACGCCAGCTCCAGCCACCACTTGCACATATGATTATATACAGTAATAAAAAAGGGAAAGAGTACCACTTGACTGAGCAATTGCAGTGAAAACAGCAGCAAAGCTGTGATCTATTTTCTATCTGTAAAATGTGTCTCCAGTGCCTTTTTCAGCTGCTCTTGCTTACTATTCCTTTCTCAAATAGAAACAGGTATTACTTGTTTTGCACTAGGAAAACATAATTTCCTTCACTTTTTGTGCTGATTAGGAAATTAACAGGCAGTATAAGCGAGGTTAATTGCTTTTCCCATTTAAAATGTATTGCTCTTGAAAGAATTAGAGCAACAGCAAGAGATCACCTATACACACAACTCTATGCACACAGGCACGCTATCAAATGAAACAAAAATCGCTAGCAAATGAGATTAATGGCAAAAGCCAGATGAATAACACATTTTTACAAGAAAGTCATCTAGGAAAAAGTTAAGTTTAATTGTCTTTCAGATCTGTTATGATGTAATAAATGTCTATTAATGTTTAGCAGCAAATTGGGTTTTAATGATCATTGCTATTTTTGGCTGTTGGGTGACATGTAGTTCAGATACAAGCTAGATTTATGTTTTACACCAGGATGACTTTCTCGGACAACTCTCCTTGACTTAACCTCTTCACACCCCACAAGACATTTAATATAATTTTATTTCTAATAGACTGTGAGCCAATAGGATCATATTTGCTACTAGCGATGTTTGCAATGAGAAATAAAATCAATGAGGTTTATGCTGAAGATAAGTGTAAGTGATTAGTTAAGTGTAAGTGGCTTGGAAAATCTTAGGAGAGTTACATTATTCAACCAAATTATGCAAATTAAGAAAGAGTCTGGATAGAAGGAAAATCTATGAAAAACTCCTGACCTTGCTGTGTTGGAGAAGTCTTACCTAGAATTTGTTCTTTTGTAGGCACTCTCAAAAATGAGTATTAGTAGGTGAGAAACTTTGTCTCATTTTTCAACACAAGCAGTCAACCTTAAGCATTCACACCTACAGTGAAAAAAAAGTCGTCTTCTTAGACCCAGAGACAATAGAGCAGCCCAGTGGGTTGCTAGGAGAAAAACAAACAGCACTTCATAGAGTTTAGAAAGTGCAGGCAAGCAAGGCAAAGCTAGTCCATAGACTGACTGGGAAAGCAAGACAGTAACACAGATGCAGCATTCTTCATCTTAAAAAAAGTAAGAGATATGCATGCAGAAGAATAAATGTAGCATCTAAATTTCTAAGTGTGGTATTTTCCAATAAGCTACATACACAGGAATAATAGAAAAAGCAATAGGCCAAATAACAGAACAGTTCCCTACAGCAAATGTCTGTGTAATAATAGCAAGAACCTGTTTTTCCACATTTTACTATGTTAATGACTTCTGTTGCACATTAATCAAGAGTCCAGCCTCTTTGATCTTTGGAGGAGGAAAAAAAAATACAGAGATTTAATTATTGCACTTATTTTCTGCACACATACTTTTGTTACTACTTATATTCTGCTAACAGAGGTCACCATCTAACCCAAAGCCTAGTTATGAAAGGTCCTGGGCATTCTAACAATAAAACACAGCTTTCCTCCTTCCTCCTTCACATCCCCCAGTCAACACAGAATAGGAGCAAAAATCTCTTGCAGAGAATAGAGGTGTAGAGAGAGAGCAGCTGGTGATTTCCATGTGTGCCCTTCAACTCTAAAACCAAGCTCCAGACAGTAAGTGGACTATTTCCAGCTGACTTCCATAGCAAGCTGCAAATACTTCACATTTCCTTAATGCCTGCAGAAGCTGCCCTTGCAATGAGGGCAACTGAACCCCGTCCAATCGCTAACAAAAATACTTCCCCCCTGCAGTAACTTGCAGTTGCCTTAGCTTTGTCCCTCTCCAAAGGAGTACTCCGGTGATCTTTTAGATTAGTGGTGAATCCGATCTCTTCCCAAGCTACTACTTCAGCACTGAAGCTTGATGAGCAAACTGGATAGCAAAGCTCCTGCCAGTTCTTACGGAAATAAGGGAATATCCTCAGCATCCCTTTTCATGTGCTCACAAAGTTGGATGACAAGACTACATCCAATATTGTATAAAATGTTGCTAAACCCCTGTCCAATAGAAGCATGAGGGCTCACCAGCTGTGTGTGAAGGTACTCTGGTGTCACCCCAAGCCAACAGTCCCCCCTCAAATGCAAGCTGACAGACTGCAACTTCTTTGGTCTCCTTCCAAATGAGGAGCATCACGCAACCACACACAACAGCAATTTGCAGTCCGAAGGGGCCACTGTGCTACAGCTGAAAGTCAATGCTTCTCTTGGTACTACACAGGAAGCACTTTATACCAGAAACTCTGGATGGATAAAATATTTATATAATACAGATCACATGTACTTCACTTTTCCTTTTTGAAGTGAAACAAAGCCGAGCTATTTCCAGCTGAAACTACACTGATGCTCTTGCACCATGACCCGGCGTCACCAAGATCCATGCAGTGACTAGTTCTTCTCCAAAGGGACTGGCGCCCTAAATCTTGCAAAAAATATTTATAGAGTCAAAATACTTGCTTTTTGCAAAAGAAAAGCTACTAACTCCAGTCAACAGGTGTGCTTTTTTAAAGGGTACTATAAATTTTCTAAACAGTAAAATGTTCGGGTGGGTGAAAGGCTAAAATTAACTAATTCCTTGACTGCTTTCTCGTGGAAATTAATTACGAGGACAATCAGAACAAATATGCTTTTTAAGAGAATTGTCTTGGGCAGCTGAGTAAGGAATGCGAGACGCTTGCCCTGTTTTCATGCCCAATAGCTGAGGATCGGTAGCAACCAGCCAAAAGAAAAAATACACCTGTTTGGCAAATTTGCCCATCTAAAATGTGCTTGCCTTGGTAAGCCTCAAATTAAACACGTTTCTTAATGGCCTATTACATAGCAACAGTCACAAAGAGATCCACAGGAAAACTGAAGGCAGTTCTTACCACAGAAAGTAATCTGAAGTCACAGAAAATGATGCAGTATCAGGTAAGAGGGGAAAAAAGAAAGGAAAAAAAAAGTCACCACAAGAAAAACACCCCAAACCAAACCCTGAAACTTTCTCAGTGCCTTTTTTTTTTTTTCCCCTCCAAGTAAACCTATTTCTACTTGACTCCCCCTGAAATTAAGGAATTTAAAATAATCTTTTTAGATAAATTATTACAGGAGAGGAGGGACTGTATTCAACAACAAGGCTCTCATTTGTAGTCAAACTGAAGCAATGAACTCTGGTAACATTTTACATTTTTAAATACACACTGAACTGGAAATAATCAAGAAAACAATGTAAACATGTAACTCAGTCTCAGGCATCTGGCAAAATCAAATACTGTCAAATACAGTCAGACTGAAATGGGATGGCTATACCTCTGAGACTCTGCAATGAACTCAATTACTCAGTTTCCATTATTTCTAAGGAAATAGTAAACAGTCTCATTTCCATATATCCTAAGCATAGTTGTAAAATTTGCAGCAACACCTTTATTTATGGTGGTACATATAAAGCATGCAAGTCCATTTCTGATTTTACTCTTTATGCAGTGCTTCCATCCAGAAAAAGCAAGATGTGTCAGTAGTCGAGGAGAAATATTTAACTGACAGAGCACTGAACAGGTTGCCCAGGGAGGTTGTGGAGTCTCCTTCTCTGGAGATATTCAAGACCCGCCTGGACAAGGTCCTCTACAGCCTACTGTAGGTGACCCTGCTTCGGCAGA
>Ga0065711_1044209_pt1 | contig 14236 bp, 14 predicted proteins | sample Hoacrofraction12_FD_59098 | JGI IMG/M metagenome (GOLD analysis project Ga0065711, IMG submission 59098) | Hoatzin crop microbial communities from Cojedes, Venezuela - Epithelial fraction 12 v2 (version 2) | ecosystem: Host-associated > Birds > Digestive system > Esophagus > Crop | place...
ATTCCAGCCCCGCCTGGACGCGGTGCTGTGCAGCCTGCTCTGGGTGACCCTGCTTGGGCAGGGGGTTGGGCTGGGTGACCCACAGAGGGCCCTGCCAACCCCGACCGTTCTGTGATTCTGTGATTCCACATCTCCCTGAGCTGTGCCTGCCGCTAAAGGGAAGCGATGTGCTGCAGCCTCCGAGCCCGAAGGCAGCGGTGCAGCCCTGCGGGGAGCGGGAGGATTTATTGCTGTCTGGCATTTTCCTGGCGCTGGGCCGTGCTGCAGATCCCCTGCTGTCACTCGGATGCATAGTGGCTTTGTAGCCGTTGCTGCCTGCCCTCCTCGTGTGCCCAGCCCCGTCCCGAGGCCTGGGGAAGCTGGAAGGTGGCAGTGGGTTTGCCTGCGTGCCCTGCTCCTCCAGCACCCGAGCACGGGCGCAGATCCTCGGCTGAGGGATGCAGCCAGGCCCGTTGGCTCCGTGCCACCCGCTGCCGGCGCTGGCAGAGCCCTGCTGCTCCACTCCCCGCTGCCGTGGAGCGGCGTGCAGGGGTGCCGGGTGCCCAGCTTGGACTCTGAATCGGGCTCTTGCAGGGCTGGGGCAAGCTGAGCTTTTGGGAAAGTGGAGCCCCTGCGGGTTTGTTGGTGAGAGGTTGCTGAGGGGAGTGAGTGGGAGCCTGGGAACATATCCCCCATGGCTCAAGTCATATCTTGAGGTCCCTCCTCGGGGTGAACTGTCTTCTGAGAGCCCCCAAGGGCTCAGCCCCTCTGCCACAGCTCAGTGCTCTTGCAGGGAACGATCCCGAGTGCCGGCACTGGCCGGATCCATGAGCAAACCCCCTGGCACATCCCCACCAGCATCTCCTGGCATGACGGCCAGGGCAGGGTGACGGGACGGAAGCCGGAAAGCGAGGGTGGACTTCATCAGTGATACATGTGAGGTTTGTTTCTCTTTCCAGCACTGGCTACCAAACAGACCTACGTCAGCTATAGCAACCACGCGATTTAGCTCCAGCGATCGCAACTGCCTGGCATAGAGGGAGGCTGCGGATGCCACGACGCGGGAGGGAGCTGAGTCGCATCGCTCGTCGCAGGGTGCTGGAGGGGGAGCCGGACGGGACAGGGAGGTGGCAGCGGGGGGGACACGCTCCTGGCCGGGCCGCTGAGCAGAGCTCCTGGGGAAGATGGCGATCAACAGCAGAAAAAAAAGAAAAAAGAAAAAAGAAACAATAAAAATAAACCACCGACCACCGTGACAATGCATGCCTCCCCACGGAGGAAGCGGAACAGTCGAGCAGGGGGACGTAGCGCGGGGAAGAGGTGACGGACTTCAGCAAGTCTTTGGGGTTTTTTTTTGTTCTGTATCTTGGCAAAAAAAGGAGACCCAACGTTTTCCCTTTTCTGGAATTTGTGAGATTGTTTGTGGTTGTGCAGAACCTTCTGTTCTCTCTTTCTTTTTTTTTTAATCCTCCATTTTCTTTTGTTCCTGTCTTCCTCCGTCCCTCTTCACTCTCTCTCCCGTATCCTACCAAATTCTATATGTTGCAAAAAAGGAAAAATAAATAAAAATACATAAAATTTAAATAAAAAACAGACAACAAAATAAAAGAAACTAAAACCTAGACTGTGTTCAAAGTGCTGATTTCTATAGGTGGTTAATTAATGTATGTGATGACCATATGGATTGAAATGTCTGCTTTATGTACTGACCAGTCAAAAAAAGAAAACACACAAAAAAAACAAAGTTCAGTGCCTGGATGTTTATGAATTATTCAATGACTGTGTAGAGCATGATCATTTTTATACGAGGAGATTTCTAATAAAAGACCATGGTTTTGCACTCAGCGTTTGCTGTCTCTTGGTGACTGTTCGTTCCAGGCTCCAGGAGGTGACGTGGTTTTGGCTGATGGGGAAGATTTTGGGTGGCCAAGGGCTCCAAGGGCAGGTCGGAGCTTGGTGTCCTTCCTCTCCAGGCCATCCTGCCGCAGCTGGGGTCCGTGTGAGGGGATGGGACAGGGAGAGGAGAGCTCAGCGTTGCCCTGGCACAATGCGTTGGGGCACACGCTGTAGCCTGTGCTGCCCCAGGGCTCAGGGCTGGGGCAGGATCTGGGGCAGAACGGGCCGATTCCTCCTCGTTCGCTCTTCCCCAAGGTGTGGGCTGAGGCTGGAGGGATGCAGCAAAGAGGAAAGGGATATTCCAGGTTTTTTTTTTCCCCTCTCTTCAGAGGCAGGGCCAGCTTCACCCTCCCCATCAGGACCCACCTGGGCTAATTAGGGAGTTACCAGCTAATAAAAGCAGCTCTGCCACTCTTACAGGGAGGGTTCCTCTTCTTGGCTCCAGCTTGTTCCTTGGGAGAGCACAACTTAGTGTGTAAGGTATGTGGCTGCTCAAAGAGTCTTGGTTTTGCCTGTTTTTGGGGAGGTTTGGTGTCTCTTCCCCCTTGGAAGGGGGTGGCTGTTATTGCTTACTGCTGGGTAAGGAGAGGATGACCCAAGTTTGTCTTTCTTCTGGAGAGCTGATGGGAGGTGGGGAAAAGAGGCAGGGGAAGGTGGTGCTGCCTGCCCCAGAGAGGGTGGGCTGGCTCCAGGTTTTGGGCAGGTTGTTGCTTTAGGTGCCCAGCAAAAGTACTGGAGCTGGCGGCAGCGTCCTGACCTCGCAGAGGCAATGGTGGTGCTGAGATATCTTCCCATCCCTTTGCATCTGTTCCTCCCTGCCCAAATGTGCCCGTATATTCCCTCCTTCTGAGCATGAGTGAAGTTACCCCTGCGTTTGGTGCATTTCTAGACCTATCTGTGTATCAGTTGCAGCTCTGCTCTCGTTCTGGTGTGTGGCCCAGGCTGCGTGCCCTGGGGAGCGGAGGGCCCGGTGCTCTGAGCACCGCAGGGACCTTCAGCCGTTGATCACTGCCAGAAGGGAGACACGACTGTTCCCTGCCAGCACGGAGAGGACAGAGCTCGGCTGGAAGGCAGGAGTTAAAAAAGAAAAAAGAAATATAATGAAAAGCTGGAAACTTTGATAAGATCATACTTGTCAAAAGAGCTTCTCAGGAGAAAAAAACCTGCTCTGTTCCCACTGCATCCATCACTGTCGGATCGGATGTGAAATGCCGCCTGGTTCAGAGGGCCCCCAGAAAACCCGAGTTGATGTCTTTGGTGCTGTTTCTAGCTCTGAGACACAGCTCTGCTGTTTTCACCAGCAGCTTTCCACCCCAAACTCTGCTTGATAATGACTAGAAAGGCTGATTCTACTTTAATTACAGCAAAGTCTCCCTCCCCTTGCAGCATCTGTGAGGAGGGATGCTGCAAGTCCTCTGGAGACCTGGTGGCTGGGGACTGAAGGTGCTGCCACTGAGCAGACCTTCCAGGCTTGTCGGTCCTCTGATGGTCTGGGGAGCTCTGCAGGACATGGTGCAGACACTGGAGCTGGACAGGGAGTGCTAGTGAGGTGGTCTGCCTGGGTTGATGCTTTCTACCCAGGCAGGCTGCTGAGAGCTGTGCTGAGCTAACAGCTCTGCTTCAGTAGCTGAAAGAACCATTTTTCTCATGTGCAAATACTTCTGCAAGGTGTTGTTCTGTGTCTCTTGTGCTCAAACATTTCTGCCTTCAAGCTGCTTTGCTGGAAAAGCGGCCAGCCCTGGAGCACGTCCTGCCAGCTCTCGGGCCGTGCTGCTGCGGGGTCTGAAGGCAAAAAGGGGCGCAGAAGTGCGAGTCGTGCTCTGCTGTTGGCAGCCAGCAGTGCACAGCAGCTCCAGAAGCCATGGCTTTGGGTGGTGGGGTCTGGGTGTCCCCGGCTGGGACGGCACATCGCAAAGGGGTGCTTTCGATGCTTGCGGCGTGCGCGGGGAAGAAGTCACTTGGCTAAACTTCGAGCGTGGTTTCAAGTAGATTCATGTTCCCCTCTTGCATCAGGCCCTATTTAAACACAATAGCTACCCTGATTTCTTGATGGATCTGGTGGAGTGTTAAATCAAGAGAGTCCTCATGTCGGTACTTATTTTGGTGTAAGTGTGCTTTACAGTGATTCAGTCTTATTCCTTACAGGCTTTAGCTTAAATGATATAAAGATGCTTTTAAAGAGATATGCAAAATATTTGCACAAATCCAGCCTCACTAGTCTCGAAACAGAATTTTAATTGGCCCCATTTTTTAACAGCTAAAGCCTAGACTGGCACTGTTCCTGTGCGCTGCTAAGTAGACCTGTATCCCTCTCAGCGCTGGGTGCGTTTCTGTGGCAGATGCAGTGACCTCCGAACATGGCTGGTTAATTTTATACGGCATTTCCTGATACAGAGCTGTTTAATTCTAGACACTTATTTGATTATGAAAGCTAATTAAAAGGGAGCAGTCTATAAGCCATCGAGATGGATATAGAGCAACGCAGATCCAGGCAGGCTCTGGTGCTGGTATCTGCAGAGAGGTGATAGCCGCTGCTGGGGCAGTTTGGGGAGCCAGCTGGTGTCTATTAGCATCGGGCTTCTGCTTTGCTGAATATTTTTGAGGGCAGTTCTGCTGCCTGTGGCTGAGCAGAAGAAGGGTAGAGTAGATACTGATTCCTAGCTTTTGGTACTTTGTGTATTTTTTTTTTTTTCCAGTGAGATGTCTGTCCTGAAATCAGTGCTGTTGTTCCTCCTCCTCACCTCGCTTACAGCTTAAAAGCACTTGTCTGATTTCCCCCTTATTTCTGTGAAGAGTTGTTGAATTTAAATAGCAATAATTGCCTGAGTTCCCTGAGTGGTTGACCTGCGTGTTTTTCACTTTTTCTGGGAATCTGAGAAGCAGGGGGAGAAACTTGAGCTGGTGCCATCTCTCTCCATCGCCTGCTTGTATCTCCCCCTCCCAACTCTCTGTTGGCCTTGGCTGCCAGTCCCAATCCCCAGGTCCCCTCTCCAGGGACAAGCAGGAACTTTTTGGGTTCTGCTGTCCTTTCCACGGCACAGCTGGGGGCTGCAGTGGGGACCTGTGTGTGGGCTCATCTCCCCAGCCCTGTGCGGAACGGCAGCAGCGTGGAACCTGTCATTAACTCTCTTCTGTGAGAGGCAAATTACAGACTTCAGTGGCACAATTAGGCTACCTCGATAGGAAATGGAAAACCAAAAAATTCCTCTGCAGATTTCTCAGTCTGCCCGCCACCTCGTCCCTTGCTCCTCTGCAGCACTGACCTGGGGAAAATCGCTCCATCGCCACCCAGTCCTGGAGACCTCCTGTTGGTGCCATGGCAAAGCTCCTTAGTAGGCAAATCTGGAGCAAGGGGATGGAAAGAGCAGGGCTGGAGTAGAAAGTGGCTCATTCCTTACTCTGAGACAGGTCTCTATCCAGCTCCTCTCCCGCGGGGAGAGCCACAGAGCCCCGCTTTGGCCCCAGGAGAGACGAGTACTGCTCAGAGCAAGGTGCGACTTGCATTTAGAGCAGAAGGCAGCAAAGCCTGTGACAGATGTTGCGGTTCATTATGCAGCAGGGGACCAGCTCTGCAGCGAGCAAGTTGAGCTAATTTCTGCGCTACGAATCATTTCTCCCAACGAGACCCGCTGCCAGCCAAAACCTTTGGCCTGGAGCATCACAACCTTGAACTTAATTTTCATGGGCTGTGGGAAGCCAGCAAGAAGGATGGAGAGCTGTGATGAACACATCAGTGCTGCTGAGAAGACGGATGATGCCTCTGAGTAGCCTTGAGAGGCATTCGGTGCCCCGGAGGGAGGTGGAAGAACCCCAGCCCCATGGCTGGGGAGGGACTGGTGGCAGAGTGGAGCTGGGCATGCCGGCTGCCTGGTTTCCCCTTGGCGAAGCGGTCCCTGCGGCTGGAGCCCGCAGCCGTGGATGGAGGCGTGTGTGTGTGTGGCGTGTATGAGAGGGTCTCGCCCCAGCACCAGTCTTCTCTTGTATGGCCAAGCGAGTCAATGGCAGATTGTGTTGAAATCGCACTTCAGCGGCGAAAGCTGCAATTAGCATTTAATGAAGCTTCTTGCTTTTATTTTTAGGTAACCTCCGATTCCCTGACTGTGTAATTTAGTCCTCCATTGCTTGGAGATAATTAAAGTATGTCACTATAATTTGCTTTTTTTAAAAGCCTGTAATTATGTTTTTATTGAGAATAAAAAAGGGGGGGGAGGGGGAAAGGAAAACAATGTAGAGGAGGAGAAGTCTTTGGATGGGCAAGGGGGATTTCTTCCAGCTTGAAGGCTTACATTTTTCCAGGATTCTGAGTAGACTGAGGACAGAGGAAGGGCTCCGTCTGTATTAGCATGGGGAGTAGCAAGGTGCAGTGTTTCAAGTGGAGGTGTGAGAGCTTTGGGTGTCCACGAGCCTTGATCGTGCCTGCAGGTGTTTTAGCTGCAGCGTAGCTGTGGTGTGTATGTGGGCTGCATGAAGTACCAGTGCTGCTTCCTCTGCTGCATTATTTGTGGTCTTCAGCATCATTCTCCTTCCAGTTCCCTGGGAGAGGGGGGCAGCCCTGCTCCATCTGCAGGCTCTGGGGCAGCTGAAGATGGGCTTAGCCTGGAGCAGAACAGCTGAGGTCTCCTCCCTGCAGCCTCCCACTCCTAAGACCACCCTGCCAAGCCCAGCAAACATCTGTGCATAGCCTGGGTCTTTGTTTCAGTTGAAGGCATCTGGTCCCTGCAACAAAACATGCTTTGCTGATGCAGGGCTGCGTAGCTCATGCTATAGGTCCTCCCTCCACAATAGCAAATTAATGGGGAGGAATTAAATGTATCTTCCCAGGCCTGGCAGGACTGCACAGCCTTTGGGGGATGCTTCTTGCAGCTTGGGCTGCGTTTGCATCTGTAAGTGGTGCTGCTGGATGTCAAACATCCTACCTCCCTCCAAATCCCGCCGGCGTTGGCTAACGCTGAACGTGCCAGCTAAAGCGTCCTGCCTTGCTCCAGCCCCTGTGACGCTGCGCGTGACCCTGGGCCAAGCGTTGCTCGCAGGCAGCCTGGAGAAGCTGCTTCCCTGTGAGCCGGTCTGAAATGAGAGTGTGGCCATCGCAGGAGGAACGGCTCACCTACAATTCAGAGCCTGGAAACTGGCTGTTGGAGGGAGGCTGAATAACGAATAAATTCCAGATAATTGATTGGCCTGTGGCCAGTTCACAGCCGGAGAGAGCTGAAATGAGTTGGATTGTTAGCTTTTTCTTTAAGTTATTCTCGCTCAAATTTTTGAGCGCTAAGAGGTTACATTTAGTTTAGAATATATTTAATTCATTAAAACGTTGATCTTCTCTGCTGCGGAGTTCAGATCTGATCCCAGGCTTTATTCCTTATCTAAATGCAAAGGTTTCTTGCCAGAAATACAAAGCAGAAAAAAAGTCTCTGTGCTTAGGGAAAGTGATGTGACGAAGAGAGCACGGACTGGACTGTGTTCCAGTGCTGGCAACCCAGAGCAACTTGAGCTGACATCCTCGCTGGTACACACCCAGTTTTCTTCTTGCCTGTACTGGGATGCAGTCTTCTAGGGCTCTTGCCCACTCCCACAGTGTTGAACATATCCTAGTGCTGCAAGCAGCATCCTAGGGTCCCTGCATCCAGCCCCCAGTGCCAGGTGCTTTTACGCTGGGATGCTGTGGAATTTGGTGCAATCCCCTGCAAAACTTCTCTCTGGAGCAGTCTGCTAGGGAGATGGGGCCAAAGTGACTCATGTAAGTCTCTTTGATAGAGCTGTATCAGGTCAGGGATTTATGTTCAAATGTGTCCTCGGGCTGTGCCTCCATGCCCAAGATACCTGCTCTCCAGGTGTCTGAATTGAATGGCACCGTGAGTAGGATCAGTCCCCCGCTACGCTTGCAGCACGCTTGTGTTCCTCCTCGCTGTGCCGAAATCCCCCTCCCGAGCTGGGTGTCACACCACCTTCCTTGCAGAGCTTTTGTTATCTGCTGGGATAACAAAGGGAAGGAACAGCACTTCAAACCCAATAAAACCCACACACCATCATCGGCTTTTGTACTGGTTGCTATGGGAACCCCATACATGCACCGGAAATGCTGGAGTATGCAAATGAGCTTCTTAATTAGTTCTTCTCAGTCTTTCATACTCCTAGTGCAGCAGTTTGATCATTAGATGAACATGCCACTTAATTATCAGCAGCTTAACCAAACACAAGCTGGGGTGACCTTTGGGGAGGGCAGGGTGTCTTGGGAGCTGGCTGGCAGCGGAGGGGAGATGGAGGTCAGCAGCTGTGTGGAGTTGGGAGTCTTTTCTCTAGCAGCTTTTATACAGGCAGGAGCTGCTGGTGTGGTTTCTGTTGCCTTTGGAGAGGAGCAGCAAGTGAGGATGGATCTGTGTCTCCAGCCTGCCCCAGCCTTCCTGGAGAGGGCTGTCCAGTTGCTGGGGTCTCGGCGGCATGGCCGCACGTGCAGCGGGCTGATTGCGTGGTTACCTTGAGCAGCAGGACTGAGCTCCTTGTGCTGTGGGGCAGTGGTGGAGTGGAGGGCTGGCTGGCAAATCCAAGCTCTGAGCTGTGGGGCAGGTTGCAGTGTCACCCTGGCTCTGCTGGCCTCGGGGACTGGGGTTGGACTCGTTGCCTCCAGCCGAGCGTGCCAGCTTAGTGGAGCCAGATGCCAGCTGGGTGCATGTGTGAGCGTTTGTTGTAAATGCTATGAGTTTTTCACCAAACAAGCTTCATTAATCGTCTAATAACCGGATTAATTAAGGACACTGAAAGTAAACAGCAAGAATGTAATTTGCCTCTGATTGCCATGTAATTGTGGGAGTATGGTCCTATTTGCATATGCAGAAAGTGTTGTTGACAGAGGCACTGAGACCAAAAATAACAATTTGTGAAGGGCAAATGTGCCTTTGGGGTGTCCGGACCCCTTCAGCCATACTCTTTTTGCCTTCGGTGCTGCCTGCGTGTGTTTCTCTCTGTGCTTCTCTGACTTCTTCCCAATTAGCCGACTCTCCTCCTATATGTGGAGCTTTCCGAGCTATTTGCTTAGGCAAACATTGATGCTCCAAATAGACTGGCAGATCAGCTTGGGAGCACTCTGCTATGTCCTACAAGACAGCAGAAGTAGCTGAGAAGAAATGTCTCTTTCTCTCAGAGCTATCCTGCTAAGGGTTAGGACAGCCAGTTCTCCCTTCGACCCTGCTTACTTTGGACTCGGGGATGTTGGTCGTGCTTGGAAGAACTTGCCCTTGCAAGCCCCAGAGAGCTTCCAGTGCCCCAAGAGGAGATGAAGACCAAGAGTTGAACTGGGGGCATGTAGCGAGGAAAGCAGATGCTGTGCAGCTTGGAGGCAGAGCCAGCAACTGAATACCAGAGTCTGAGTTCTACAACATCTTGCGTCTCTCATGTCCTCCACCCCTCGTCAGCTGGTCTTTTTTCCAGCACTTCTCTCTTTCCCTGCAAACGCAGACATCTGGATGGTGACTAATCTTCCAACTTTCTGCCTCTCGTTAGCTTTGGGTGAGCTTTCTTCTTGCATTTGACCTTGTCAACAGTAGATTTGGGATGCTTGAGGAATGGGAGTACGTGGTGCTTTGCAAAGATGACTATGTGCTCCCTCCACACACACATGCACACGCCCAAAGGGGAGAATTTGGAGGGCTAATTCCATCTCAGAGAGCCCCAGGGTCATATTTTTCTCTCTCCCTGATAGACATGACTTTCCCCAAGGAAACCAACAACACAGAGGGACGTGACCTTTTTGGGAACAGCCCAGAACATTTATGGAGGGTGTGATTTCCAAGCGTATTCATTTGTTTTTTCTCAGGTTGGTGACAAGGTCTGTGTGCTCCATCTATTTTGGCCGGTTCTTCATGTGTAGATGGACTTGGATTAATTCAGTGTGTGTTTGCTTGAGACGGTACCTGCTGCTCACTTGTGTGTCTTCACACTCAAGCACGATAACAAGCGGTGAAAACGATCCTTTGAGCAATTGTTTTAGAAGAGAGCTTGCTGGCAAAATGGATGGGGACTGGCTTGCCAGCGGAACGCTGGTGACAAATATCTGTGGAGGAAAATGGGGACTTGGGACCACCCCGCCTGTCTGCGGGCGTCTTTCCCATCAACCATTTGTTTCCTTGCAGCATCTGAAGGTTTTGGGCCAGTTTCCCATGGCTTTAAGTGCTGTACCTGTCCTGAACAGCTGCCAACCTCCATTCATCACAAACAGTGTTTTGTTTTCCTCTTCTGGAAACTCAAAACGGTTACAAAGAAATTAAGTTTTCCCCTGAAATTCAGTGGGGAGAGGGGTGGAAGGAAGGTAGCCTTCCTTCTGTTTATTTTTCACTGCCTTTCTGTAAGCTGCTATAAACAACCTGTCATCATATCTCCAGCGAAGCGGTTGAGCAGGCTCCCCAGGTGTCTGCGCTTGGTTCCTTGCCATGCAAGGTCTTGTTAGAGGTGGTGTTTGTTTCTGGTTAGCCATGGACTCCCTTGGAGCTTGAAGAGCAAGACAGGGAAATAGCAACAATTGTGATTAGGGCTTTATTTTGAACTTCTAAAGTCTCAGTTTCCTGCAGCGAACGACATCCTAGAGTGGCTGGAGGCTGCACCCCACTAATGTTTCACAGTGAAATTTTTGAAGCAATAAACAAGGGAGGCAATTAGCCCCTCCTGAATATCAAGGGGATGTGGGTGGTGATGCCTGCTGTGCCTTTGAGACCTCTCCTGTTGTCAGCATGCTTTCTCCAGGAACTGAGGCCAACGTGAGGGCTCTGCCACTGCCGTTGCCTGCTTTAAGCTGTATCTGAACACCTTCAGACCTTCCCTACAGCAACCTGGACTTCTTTCTAGAGCTGCAATACCACTGTCTAGGGTAAGCCCGTGCTTCTCAGTTTGGAGGGCAAGCCTTTGTTCCCTTTCCATGTTGGCTTCTGAATATCAAGTATTTGGTTGGTCTTGAAACTTGTGAACAGGAGTCAGTCATTAAGGCTTAACATTATTCTCACAGATGTCCCTTTCCCTCGCCACCTTCCTCCTTTCCTTGAGCATTAGAGTAGGTGTGAGGGGTCTGCAAGAACTTGACCTTGAATGAATATTGGTGAACCCAAAAGGATGGATGTGTAGGCCTGTTACTGTGTCCTGGCTTGAGTGGTCTTTGGCTTTGAAGATGCGGAGATTCTGATTTGATTCCTATGAGACCTTGGCATAGGCAATTCATCTTTCCCTGGTCTCACTCTTTGAAATCTTTCTCCTTCCGAGTGGGTTCTGTATTCTGGTGCTGTTTTTCAATGCTGATAGGGAAGCTGCCTCCGGTCTGGTTGTCAGTGCTGCTGCTTTTCTATTATTTTTCAGATGCCTTGTGTTTTTTGGGGAAAATAAAATTCCAAACCCTGCTTTGTGAATTTTCTCTTCTCTGTAATTAGATGTAGCAGTGATCAAAATATGTTGTATTGCACTGCAAGTTTCTCCAGGCAGATGTTTCATCACCGGAGGAGAGATGACTTCATCCTTTAGATTTGGTGAAAATTAAAAGAGGAAAAAAGAAAAAGGCACTGGAGAATGCTGTATTTGCTGCTGTGTGAATACATCTTGCTAGGCTTCAGGGGAGGGATGTGTGAGAGAAGAACCAGGACCAGGAAAGGGATGGGGGCAGATTTTTTTTTTTATCTTGCTGGCATTCAGATCTTGAGAAATGCACCCCTTGGTACGTATTTTCCTGCTAAAACTGGGAACAGTGGCTGTGATCTACCTTGCTGCTTCTCTGCAGCCTCCCTTGGAGAAGTGTTTTTAGCACAAGGCAGGCCATTAGCTCCGCGTTTTTACTTTCCGGGGTGTGCAGAGCCCCTCAGCTGCTGCCACACGCTACAGCTCCTAAAGACAAGTGTCCAGAGCAGCTGGGGAGGTTGCAGAGGTGGCATAAAATCCCCTTTCTGTCCTTTGGCATCTGGAACTCTTTGGTGCATGGTACTGATGTTAAGAATGGATTAAATCCCAAGATATGACAAGTAGAGGAAGGTGGGGAAGAAGAAAAGGTGTGAAAAGGCTTGTAATGCCATCACCAAATACCACCAGCCATGGAGCAGAGATATGGGTTTGGCTGCAGGGAGGGTGAGCGTGCAGGGAACAAATGTCTCCCATGCTGGGAACACCAAGCACAATTTCTCAAGCTCAGCTCAATGAGGGAGCCATCAAATGTAAAAATGACAGCAATTCTGCAGTCAATATAATGTGGCTGCAGGTTAAATAAATAATGTTTGAATGATAATAATTGCAAAATGATACTATTTCATCCGCCACAAACATGTGGTTAAGCTCTCATTAGCGGAGGCTGCGAGCTTTGCAGGAAGCACAGGCTCTTTGAAAGCAGATCTCTTTGGGTTATGCCGCTGTGGAAATTCCTGGACTGCTTTTGCAAGTGCTTAATAATGCCTGTGAGTAAGTTTGCTCACAGGATGGTGAGGACAATCGGAAAGGCCATCACCCAATGTGAAGCTGAATTTTTATTTATTTGAGTTCTGCTTTTTTAGGTTCTCAGGGCTTCTGAAAAATTGTGTGTATAATTAATGAACTATACTATAGTTCTTGAGCTCTGTAGAGGAAAAAAAGGTATATATCTTATGGGTTTTTTTATGTATAGAGGTTTTTTATGTATAGATATGTGTATACAGGCTAACCTAGCCACATCTAGTGTAGTTTTGTCTGAACTTACTGAAGTACTGAACTTGTCTGAAGTTTTAGCAAAACAGCTGCTCTGTCCTGTCCCACCACCTTCCTCCATCACCACCTCTTGGTCCCTGTGAAGCCATCCTGGAGCAATGCTGTCTGTGCACCCGAGGGACGGTGCTCAACCCTGAACACCTTGCCAGACAGGGCTGATTTCAGACTTGGCTGCTATATTGATCCTCACTTAACATAGTAATGAGATTCTGCTTTCCTAATCATTGAGGGAAGAATCTTATTTTCCAGCTACTAGAAGGAAATGAGCTCTGTTGAATTGTGTTGGATGTGGGTTGGTATGGAGGTGGGTGATGCTGGCTTGGCTTCACTTTGGTCTTCTCGGTATGGACAGGAGTCTGTTGTGATCGCTTTGGTTGTGTATCCTTCTCATCTTGGCTTCTCTCGTGCACACGGATGTCTGGAGAGACCCTCCATCTTGCTCATTCTGAAGCCCAGTTTGAGTTTTTGTGACAAGCCCCATTGCTCCTATTGCTGTCTTTGAACCCCCCAGGGCAAGTGATGGCTTTGACTTGATGATCTTAGAGGTCTTTTCCAACCCATGATTCTATGATTCTTTCCAGCCCCATTGCATCGCAGAGGTGTGGTGCGGTGTCCATGCCGGCTTCTCAAAGCCCAGCCTTGTACCTCATCTTCCTCATCCAGTGCATTATTGAGAGGGGAGAAGCCTTATTTCCCCTCCATTCCTGGCTCGGGCCTCCCAAAACGTGGGCGAGCAGCCTCGCCTCCCCTCCGCGGCTCTACCCGGGCTGGGTGCCTCACCGGACCGTCTGGCTGACGGCAAATTGTTTTTTGATGACTGACTCGGTATAACTGAACTCAATTTGCCTTTCAAAAGCAGCTAATAGTCGCATTAAAAAATCCATTTTCACTTGTGATTGAATTTGACGGCGGCTCAATCAATAAGCGAATGGAGTGTTTCACACGCTGTACCGAGCGGGCGTTGCCACGGTAACAGCGTAAACGAGCACGGCCGGGTGAATCCCCCTCGAACGGACGTCACCCGGCCCTGTCGCCCTGCGAGGGGCTGCCCCACGCCGGCGCCATGCTGGGAAGGGAGGCCCTCTTGCTCCTCTTGGCAGTGATGCTGGCCAACATTTTCTTCTTTTTCCTCTTTTTTGCCACTGTGGAAGGGGATGAGTGCTGTGTTGCTAACTGGTCATGGCTGGCCTGGCGGGGAGAAGCTGTGGTGCCATGGCCAGGCCTCGTGAGGGGAGGAGGCCATTTTATGGTGGTGCTGGCACTGAGGGAATGGCAGCCTGCCACGGCCCTCAGGGTGGGGACCTGCCTGTTCCTGCGCCTTTCCTTCCCAGATTCTCTCAGATCTGGGGAGGAAGGCAGGGGGAGGGTGGCTGGAGTGGCTCTGGGGCAGCAGACGGGGGTAGCAGGGCTGGGAATGGAGCTGGCAGTGAGCTGTCCCGAGGGGATGGCTTTTCTGTGGGGGGAAGATGATGAAGCGAGGAAATGGATATCTTTTTTAATAGGGTTCATCCACATTTGATGAAAAATGAATGTGGCACTTTGCTTCATGACAATCAGAGTGTTTCCTTTCAGCTATTGTTTGCATTCCTCCTGTTCTAGTATAAAACGAAAATGAAATGGTTCAGTCAGGAATTTTGCAATTGTGATTTTTTTTTTTTTT
>Ga0065711_1044211_pt1 | contig 14236 bp, 7 predicted proteins | sample Hoacrofraction12_FD_59098 | JGI IMG/M metagenome (GOLD analysis project Ga0065711, IMG submission 59098) | Hoatzin crop microbial communities from Cojedes, Venezuela - Epithelial fraction 12 v2 (version 2) | ecosystem: Host-associated > Birds > Digestive system > Esophagus > Crop | place...
CGAACACAGCCGTTGTCTCTGCTGTCCTCCGGTACGAGCGCCAGGCTCAGGCACTCCCTGCAGCCAGAGACCTGGACACCCGCGTTCTTGCGTGGGGCCTCCGTCTGGGTCCCCACAGTCCTTCGAGCAACAGCTTTACCACGGGTGGTAACCATGGCTAGAATATCTCCTGGAAGAGCGATGTCCACTACTTGAGTTGCCAGAAGGGGCGGCTGTACCCTGCCAGTCGCCTTCCCCGCTCGCCCTGCCCGCGCAAATCCTAAAAGGCACTTAGTCAATGTACAGAAGACCTTTATTTATTGTCTTTCCATTTACTGTTTTGAACACATCTATGTCTGGAATACATTTTTCACATATTACAGGGGCCAGTTTTCTAAGTAATATTTTACAGAGTGAGAGAATATAAAATGTTGTAATCAAATAACATGCGCTGCTTTCCACTGAGAAGTGTAAAATTATAATACTCCTTTCGCCAGCAATCTCATTTTCTCTCAGTTTTAGTCCCTTTATCAGAGACAAATACTTATTAAATTTTGGGTCTGCAAGATCTTATGGCTGCTGTTTATATATGAAAACTGGAAAAGGAGATCGTTTGGTAGTGCCTATGGAATTTAGAATTATTTTCATAACTACTAAAAATGAAAGTCTAAACGCCTCACTGATTTTGATTTGTGATGTTTGCAAATCTCATTCATCCATAATTGTTCCAAATTTGACTTTCAGAACTGTGTCTGGCTTTTTTTCTTGTTTGTTTTGGTTGCAGCTTAAATCCTCTGTTTATATTATTGTGTGATTTCTACAGTATTTGACAAAACATATGTTGTTTTTCTTCACAAAAATATATCAACTCTGTCTTCCTTCCACCTGTTTGATCTGGACAATTAAATCACTCAATTTGTTACTTTGATCATGCTGTTATTTTATGGCTAACAGGCTAGTTATGATTGTCCACGGACATGTGCCTTAATTAAACTAATTTTCAGTTAATATATGTCCCGCTGGCTGAAGCAGTTTCCGTTTCCTTCTCTCAATTATCTTGTGTTGTGCTCCTTCCCCACTTCGCCTACACCCACAAACGCTGTCTGTGCAGAAAAGCCCTCTTTCGGAGTCTGTACTGTTAATAGAAAAAAATATTCTTAAGTAGGATTTCCATTTGCTATTTATTGTTAAAGTTTCTCCTTTTTAACCTTTAAACTTTTAAACTGGTTTTAAGAATTTGAACATCAAAGCCTGTTTTAAGACATTCTCAAGTAATAAGGGTAGCTTATAATCAGACTGTGTTGAGCTAAATGGATATTTTGTAATTAATCTACAGCGTATGCGTTCCAAGGGCGTTATTGAGTTCATTTAACAGAAGGGGAAGCTGCCCTGTGGAGGGAGCAGTGCAAAGCTGGTTCAAGCACTTGAAGTGCCCCAGTAAACGACATGCCCGTGCAAGAATAAAAACATATATTAATAATCTTTGTAATCATAGAATCATAGAAAGTTTTGGGTTGGAAGGGACCCCTAGAGGTCATCTAGTCCAACCCCCCTGCAGCGAGCAGGGACACCACTAACTAGAGCAGGTTGCTCAGAGCCCTGTTCAACCTGGTCGAATATTGCAGGAGAAGCTACTGCTGTGTTCTGGGATGTGGAGAATCTTTATGATGGCAGGTAGCTGACATAACAAAAATAGTTCAAGCATTAGGACCATCCTTTCTGGATACCTAGGCATGGCAGAAATTATGTTGAATTTATAGTATAACATTGAAACAAAGAGCAATAGGTTTAAATTCCTCAGATGTCGGGAAGTTAAAAGAAAGTTTCAAAGTCAGAGGAATGAGGTTCTGGAATAACCCAGACAGATCAATAATAGAGGTAGAAGGTGGTGAGGGAGTTGTAGAGTAAATCTGTCTGTTTGTGATGAATGCTGGAAGACTGTATACCACGACTGCAGGTGGAAGCAGGTAGCTCGACACGACGATCTAGGAATCCTTCCAGTCCTGTGTTCCTGCATACAACATGATCTGGCTGAGTGCAAGGATCATACATGGTACCTACAGAATCATTCTGGCCCATTTTTAATTGTATCCAAAGGACATCCTGAGGTTGCATGGTAGGACAAACTTGATTTTCTTTGTTTGTTTGTATTCCACTTTCTTTTTACTGTTTCCCTTTTCTTTCTGCACTTTGGATTAGCCAGGAAAGTCACAGCCAATCTCCTTTATCTGCCTTTGCACCAGTGAAAACTAAAGATGTGCGATTTGGGGGTTGTGGGGTTTTGTTTGTTTGGGTTTTTTTGGTTGTTTTTTTTATTTTTTTTCAATTCAGTGTGAGGTGGAAATACTCATTTAGCTCTAAATATGCTCATTTAAGGAGCAGAGAAGCTCTAGCTAGGCTAGTGTAGAAATCCATATGGACTACTACACCTGCTGACAAGCGTATCGAATAGATGCAGCTGATGACTATTTCTGGTAGTTAAACACAGTGTTTACACCTCTCCTGTTTCTTACTATGCTTCCATGGCGACACCTATACTTGCAGCTTTCAGTAATGATTGTTTTTTTCCTCTGTTCTTGTTAAACATCTAGCAGTAATAATGTATTGTTTATGAGCCTTTTATTACACAAAACATACTAATCTGCCTTTCTGTGTGTTGGTGGTGATGGTCCGTGGATCAGGTTTGTGTTTTGATCCTTACACCACAGTGGAGTTTCGCAGTACGAAGTTCAGGTGTCTCTGCACAGAATCTCTTGCGGTTTTTAAACATTCATGTCATGTGTGTAATTATATATAAGGGGCTATGTTATATTAACATCTGTAACGTATATGAATTCCGATTGAAACGAGCAATAAAGTGTGAGAGTATTAAAATATTTCCAACTCAAGTTTAGATGAAAGAGTGTTATAGTCAGTGAAAATTTTTTTTTTTTAATGTAGTTCCCAATTTTGGAAAGAGAGGCTTCATTTTCCTGTAGGTTGATGCTTTTGGCGTGATTGCAGAAATCCTTGACAAGTTCTTTTATGGTGTAAAAATAACTGTGTTGGGTCTCAAATGTAGGTTACCGTAATTAACGTGTGCAGATTATGTGAACAGATAGTAGAAATGAAATAATTCTTTAAATTGCTATTGTGCCTTCTGTCTTTTGCTCTGTGTAAACCTGCAGGGGATCTCCTTTGTATTCTCTGTTGCCTTCTTTCTTTTATCTTTTCTCATCGTGAGCCTATACCATCGATTTTCCCCGTGCTGGTGAGCCTCCTTGGCTGGCTTTTCTCCTTTCTCATGCTGTCTCATACCAGAGTACCTTTTTCAATGTTTTTGTTTAAATTTTTCCTGTTCTTTTTCTGGCTTGACTACAAACCCTGAACTGTCTGACATTAGCATGCCTGGTCTCTTACGCCAGTCAGGGTGTTACAGGAAGGTGGTTTTACTTTCAGCAGTGTTTGTTTCCCACATTTTTAATAACGATGTTAAGAACATGCTATATACCTCTCTCATTTTCGTAATCCCCCCATTTCCTTTATCTCGGGCTCATCAGAAAGCTGGGGGATCAGCAGGCAGCAATACCTCTTGCTACATTAGTCCCCAGGCTACAGTGTGCCTGGACACGTGCTCTATTCTGAGCCAGGTGGTCCCCGACTCGCTCACTGCTTCTGTCAAGGCAGGCACAAAGAGGAACAAGGTGTAAGAAAAATCATAAATGATCAGGGCTATAAAGCACTGCGAGACTGACCCCTGAAAACGTGTAGATCCACTGGACAGATCAATCTCATCGTCAATCCTACCCACCTCCTCCCAGTGCTTCCCGTGAGCTGACACGAGCAACTTGCTGCTCCTGTTCTCGGAGCTCGTTGGGAAGTTTTGGTAAGTTTGGTTAACAGAATACGGCTTGCTGGAAGTTGTAAACCCCTTGAAACTGAAGCTTACCTCAGAGAATATCAATTTCAACAAAGCTTTTTATAGGGCAATTCTTTTTTATGAGATAATAGAGAATGATGAAGCTGATTGTAATTATGATTTTGAACTTCGTTCACAGTGCCTACGGCATAGATATCATCTGCTCACTAACTTGCTTGGCCGTGCAGTATTTGTAAGCCTCTTCAAGCCCCAGAAGGAGAGCAATATCCAGAACGGTGAAATTTGTCTGCCGAATGGGGAATGCCACTGTAGTTTTCTTAGAGCATGTTCTTTTCTATGTCTATTAGAGAGTTGTGTGTGCTTTCAAATGTTGTTCTTTAGCTGATACGTTTCAGTCAGATTTCTTAATGACAATTCTCTTTACAATTCATAAATTGTTATTCAGAAACCCGTTAAATGATTAAATTCAAGACTTTAATTACCTGGTCTCACAGAAAAAGATTACTCTGTGTCAGTTTCATTAATTTTAGTCTTTTTTTCAATAATTATTTTGATAAATGTACTACGCACAGTCCACCAAAACTTCTTCTAGCAGTTGCCACTGTAGTTATTTGAATAGTTTTGTCTTGTTTATATGATGAAATATTCTACTCGCTTTGAATGTTCGGCTTGTCTCAGTCCTGCAGCTATCTGGTAAAGAAGGGAACGCTTCTTATTTTAATTAGAAATCTCAGATTTTTAGAATAAAGGTAGAGGTAATGGAAAAACTACTAGCTGAACAAAGAGACAGCGAGCTTCCTGCAGTGCTGAATGATGCACCCCAGTATCATGCTGCGTGGCAGAAATCTGTCCTGCTTTGTCCTGACCATTGGACGACAGTCCTGCCACTTTCAGTATGTGATCTGCCCGAATGGGCACACCCAGATTTCCTTGGAAAAGAGATTATCGGGTTCCTTCTCGGCTGGATGGTGAGAGCAGTCTTGCTTGTGTACAGCCTTGGACAGTCAGGTTTATCTGGCCACTGGAACAAAGCACGGAGAGAGTCAATTTGGCAGTACAGATGCTGCTTCAAGATAGAAACATTTTCTTTGTCTTCCGTAGAGGACTGAAGTTCAGCTGCATGGCTTTTGCCAGGATACAGATAAGGCCATGTGATAATTCAGTTGAGTTTAATTTTTTAAATTCTGTGGTTATTGATATCTGAAAAGGTCCGGTGTGTTTGCATGTTTCCCTAGCACCAACCGCAGTGTTGAACACCTGAAATATTCATGCTGATCTCCATGAGCTCTCCAGTTCAGTGAAGGCTAACCAGTTGTTTAGCTTATCCCTGAAGGATGTTAAACTGCAGAGTAGCTGAGAGCTGCAGACAAAGAGGGATTAAAAATGGTAATGTATTCTCACATCCAAAACAATTTACTGTTGAATTGAAATTTAATTAATGTTTTATTGTACTTAAGTGTATCAGTGATGTTTCAAATGTGCTATTAATCTGACTATTAATGAGAAAAGTTCTTTCTAAAGTGTAACATTTGTGAAATAATTGCCATAGATATGTGGCTGAATATCTTAAAATTCTGTATTCTTGGTATTTTACTGTTCTTTAGGAAAGAAATAGTCAGGTTGATTAAAATTATACATTTGAATGGCCTATGAAGAGAACGAGATGACGTGCTGTTGGATCTAAATGCGCATATTGAATCTAAAATGCATACTAGCTTTAAGGATATCCATTGTGCTTTAAAGTAGATATTCATCATCCATCACTTTATCTAAATGTCAAATGTAAAGTGAGTCAAATTTAAGTGAACTAGATTGTCTGTATAATCAATTCCAGAGAGACGCAGCTCTAGTAGCTGAAATGGAAGGGGAAAAGATCAGGCAAATCCTATCTGGCCTTTTCTTGCCTTGAAATCTATTAATATGATGAGAACAGTGGTCGTTCTTCCATAGACAGAGAACAAAATCCCAACTGCAGGTGAAAGGGGAAATGAGTTTAGGGGACACAGCAGTAAAGATTTAAAAGAAAAGTATTAGGGAAGGGGAGATGAAGATCTAACAGCCATTTGTGTGAAGCTTTGGGAATTCTGAATAGCGTTTTTCATCCATATTTATATTTAGTAAATATACAGCATTCTTCACTATGAAAAAGCTCTACAAATTACTTCCCAGATCTGAACAGGTGATTACGCAATGTCAAATAGAGATTACTACTGAAATGAACAATTTTCAGTTGTGGAGAATGGATTTTAAAGTATTGTAAACAAAATATGATATTTTAAGAAGGGTTTGGTATTGTTTGTTTTAATAACAGGACAGCATCCATGAGGAAAGAATTAAAAACCAGCTTACATTATTTACATATACCCTACTAGCAGTTATGGGTTATTCAAATCCATCATATTATAATTTAGTACATAAATAGTGTTTTATATGGAATCTGCAACTCAGGTTGGCTCTATACATTATTTTAATCTAGAATAGCTTCATAACGATGCTTTTGCTCTAATTACAAGGGGAGCCCTCTAAAATGCTTTAATTAGGTCATGGATCAGTTGTCACGTCTTTTTAATCTTCGACGCATAGAATAAAACACAGAATCTAAAAGAGATGGATTAATTAGACCATAGCTTTATTAATTTCTTCCATTTGAGAGCTGCTCAGGAATGGCACGTACAATCAAACTGTCATTGTTTCCGTAATTATTTCCAGGTGCTTGGAGTATTGTCAGCCTCCCCTGCTGATTATAGCTGTTCTTTCTGTCTCTTACCAAACTCTTCAGGGCTTTGGAAAAGTGATATTTCCTCAGTGTATTAACCATTAAGCGTTTCCTTTCTTAATAGCTAGATGCCTACCTTTAAGTCTGCTTATGATTCTAAAAGTTCTAATAGCTCACCACAGCATGTTTATGCACCTCTACTGACAAATGGACCAGTAATCAACACTGGTACCTCTCAACCATCCCTTTCCTCTTTTTCCGGTACGCCATCCCCAGCAACTTGCACTAGGCTGAAACAGGAATTGCGTTTTCGAGGACATGGAGCAGAAGATATGTTTACTTTGATAAGTCCAATCAATGATTTCCGTAGCAAATGGTGTGTAAAAATTGACAGCTTTTCATGTGTGTAAATGGAATGCATCTGTCTGTACAGGGATTTTTTTAATAAACTGCATGAAATCAAAATCATTGTTTTTTACATAAATACTATACATTTTATAATTATTTTTCAATGTGTTTTCAGTCCATCGTGCTGGCTTTGACTTTTTGTCTGATGTAAAAGAAGAGAGTTCAGTCTGATGAACAAGTAGAAAATGGGTACTTTTTTGTCTGGTTAGGTTTTTGCCAGCTTATAGAAAACCAGTTTATCTAGTGGGAAATGCCCACCAGGCTTGGCACAGTGGAGGTAGCAGGAGTGTGTATTTGTGTATCAGGCAAAGGAAACACAATTATTGCTGCACAAACTTAGTCATGTGTCATAAGAAAATTGGTTGGAGAGAGTAACTTCTTTTAAACAGGATTCCCCTTCTGTATTCTCAAAGTGATTGTGCCTTTGTTTTTCAAGATACTGCAAATTACATATTAGTCCTAAAGAAGCCACGATCAAAACATTTGTTTTACTTTTGTCACTGCTGTTAAACATGATGTGGTTGCCTCTGAAGAAAAGAGCTGGTAAGACCAGAGAGTAGATGATCTTGACTTCCAGTGTTAAGAAATTATACGGTTTGGGTCTTATTCCAGCACTGTCATGGTGCTATCAGTTGTGCATGCTCTTGAATCTGTTTGATATCTGGGAGAGAGAGAGATTTCACTCAATCACAGAGACTGGGAGGGACCTCTAGAGATATGCTAGTTCAATGGCCCTACTGAAAGCAGGGCTGGCTAGAGCAGGTTGCCCAGAACGGTGTTGAATAAAGTTTTGGATATCTGAACTAATGGAGACTCCACAAGCATTCTGGGAAGCCTAATGTGGTTTTTGATCACTTTCACAATAAAATTAACAAATAATAATACATAAGATGGAAAATCCATTTCAACTTGTGCCCATTGCCTCTTGTCCTTTTGTTAGATGCCACTAAGAAGAGCCTTGTTCTTCATTCCCTCCTGTCAGGTATTGTATGCATGGATAACATCTCTCTGAGCCATCCAGCTCTTTCAACCTGTCATCATATGACAGATACTCCAGTCTCTTAATCATCTAATAGCCTTTTGGTTTTTTCCCCAGTATTCTCATGTCTGTCTTGTACTGGGGAATCTGGAACTGGACACAGCACTACAGGCATGGTCAGCCCTGTTCCGAATAGAGAAGGATCACCTCCCATGGTCTTACTGGTAACACTGTTCCTAATGCAGCCCAGGATGCTGATGACCTTAGCTGCAAGGGTGCATTGCTGGTTCATGCCCATGTTGTTATCCACCAGGATCCTGGGGTCCTCCTCTGCAGAGCTGTCTTCCAGCTTGTTGGCCCTCAGCATGTGTTGATGCCTGGGGTTACTCCTGCCCAGTTGCAACACTTTGCATTTCCCTTCACTGAGCCTCATTAAGTTTCTGTTTGCTCGTTTCTCTGGGGTGTTGAGATCCCTCTGAAGGGCAGCACAACCATTTGATATATCCACCAACCTTCCCAGTTTTGTATTGTTGACAAACTTGCTCTCTGTCCCGTCATCTAGGCCATTAACGAAAAGGTTGAATAGTCTCGGCTCCGGTATTGACTCATAGAATGCTCCACTAGTGACATGCCTCCAGCTGGACTTCATGCTCACAACGCTGTGAGACCAGCAGTTCAGCCCATTTTCAATGCACCTCATTATCCACTTAACAAGCTCACACTTCATCAGTTTCTCTATGGGGATGTTATGGGAGACAGTGTGAAAAGTCTTACTAAGGTCGAGATGAGCAACACCCCTGCTCTCTTCGTGTTCAAGGTCAGGCTTGACAGGGCTTTGAGCAACCTAGTCTAGTGAAAGATGTCTGAAAAGATGACCTTTAAAGGTCCCTTGCAACCCAAACCAGTCTATGGTTCCGTTTGTCACCTCGTTGTAGAAGGCTGTCAGATTGATTTGGTGTGGTTTCCACTTCATAAATTAATGGTGACTATTCCCCATCACCTTCCTTTCATTCATAAATTTGGAAATGGCTTCCAGGAATATTTGCTCCATCTCTTTTACAGGGCTCAAGGTGAGGCTGACTGTCCTGTAGCTCTCCTGATCCAATCTCTTTCCCTTCTCCAAGACAGGATGACATTCCTCTTTTCTAGTCTTCGGGAAGCTACCACAGTCAATCACTGTGATCTTTCAAAGAGAATTGAGAGTGAGCTGGGGCAGCTCCCTTGGCATCTGTAGGTGCACTCCATCAGGGCTCATGGACTTTGGCATGTCCAGTCTATTTAGATGTTCCCAAACCAAGGGTAAGCCTGCCTGCCCCCTTTCCCACTGCTCTCAGGGGCCTGGGATTCCCAAAGAGAAGTCTTACCACTACAAGCTGGTTATTTATCCTGGTTATTATTTTTGTAAATATTAGTAGCCTGTTACTCCACTTAATATGGCCACACTGATATTTTTAAACAGGTTTTTATCAGAATACTTGTTTGTAAACGAAATCCTATGAAAGTCCACATTTATGAAAATAGTGTGGTTGCTTTTTATCAATTACACTTCCAGCTTGTTCGTTTTTTGAAAAAAATCCTGTCATCATCCTTTAATTTCTCTTTGATATACATGCATAGATATGTATGTATATTTTTGTGTGTGTATGTAAGAACATCACAGAATACTTACACATTTTTGTTGTTTATTAATACTTTTCCTAGATATAATAATATTATTAATAATTATTAATAATATTTTCTTTCTAGTACAAAATAGGAAGCAATCAGCCTAATTGTTCCCAAAATGTATTCAGAAAATACAAAATTTCTAATGTGTGTGTATGTATAGTTTTGAATATGTGTATATATATGTGCATGTATATAAAATTACAGGAAAAGATGTACAGACTTGTTGACTTCATCTGGTTTTCTGCTTGTTTTTTCCACTGAGGTTGATTTTCACTTTCGCTGTGTAGTATCACTTTACACCCTTCCAGTTGTGTGGGGCGTTGCGTTTTAAGACTTTAACAGTGAGAAGCAGAAATTTGAATGGGGTTCAGCATGAGACAGGCAGTGGTCTGCACATTCTTTTTGCTCCTTTGACTTTCTTTTTTCCAATGTTCAGTTTTTGGGTTATACAGAATCATTCAGAATTTTGGTGACCTTTGCAATCATCTGTTGGTGGCTTTTTGCAGAAGTTAAACTTGTAGTATTTGAATTACCTTACGCAGGTTACCAGGTGACTTGTGTGTACATGATTCTGGTTAAATATGTCTAAAAACATCTTTAACTGCTCCTATATGAGTGCCTGAATTTAATATCCAAAATGAAATGACCTCTTATTTTGAAAATCTAAGGGAGGAGGGTGTTTTTGTTGAGAATCGGGTCTAAAAGACTCTGTTTCCAGGTGCTGTAACATTGTTAGGTGAAAGTAACTGAGTATGACTGAATCTAAGCTTGCGTTATCCCTCAAGAAAGGATAGATAGGGTAGGTCCCTCAGTTAAATCCTGTCGGAGCAAGCTGGGTGGTTTGATAGTGATGTTGGGAGATGGTAGGTGCCGGTTTAAACCTTCTCAAGCTGGTGAGAACCCAGAACCTAAATAGGATAACTTTGGGCACATCATCTAGCCTTTACTCAAGTGTGGGAAAGTGGCTTGTTGTGTGGCTGTTCTCAGATTCTGTGAATTCTGTGAATCTGAGAACGGTTGAGGTTGGAAGCGACCTCTGGAGCGCATCTGGTCCAACCCCCCTGCTCAGACAGGGCCACCTAGATCTAGTTGCCCAGGACTGTGTCCAGATGGCATTTGAATATCTCCAAGGACGGAGCCTTTGCATCCTCCTTGGACAACCTATTCCAGCGCTTCGTCACCGTTGCAGTCAAAGAGTGTTCCCTGATGTTCACAGGGACCCTCCTGTTTCTCAGTGTGTGCCCGTGACCCCTTGTCCTGTCACTGGTCGCTACTGGAAAGAGTCTGGCTCCGTCCTGTTTGCGCCCTCCCTCCAGGTATCTACTGGTGGTAGTACTACCAGTAATCATTGGAATTCAGGAATGAAGCTGAGTTTCACTATTAGGATTTTGTTGTGGTTGGCTTTGGGGGTGGGGTTTTTTACTTGGTTTTGGTTTGTGTTTTTAGTTTTGTTTTGTTTTCTTCTTTTGTTATAAACATTTCTCATATGGCTGATAGGGGCTTTCTCCACTGAATGTTCTGGGATTTTAAAATCACCTTCTAACCCAACTAAGACTCTTCATTTACAAAGTATAAATTAAATGCATGCTTTTTTCTCAAAGCAAGATGCCAAAGAATTTAATGTGTCGGTCTTAGCAAGAAAGTGGCTGACACTATGTGTTTAATAAAAAAGGTGTGTGAATCCTGCAAGGTGTAAGGTGAAGTATTTCTTGTACCTACAAATGACAGTCCTAGAAAACTGCCCTTCTTATCACGTGTATTCCAGAAACAGAATAGTTTCGTAGGGCTGCTCTAGTGTTATGGGAATGGATGTTCCATGCAATAAAAGGAGGCTGAAGTACTGCCTTTAAGATCTCATGGCTCATCGCAGAAATAAATGAAGTGAAAAAGGGACAATAGGAAGGACAGTGGAAGAAGAATTCTTAAATTGAAGGACAAATGGGGCATGAGAAGAAATGGGTATAAATTGTCCACAAACACACTCAGCATGGAATTAAAGTGTCTCTAATGAAAAAACCTGTCAGATTCTGAAGTTCATTTTGGAATGAGTTTCCTACTTCCAGTAGGATTAATTGGGGTTAAATGCCTGAGCTGTTTCTAAGATGGCAGCTTGATAAGTTTATGAGTGTGGTTATTATGATACTAAGATTATTATTAATTATATTATGACATGACTGTCTGCAGTGGCAAGGAAGCAGACCTGATGACTCAAGATGTCTGTGTCTCGTGTTGACCTAATTTTCGCTGAAAGTAATTTAATATAGATTACAGAATAACTTGAAATGAATTTGGAAAGAAAAGGATAACTGAAAGTAGGGTTGCGTTTTTCTAGATAAACAGGTTTATCTGAAAAATAATTTGAGTAGCTTTAACTGCAGCATTACCTTTGGCCTGAGAGTGGTTTGATACTGTTGCTGCACAAGGATAAAAATATGTTAATTGGCACCGAGATAGACAATCCTTCCTCCCCAATTACAGCTGGCTTTCTAGGTTCTTAGACTTCAAATTGTGACCTACTAGTTCTTTATAAGGTTTAAACAACCTGCTATGAATTTTAATATTAATACTTTTTAATTTTCTTATTTGTTTGTCGAATACTTTCTGCTTAATTATTTTGGAATTTAAAAGATTAAGATTAAAAGAAAGATTAAAAGAAAGAATTGTTTCATCTAACTTTAGCTTTAGAAGGCTAATCCAAACATTTTAAACTGTTTTTTGACCCTCCATGTATTTTTCCTCTGTCTACCAGTGTTGAATTTCAAATATATTTGCTAGTTGTATCTCCTTGGATAGTCAGGCCTCAGAAGACAATTTTCCTGCCTGCTTTCCTGGTGCTACTGGCCAATTATCAAATATTACTTCCTTCATAGTTCAGTATTCATATTTATCTGAAACTACAGTCTGGTAATTTGGCAGAAAACACTAAAATCTCTTCAGTACCAAAACAGAACTTAAACAATTTGCAGGCATCTGATTCCAAAATCCAAAGCTTGCTTTGGCTGCCATTTGATCTTGAATATACCTAAAGTTCGAGCACTTTCACAGGCAAAAGTTTTGTTGCTGGATGCTCAGAACCACTTCCAGCTGATCTGAATCCAACTTTGAGCGTAAATGAGGGAAAGCCTTGCTGGGCTTTTCATACAGTTGCGTGTAGCCCTTGGGTTCCATCAGGTCGATGTCCTCTAAGAGTGCATATGGGATCAAACTTCCTACAAAAAGCTGTGATAGATGGTTTCCACTAACAAATAACGGAAGGGAAGATGATGCCTTCCCAGTTGTTACACTGATGAGTTGTTTTTTCACATTTTGGATCAAATTCCCAGTTTAGGAAAGTCAAATCTAACCCTTGTCCATGTGCTAAACTCTAAGCTGTTTTGTTGTCGCTCTCAGCCTCTCCTTTTACGTGAAATATTTTGAGTTCTGAAAAATAATAATAAAAAAAACTTGTGGAAATTTCATTACCAATTTTAGCGCACTCTCAGCCAAGAGTTGTTGATTAATTTTTCCAAGAAATGTCTGGTTTAAAGTACGAGTCAGAAAAATTTCTGTGGCTTCAGAGTTCCTTGCTCCTAGTTGCGGTGATTTTTGGCACATACGTAAAATGCAAGAGCACGTAGGTACAGCAAACTGTGGTCCTCCTCTGCAGAAACCTTGTTGTCTTGTTCCCTACCCAGAGCTTTAACTCTGCGATGCTGAGCCATTTAATGTTTAAGCATGTTTCAAAATTTGTTTTGTTGTCTCTTTATCTGACAATGATTGTTTGTTCTCTGAAGAAATCTTTGGAGAGTTTTGGCAACCTTATGGAAATCTTGGAAAAGTATGTGCTGCCTTCAGAATGAATCGTTTGAATTTTTCTGCTGAAATTGTGTGTTATCAGCTTATCATCCAAGATACCTTGCACACAAATTATAATAAGAACATGCAGTCCTAATGGTAATATAATAAGGAGAAGAGTTCTGATGTGAATTCTTCACTGTAGCTGTCTAAAGTCACTCCCCGAGTATTTGCATTGTCTCGTGGGAAGTTATGCCATCTGGGAAGTTTTTTGAATGTTGTTATAATGGTCTTAAAAGCAATGTAAATATACTTTGATGTCATATTAGAAGTACTTTCTGAGTTTCTACACTGGAGACAAACAGGATTTTTTTATTTCTCAGCAATAGCAATGTTTGGATTAATAGAAAATCTCATTCGAAACGGTGTTTGCTCCTCCTGCAGCCTGATTTCCGAGGGCAATGAGGCTTGCGTAATTACTGATCTGCTGGTTGGTAACTCCTGATATATTTAAATCGCTGTCCTGTTTCGACCCATGCAAAAGAATTATAAACAGAAAGAAATTAAAAATCAGCAACTGGAGAGAGAAGAGAACAAGATAAAAACTGCGACTTGTGTTCACGCCAAGAGCGAGGCAGGTGCAGTTCGGCCTGGTCCGTGCCGCTGGCTGGTCAGGCAACGGACGCGCAGTCGGGACAAGGCAGAGCACGTGCTGGTTCCCTCGGACTGAAAGTGCCATGGAGAAAATATGATGCAGTGGGTTTTCAGGCAGTGTAGTAGCAAGATAGGTGAAAATTAATATAAACTTATTAATTCAGCTGCACAGACACCCTTTTTATTATATGAATGAAGA
>Ga0065711_1010430_pt1 | contig 14235 bp, 15 predicted proteins | sample Hoacrofraction12_FD_59098 | JGI IMG/M metagenome (GOLD analysis project Ga0065711, IMG submission 59098) | Hoatzin crop microbial communities from Cojedes, Venezuela - Epithelial fraction 12 v2 (version 2) | ecosystem: Host-associated > Birds > Digestive system > Esophagus > Crop | place...
GGTCTGGGCGCTCCAGCGGGAGAGGAGTGGAGGTGCCACCTCCATCCAGTGCCTGATGGTTGGCTGAGACAGAAGAGGGCAGACAACTGGAGGCAGGAGAAGCGTGTGGAAAATAGCACTTGAAGAGTTTCAGAAACACCCCTAAGTTCATTTTTAATAGGGTGTGGAAATAATCTATGATCATAACCGTACTTTTAACAAAGGCTTTTTTGCTGGGTGAATTGTCTTTCTCCCCATTCTCTTCCCCCCCTTAAATAAATATTTGTTTCAATTCTTTAAACACAGTCAAAGAAGCAGATCGCTTTACTGGAAAACTGTTTAGCTTAGTAGTCAAGGCTCTCTCCCAGGGAACTTTTCAACTTGCTGGTCCAGGCTGCAGTTATCCAGCATTGGAGGTTAGAAGTTCAAGGTTTGTTAATTTTGAGGAATGATGTCTCTCCCTGTGTTTAACCACGAGGGTCAAAAACACACAGGAAAAAAGGGAGGGTCCCCAGAGCAGTGACTCGTGCTCTCTAGGCGCATCCTTCCCAAGGAACCCGACCACAGGAGACAGCTTCTCCAGCAGGTACCTGGCTGTTTGGGTGTAGGCACCACACCCCAAGCCTTAGACCCAAGCTGTCCAACATCACCTCCTCTCAGTTCTGCCTCCAGTGGCTCTCTCTGGCTTTGAAAACCAAGTGGGAGTGGAAGAAAGAGAAAGGCTTTGGCTCTGCAGAGGCAACGCGTTCACAAAGTGAAAGACGGTTTGTCCCTGGAGAGGAAGCTCTTCCTATCCCTTGTGGATTTGCCCCTGCTGAGAGCTCCTGCAGGAGAGCAGCAAGCAGCAGCTTCCCGAGGAGGAGACAGGCCCTTCTCGAGCCAGCACCTGGTTTTGATGAGAGCAGCGTGGTGGTGACAGGAAGGGAAGGTGACAGCTGCAGGCCTCAGAGAGAGACTCTCTATCAAAGCAGTCCTCAGCCTAGCCAAAATATTCAGGTGCACAGATATAAGGCATTTCCCACCGAAACGCAACACAGTACGATCTACCTGGCCAAAAGGCCTGATTTTTTTTAGTGGCTCAGTCTCACTCTAATGTCTTTCAGTCTTCCTGGGACCGTCATGGGTGTCTGCAAAGGAGGAAGCCAATGATAGCCTCATGCAGATTAAAAAAATAATGATAATATTTCCAACACAAGTTTGATGAGAAGTCAATGTTGGATGCACTTCCACAGGGGCAGATCTTGAAGAAAGTAGTAAATATTCAAGCAAAGGCTTTGCAGAGATGGGCATCATCCACCTGAACAGCAACTAAAGATGGCTGGGCTGGCCCTACAAGGAACATATTTGTAGGCAACGTATTTGTAGAAAAATCAGGCAGAAGAATAATAGCTGCTGAGACAGCTTCAGCATGGCAAATATAATCCAAACGATCTGGAAACTACTTGGCCATCCTGTTGTCAAGAGAGGGCATCAGCAGCTCTGCGAGGTTCTCCCAGCTGCTCAAACAGGACAGGCCAATGCTGGGGAGGAGGAGACACCAACCCAGAGCCCAGCTCCAGGGAGCAGGCGAGCTGTCCCCACACGGCTCCTGAGGGACCCTTCCTACCCTGCTCTGCAGAGCCATTCTCAAAACTCTGGGCATGAGACTCAGCCAAAGGACAGAGCCTGCTCTGTGCCACGGGTGAGCGGGACAGCCTGTCCAGGTGTCCCTGCCTGCTCTGGCACTGCGGGCACCTGGCGAGTATCAAGTGAACGACTGAAGACCTGAATGACCATTACCACTACAGCATTTTTGGCTATCTGCCTACCAGATGCGGAGCACAGAGAACCCTTTGTTCCAGAGGCATTGTTACCACAAGCCAAACTGCCTACTGCCGCAAGATAGGTGATCGGATTCCCCTTCTCCTCCCCTCCCCATCTGTTCACTCCAACCATGTTACGCGTAAGAATTTGCATAAATTGCCCTCTGATCTATGGAAGAAAATCCAAAATCCAGTTTGGAAATCCACAGCAGGTTGACAAGTAGCTTTGATCCCTGAAATTTCCAGAGAGCGGCAGACTAAGGATTAATTAATTAACATTCTCCCAATCCAAAGTGAGGGAAATCATGCCCAGAGTAAGCACAGGAACAAGTCTTCCTGTAAAGAAATTCCCCATCAGTATCTAAAGGTTCTCCAATTAGCAGAGAAAACTCATTTCATACACCCAAGCAGAGAAAACTCCTTTCCTACACCCAAGTCAACCACACCATTTTTCTGGCAGGTGTACACGAATACGCATTTGTGAGAGACACGCAAACCCTCATCGCATCCAGCGCCTCAGACGCAGTGGCTGACTCTTGGTCGGGACAGCACTAGAGTCATCGTCCGAGTGAGATCTCAGAACCCGTCGCAGGCAAATGGTCCAGAATTTGGACTGGGTATTAGATGGCAGCCTAAAGGTCAGAATCGTCCTCAGACCTCAGCAGATCTTTTTTCTTGTTTGCTTCCAGGATATTTTTAGAGAGCAGATCTCTCTCTGGGCACGATCCGCCTCGCAGAGAGGCTGAGCTTTCGTGACCAGCTCACCCACATACACAGATCACCTGCAGGCCCAGGGAGAGGTGCAGACTGTTTTTAAGCACTTTTCAAGCACCCTTGGAGCCACCACTGATCAGTGAGTCATGCAAAGACATCATCGTGAATATATTTCTCGCACTTCTGCTTCACAAAATGCGAAAGCACACAAAAAAATCATGAGCTCAAACACCTGAACTGGGTCCAGGCCCCCATTTCTTCCAGTACCTCTGCATTTCTAGTTTCCAAAAGGACCAGCTTCTCTCCTAATGACAAACAGAAGACTGGCTGCACCAAGTCAGAGCAGAGGTCCACCTTGCCCAACAACACCCTCACCCCACCCCCAAGATACCAACCAACAACAGACACCTTTGGAAGAATGTAAAGACAAGGCAAGGACAGTACAACAGACTCCAGAATACTCCACCATCTTGCAGCCCTTGGTGATTCAGGGATTTCCTGAACTCAAAGGGATGTCTGTGTATTTAAAAGACCTTCCACGAGTTTGTCCAATCGTTTTGGAGCCTACGCAAATTTTAGCAACAACATCCTGGGGCAAAGATTTCACAGCTTAGATAAGCTCCACGACAAAAGACCTTATTTGTTCTGAGCCTCCTATCTTGCAATTGATTTGACTTTCTCTACCGCAACACCTCATCAGACCAACCCTTGAAAAAGAAAGATGATCTGCGTTTTTTTCAGCTTTGTTTGAAACAAATAACCTTGCTGACAAGATCAAAGACCCAATGGTCCAAAGAAATTACTCTGATGGAGAACCCCTTTTCCCCCCCAAAAATAATATCAAACAACGTGCTCCCACGGGTTGAAGTAGAAAAGGAAGAGCTGGGACTCAAGCTCCTCGGAGGCATCCTCATACGTGTTGAACTAGACAGAGGACTAGGCATGCCCGAGGTGGTAGGTGCAAGATACCTTCCTCCTCTCCCTCTGTTTCAGGTTTCAGTGAGGGTGTTAGCCTGAATCTAGGGAGGCCGTTGAAATACTTCCTTGTGCAGCCTAAATATCTCCAACAGCATCCAGCTTAAGCCAAGACACTTGGCTTACACATACTGTGAATGCAATTCTTTCCAGGACTTCTGTCCTACAGTTGAAAAAATAATCTCCTTTAGAAAGCCAGTCCCTGGCCTTAGCTTGCATCTCAGGGAGATTCGAGTTTTGGAGCCAGAAGTGTTTCCTAGAGTTCCTGTTATGCTCAAAGCTCTAGCAGCTGCACCTGACAAACCACAGCCAGCTTGAGAGCACTTCTCAGTCTCTCTCACTGTACTAAAAAAAACAAACCCAAACGCTTTGTATTTTTTTTCCTCAGGAAAACAGCAGCCTGTATTTTTCATTCACAGTTTTGGAAGAAAAAAAAAAAAATAAAGTGATCCTTCTTTTGAAGCAGAGAAACTCACACTGTATTGGGGATCCTCTGTGAAGCTTCATCTTTTGTGCCTGTTAAAACCAAATATTTTGATACGAAGATCTGGGGTGCCAGCCTCTCCCTTCCTTCCTTTATCCCTAAGTAATACTCATGGATCTCCTCCTCACACATTTTCATTTTTCTTTTGCCACTTCCATTTTACAAAGCTGAGAGAAGGTTTTGGACACAGCAAGGAAAGAAAACAAAGCAAAAACAGGAGAGTAAGCAGAAAGGCCAAAATGGAAAAATCAGACTTGGGAATTTTGTTTTATGAAATGGGAAACCATTTCATCTCCAGCCCAACCAAACTTCTGTTTTTTTCCTACTAATGGGCACAGGAGGTGTGTCGTTTCTGACATGAGAGGCATCGATGCTAGCCCCCTTGGTAGACTTGCGAACTGCGGTTCACAGATTTGGAAAGGAGAGAACATTATGATAATCTAATTTGACCTCATCTGTACTGCCAGCCATAGCACTTCCTCTCGTAATTCCTACAGCAAGTGCATGCTTTCTGTCTGGACTAAAATGTATTTTTCAAAAAAAGCATGTATCCTAATTTAAAGGCCTTAAGTGGTGGCAAATCTGGCACATGCTTAGGCTTGCAGCCTGAGGGTGACCTAGAAGATAACCTTCACACAAAACCCATGCAGCAGTTTGTACTGCCTCATCCTCAGAAGCAGAGGATGATCACTCCCTGAAGCTGAGATCCAAACTGAGCTTGCACTGGATTCTCAGAGTGGCTACAAGTCACCCCCGGGAACCTGGCACCTTGATCTTGAGGAATCAAGACGGGATGACTCAGTGCTCCCCATTCTCTCCTCTCTAGGTCCTAAGCGTTNCCATGCCTCCCTGGACAGGCAGGAGGAAAGAGGGGTGATTTTTCTCCTGCCAGATCCTAGAAAACTGTGGGGCCGCTCGGAAGAAGAGGGAACATAGAAAAAGCTCTTTTCTCAGAGGGTAAGTCCTCCAAGGAAATGCTTTAAAAGGGCATCCTTAACAATTCCTTTTCAGACAGTCCCAGTCCAGTTCCAGAAGCAGCACTGGCCCAAATGACTTGGCAAATATTTTTTCAGATAGGCTTTCCAGGATAAGGATAACACGACAGAAGCTTCACCACCTCTCACTTAAAGATGCCATAAATCAAGGAGATGAAGATCATGTAGCCAGGTGCTAAGAGTACCTCTAAAGAAGGGATCCTCGGAGACCTCTGAAAGCTAGGAGGCCCCAGAGTATCATAAACAAACACCAAAAGAGCCTCTGTACCAAAACCATGTTCTCCATGACTCACATCTGAAACCGAAGGCAACAGGCTTTTCTTAGCCCTAGAAACCACAGAGCGGTGCGTTCAGAGCTCAGAACCCTGAAGCTGATGGCCACGGAGGCTCTCCTCCGAAACACGCTTTCCCGCTGATCCCACGCATCAGCCATACGGGGCTACCGACTGGAGAGAACTCACAGAACAGTTCTCCTGGCCTTCAGTGCACTGTTTGAGGCTTGGCCTGGAAGATGGTTATGGGCCAGGAGAGACGCTTTATACTAGAGCTCCGAGGAGTCTCTCCTCAGCTGAAATGGCCAGATGAGTCAGAAAATTGCCCCAAAAACAGGGAGTCAATCTGACCAGCCCTGACCTCTCCCCACGGAAACTCCCCAGTGCCAAGAGGCCAGCTGCATCGGCCTCACGCAGATCCTGGGCACCGGATGTTGTCGAGATGCTGATTTTCGGAAATGAATTGCACCGAGCTATGCGGAACTCTTCCTTCTGCCCGGTCGCCAGCAAGCAATCTGACACAACCAGTTCTCGCCAGCCTCCTGACGTCAGGACACCTTTCAGCACATGACCATTAAACAAGAGGAACATAACAGCCTAACACCCCAAAAGAACCAGAAAGTACTTCTCAAAATAGAGCAATTGTAGCTGCTTGTAAACAGAGCACTATGTGGCATGGTCCTGCTTCAAATTAACAGAGGTACAGTTCCAGTTAAAAGGGGATTACACCCAAGACATGTTGTTTTCCTACCAAACGCATCCATCGACGGCGCAGAGGCACACGCAAGCGGAACTAACAACCTTCAGCCTACACAGACACACGGATGGCACCACCTTTAGCAGCGACACCTTCAGTGACACCACGTAAAGCTCTTGGGGACACAGCAGAGTTTGTTTATTTCTAATGGAAAATAAAATCACACAGAGCTAATGACTAGCAGACACAGGGGTATCTGACAACTTTTGCTATTGCCACGTTCTCTTAGGACTGAACAGAAATACGAAGGAGTCCCACTTTGCAGTCACGACAGCATCCCAGGACATGCAGGTTAGACTTCAGAAGCTGAACAGAGGTACTGAGCAAACACTTCTTCCAAACCTTCTGCCCAAAGTTCCAATGACACAGCAAAACTGGTTACAAAACTCCCCTTCCTTTCACCAGTTAACGTGCCTTGACATAACATCACCCTTTTGCAGGATCTTTCAGAAGGAAATTAATCCCTCATGCTCTGCAGCTCCTGTGGTGCTTTCCTCCACATCCATGACGGTACCAGCAATGACCTGGCCAGATTACCACCCAGCAAACTGTGTTCTGCCCCGCTAGCTGGGCAGGAAGGTCCCAACAGCTACAGAATCCAACGCTTCCTGCCCCAAACACCAAACCCACGCACACCACCACCGAACAACAGTGAAACAGTCACAGTGCCCTGCCCCAGAGGTGACCGCATTCAGCATTTGGATACGATGATACCCTCCAGTTCCTAATCCCATTACAAATCTTGGGATCCTTCAGTCTCATACTACTGAGATTGCTCCGGGGGATGCTCACAGCCTCCTGACAGGGGACTGAAGGGCCAAGACTGAGCCCCCTTCTCTTTGGTCCCAACTCGCAGTTTGCACACTTGGCTTTCATGGACTTCCATCCACCCCTGAGCCACTAGCTGGCACAGAAAAGCCAGATCAACACCAGGGACAGCCGTAGTGCCAAACTTTCTTCAAACATACGAAAGCAACATCACCACTTGCCCAAGACTCAGCAGAAGAAGTTTCAGGACCAAAGGGCTTATTTTAATAAAGGATTACCAAAATATCAATCACCAGGCTTAGAGTCAGAAACAGGCCAGAATCACAGGTCCAACGCCGCAGCTGCTCTGTTAGGAGCGCCTCCAAGACTTCCTCCAGCATTTAAACAAACTGCAAATCTGCAGGACCAAAATGCCGTACGAGGCATAGGGAAAAAATGGAAAAGGGATAGGGGAAAAATGGAAAACCATTTCCCTTAGCGCAGGTCCTACTGACTCCAGGAACAAGCACAAACTCTTTGTTTCAAATCAACACAGTGCAGAATTCACCAGCTGCAGCCCCTACAAAGACGTTACAGCCACCCAGCATCTGTAACTGACCTTCAATCTACTTAACCCCAAGCAAAGACTCGCAAGCTCCTAATCCCGCCTCCACAGCAGTTCAGAAAACTCCTTCTTGCCCCAGAAGCAACAGCTTTCAAGGGACTTACCTTCCCAAACTGCTCGAAATACTGTTTCACATCCTCCACAGTAGTGTTCACGGACAGACCACCCACAAATATCTTCTTCGTTCGGGTCACCATCTGGAAAAGGGAAGGACAGGAATTCACCGAATAAACCCAGAGTGAGCAGAGAACGAGACTCAAAAGGCCACTAACCCCCCTGCACTGCCAAGAAGGGCCTGCCCCTTTGCTGCAACTGAGCTTCCACCTTCCCAAGGTGGCCAGGGGTCTGTCCCACCCCGGACCCCGAGACACCCTCTCCCCCTTGAGCCACCCCATCGTGCCTGCCAGCGCCCACCCGCCACCTTCTCCTCGGCCAGCATGCTACCAGCCTCTCCCCTCGCCAACCTGCTGCTGCCCTCTCGGCACCTTCACACCGCCCCGAAGCCATGGGGCACAACCGTCCCTTCGCCAGCCCCCCACCTCTTCCTGCAGCCCGGCCACTTTGCAGAGCCGGCCTTCTCCGGGCTCCCCCAGAGATGCCCGCTCCGCTTTCCAGAGCGGAAAGATGGGCAGGAGGCCTGCCAGTGCAGGTAGGCTCACCAGGCTTCGCCCTCCTAGTTCACAAATCACACAGCATCCAGTCTTGCATGGAGTAAGCCTCATTTCGCACCCATTCCCTCAAACGGGGCCCGGTTAATTCTCTTTTGCTTTCGCAAGAAGGCAAAGAGAAGAGTCCTCTGCCACTTGTTACTCATGCAGCTGGGACAAGGAAGAAAACTAACTACCCTGAGAGGGGCCATCACTGCCAGGCTGGGGCACACCGACGTCATTTGAAGCCGCTCTCCAGCTGCATCCTCCCCTTAGCTGCTTGGCTACACCTCTGCTCTCAGAGGAACACATGGTCCTAATTACCCCAAGGAGCACAGGGCTAATCCGCAGCAATTCCCTGGCTTGGAGAGCAGCCCGTTCTAACACTAAAGCACCTTCTGTCACCAAACTGCTTAATGGAATTAACCCAATTCCTACCATGTGCTTCCTGGCTCCAGTTACTCGGGATACCTGCTCACTGATTGTTCTCAGTGCCTGATCCCCCTTATTTCCCTCCTGGCACCAGTCTCCTCTTCTCTCTCTGCTTCTTGACACCGCTTCTCCCCAGCTCTTTCTCCCATGACAGCACTTGGAATAGAGACTCTAAATTTTAAAACTCCAAAAGCAAAGTGAAAGGGAGACTTAAAGTCTAAAGGCAGTTGCCAGCCTGCTGGTGCGTCCTCAGTCAAAAGTTTCTAGCTGCACGCCTGGAGAAAGTTCCCGTGACTGCGCATTTCGATGCCAGAGCCTCTTGTAGTCCAACACCAACCTCCTTCTGCCTTTTCCAGTTCTGAAGCACACCAGGGCACTTCCCAAAACGAAATCCTTCTCCCCCTCCCTGCCACACACCTATTTGTACACACGCATACGCACAACCCTCTCTCCGCCTGTATCACATCGCAGCACGGAGCTGTTCTGTGCCTCCTCTGGATGGAAAATATCAGACACTGGCTGCAACCTTGGCAGGACAAAGTTCACCCTGTTTCACCACCTCTAACTAGCGCATCCCGAAGTGTAACCGAGGGACCTCCCGGCTCCCCCAGCACCACACAAACCCCCAGCGCCGCGCTGCCAGCCTGACAGGAGCGTCTCGCAGCACCACACGTCACGCTGGCAGTGCGGCACGCGGCTCCCGCTCCAGGTGAGTCCTGAGGAAACCCCAGGGAGCGGCTCCGTTGCACGCACTGGCGGCCCTGCACCGAGGGACAACGTCCACCGCCATGAATTTCACCCTTCGGAGTGGCAAGGGCTGCCCGCAGTGCTTACCTTGGGCTGTGCTCGGCGGGGGAACGCTACCTTTGGGTCAATCTGAAAGAGACGTGGGGAAGAACAGGTGAACACGCTTTTCCTGCCAATTTACAAACGCAGGGTTTGCTCCATGCCCACGTGCCGCCTCGCTAAAAACCCAAAGAATCTACCTGAGGTGCATGAAACGCAGCTGGCTGCAGACATCTTTCCCTCTTGGTAAGGTGTAATCCAGGGAGACTACAAGTCCCAGCATGCAGTGGTCTGTCTCCGGCTGAGCGCTGGCCAGACGCACCCGAGAGCCCATCACATGCTGGGATTACCAGGCTGGGCTGCACCCTCCCGCTCGGCCTGCCCCTGGGTGCCCTCCCTACCGAACGCGCCTTCTTTTGCCTTTTTGCTCTCCCCCTCTACCTACAAACACAGAGCTCACCTGGGTAGCAAGAGGACAGCAAAGAAGCAGCGCACAAAAAGCCAAACATTTCATCCCACAAAACACAGGGTGAAGACATAACAGAGCGGACAGGAGGGCACAGGTTAAACGGAGGGGCCCAAAGCCCCCATGGCCGCGGGGCCGCAGGGCAGCGTGCTGGCCCTCTCCCCGGCCGCGCCGCACACAATGACGCGATGCCTCCCCTCGGCAGGCTGAGCCCTCCATTGTGCCTGCTCGGCTTCTCCGTACCCTGCCGCCGGCTGGGGCTGCCAGCCCCGCACAGCCGTCCAGGTGCCACCGTTCTGCTGGGCTCAGCACCGGCCAGCGCCCGCCTGCGCCGGCCTCGCACCGCCACAAACGCCGGGACAGCACCGACGCAGCTGCAAGCCAAACACCCACGAAGCCTCCTCTCCTCCTCGGCCACCACCTCTTTCTTTACAGCCTATTTTTACAGCGACTCCTGTAAAGTTACATCACATCGGGGATGATCCAGACCTACAAATCAGCTTACAAAGACCTGTGGTAAAGGCAGGTCTGGCTCATCCCCGCACTTGGATAAGCTGCGGATGGGAGGGCAGCCCAGCGCGTCGTCCCATCAGCCCGGCAGCTCAACTGGCCCAAAAGGAAGCCGTGTTTCTCCAGCTCCTCTTGCTGCTTTGTTCAGCTTTCCAGCCTGGCCGCCCTCCCGTCCCGCGTCCTTTCACTTGTCACACAGCCCCAGAGCTCGGCCTCCCCACACCCTTCCACCAGCTTCTCTCCCTGCCTTCCCCACCTCCAGCCTGACTCACAGCCTACAACATAAATAAACTCGGCACGTAAGTAAACAGAGGCAAAAGTGAAGAGCACAAATAAACTCAAAAATAAACCTCCCTCCCCAAGCTCCAAGCGCCAACAGATTAGCAAACCCTCCGGTGCCTCCCTAGGGCATCTGAACCGTCCGTCCCTCCCCGCACACACACCCCCCACCCCCCCACCGCTTCCTGGCTAGGGCAGACACCCACAGCGAATACTGAGGACAGGGGACGGCAGGAGACCAGGAGGCTGATGGCAGATAATAAGCAAAAACAATAATCTACTGTCTTTTCCTTCTCAGCCAGTGTCATTCAGCCCCTGCCAAGAAGATGCTTTCATACTCAGCAATGCTAAGCTCAGCCTCATTTTCTCATTACCCTGAGTGTGATCAACTGGGCAGAGATAACGCGTCCTCCTGGCTGGAGGGAGCAGGCCATCATTTCACAAATTCTTCTGCACAACCAGCTATTGTTGCAGGTGGAGGGAGGCGAGGGCGACCGGCTGCAGGGGCAGCCCTGGGAACACGCGGAGGGGAGCGAGTTCAGTGCCAGACTCAAGTTACTCGAACTGGACTGCTCCTCGGTGGCTGGAGTCCTTCTAATTAAAGCAAAAGTGCCGGTACCTTATTCCTTCATTTCTGGTGTTAAAACAAATAGCCCTGGAGGAGTTGTGTTTCAGTGTCACCCACTGACGTAATGGGTCCTTTTTACAAACCTAGATAGAAATCTGCTAAGAGCGCTCAGAACTGCTCAGATTGTATCCAGAAAACAAAACCCCAGGATCAGGCTGCAGCGAGCGGAAGTCACTTGAGCGCAAACCGCTTCCACTTCACCCCGCCGGGCTTTGGGGACGAGGAACCCCACTGATGTCGCAGGGGTACCAGCAGGCCGGCCGGGCTCCTCAGCGACGCTCTTCAGGCCACCCACGGCACCATTTAATAGCTCGGGTCACGTAACTCCGGCGTTAACCCGGCTGGTATCGGCGCCCCGAAGCAGGGGGAGGACAGAGAAGGACCCACGAGACCTGAGGACTGGGTCTGTCCGTCCATCGCACCTCCACGGCCACCTTTGCTCCATTAGTCAGCGCTGCCCGACAGCCACAGCTCGCTCCCTCCGCCACAAAAGGCAAACCCAGCAGAAACTCGGTAACAGCAACAAAGAAACGACGGGGTGACCCAGCACGGCCAAGCCTGCTCTTCCCAGAGCACATAATGAAGAAGCTCAAGGCAGCGGCCAGCTGCAGCTTTACAAAGTCACGCAGATCTTTTACCTTGAGACTGCAAAGCCAATTCTCATATCAAGCATTTCCATAAATAACCCCGGAGGCTGCTGCTATCTAGCTTGCAAACAAAGAGGAGTCTCAAAAGCACAAGGTTTTCCCGCAGAATCGGGCCAACAGCCCTCGTTAGGGTAGGAAGAATCAGAAAACAATGAAGCAACAAGTTGGGCAGACACTGTCTATTAAGCGCTGCTTGCCAGGAGACACCAAGCCTGGAGAGAAGGCTGTCCTGTCAGGACACCGGCCCTTTTCCTGCAGAGTTTCGTATAACCCTAAATTAGGCTTCAGACGAGTTTGTGTCATTTAACCCATGACTCACAGCAGAGCCTTTCAGCTCGGCAGGGGGAAGGCATACGGAGGCTCCACGCGGTACCACAAGACCAACCTCTCACCGGGCAAAACACCCTAAAACAACCGAGGCAGCTGAAAACCACGCTAAACGACAAACAAAAAGGAAGGAGGGGGAGAGGATCAAAGTTCCTAACAAAGAAAGGGCCCTGGCGAAACTGCCCCCCATTCTCTCCGCCGCGCCGGCGGGGCGAGCGGAGCAGATGCAGCCGGGAATTTCAATGGCTGGCCGGTCCCCACGCGCCCTGCGCCACGAGGCCCTTCTGCTCTCCTGCAGCGCCTGCCCGTCCCTCCCTGCCCTGGCACTGGGCCTCGGAGCGGCTCGGGGAGGAGAACGGGGACCATGGGGTTCGGATCGCTCCCAGCCCGAAAACGCCCTCGGGATCAGCGCTACAGCAGACATCCACCGCTTGCCTTTCCGAGAGGGGTCTACGCCAGCCCACAGACTCGTGCCGGGACTAGCTGAGTGGACATCGTGTTTACACAGGCTAGTAAGAGAAAAAAAAAAAAAAAAGAGAAAAAAAGAAAGCCCTGGGCCCTCCTCAAAACACTTTGCTGTAACCCTCCCCCAGAGCAAAACTCACTTTCCATCACTCCCGAAAGGAGGGGGGCTGGGGCTCCCGGGACCCAGCCTGGGCCAGGAAGGCTGGGGTCGGTTTAACCGGGAGCTCCCGTGGGGAGGAAGGACCTGTGCACATCAAAGGGAGCGATCCAGGCAGTCAAACAGGAACAGGCATAAATCTCGCTGCGCCGCACACCGTAAACCCTAAGAAAGGGGGTCTCGCTCTCCCACCGTCTCCCTTCTGCCGAGATAAAGGCTGGGACGCCTGAGCCACGCGCTGGAAGGAATAAAGTTGTGCATTTGGGCTCCTCGGCTGCCCGTGCCCGGAGCCGGAACGTCTCCCCTCGCCGTGCCACCCCCTCGCAGCCCCCGCTGCTCCCCCACCCCTACCCTCACCTTCACCCCAGGGCAGCAATAAGGAAAAGGAATTCAGAGGAAGGCAAGTCACTAAAACTCAAGAGCAGGGACCTCCCACTCAGACACCTCACCCCCACCCCCCAAAACAGCCCGCGCATCTCCCGAGCGCCGCAGATCCGCGAGGCAGGACCGGGCACGACACGCCACCGACCCAGCGAGCCACCGACCCAGCGAGCCACCGACATCTTCCCGCCGGCCCCGGCGGGGCTCCTCGCCAGCCCCTGCTCGCAGAGCCAGGACTGAAGCCGCCGCTGCTCCGAGGGGCCGGCGGTGGCCCACATGGGCGGGCGCTGGCCACGCTCGGAGACAATAAAGTCTTGAAGCTCCGTGACCGTTACAAAAACTTCGCCTGGGGAAACCACAGGAGAGTCTCCAGGGCGCGCGGCACGAAGGCTCCCCGCCGAGGGGAGGGCGTGCGGCTGGGGGAGCGGGGCCCAGGCAGTGGGGGACGGCACCCCGGGAGGGAGCAGTGCTCGGCAGCGCACGGGGGGCAGGGGCGGCTCCCCGCTCCCCAAACGCCGCCGCGTCCGTTTCCCGGTGCGAAGCCTCCCCCCAAGCGCGCCCAGGTGTCCCGGCTCCGCGAGGGCCGCGGCCGCTCCGCGCAGGGGCCTTACGACCGGCGGGCAGGAGGAAAACCATCGCCGCGATGCGCGGACCCACGCCGGGACATCGGGTCGGCAGCGAGCCCGGTGCGCGGGCGGCAGCTGGGCTACCCACCGGTGAGCGGGACGGGGAAGGGGCCGATCGATCCGCATCGGAACCGACAGCTCACAGCCCCAACTGGAAACCAAACCCCGCCGCCGCCGGCCGCACGCGCCCTGGGATGAGAGGAGTCATCTCACCGTCTTGGAGTCCAGCTCGTGCCTGGACTGGGCCAGGACCTTGTCGACGCCCGCCTGGTCCATGAAGGTGACGAAGCCGAAGCCCCTGCGCCCCGCGGCCCGGGCAGGAGCGGGGATGCGGAGAGAAGAGAGAAAGTTGGTTAAAGTGGCGGCGGGGGCGCGGCGGGGGCGAGGGGAGGCGCGGGCCCGGCCTCTCACCTGGATCTCTTTGTCAGCGGGTCCCGCATCACCAGGCACTCCTTCACCTCGCCGAACTGGCTGAAGTACTCCCGCAAACCCTCTGCAAGCACAGCGACCGCCGCTGGGTCCCCCGGCCCCGCC
>Ga0065711_1044213_pt1 | contig 14234 bp, 10 predicted proteins | sample Hoacrofraction12_FD_59098 | JGI IMG/M metagenome (GOLD analysis project Ga0065711, IMG submission 59098) | Hoatzin crop microbial communities from Cojedes, Venezuela - Epithelial fraction 12 v2 (version 2) | ecosystem: Host-associated > Birds > Digestive system > Esophagus > Crop | place...
GGGGGGGGGGGGAGGGAAGATTCCCATAAAGCAAACAACACCCACCCAGCCTGGAAGAGTGCCTACAGCTAAGCTCATGTTAAATAACCCTTGCTAACTTTCTCTTACTAAAGAAAAAGATGGTACTTTGCTTCCTGGGAAAAGATTTGTTTAGGCATTTTGAAAGGCTCATTAAGCTTGCAGGTGTTCTGGGGATGTCTTGGCTCCAGCACCGCAGTGAATATCCCACACTGACTCTTCCCTTGTTGCTCAAGTGCCGGATTAAAATGGGGAAGCGAGATGATGTCATATGTGGAGACCCTGGGAGAAGAGGTGGATGCCACGAGGACTGCCAAGCAGGTGCTCTCCTAGTGATGCTCATTCGCACACCGGCAGAGGAGGCAAAGTAGAAATATCCATACTGCAAAGGCACCCAAGAAATAACGTGGCTTGTCAAAGAAACAGAGAGTTTATCTCAGCACAGCAGCCAATGCCACCCACCAGTGGGGAGCTATATGCCAGTACTGCAGGGAGGCATGCTACCGTCATGACTTGTGTCGTGACTGAAGTGACATTTTCCCTCTCATCTAAGGCAAAGGAGCAAAGACCAGTATTTGAGTTGTGGCTAATCCATCACCAGTATATCGGTCGTACTCAAGACCCATTCAGAGCAGTTTCATTGCTGCCTAAAAACCTTTCAATTTCTTTAAGTGAAGCCATTTAAAGCACGTTCCCTTGAATTGGCATTTCTGGGCTTTGTTGGTGGGTTTTCCCCCCCTCCCTCCATCAGCAAGAACCCTTTCATCTTCAGCCCCTCCATGACAGGCACCACATTTGCCTGCACGGTATTTCAGCAAGCTTCCCGAGGCAGCCTGCACGAGGTTCAGTTGCCTAAACAAGGGTTTCTAGCACCATTTTAGGTGCCAGACTTCCAGCTGCTGTGACAGAAGGCTGCGTGTCTCTTCTGTGCCCTGGCTCATCCGTGCCAGCACATACGCACATGTCTCATCACTGGAGACAGCTGACGGGGCACAAGACCCCAGTGACCAGGCACCTGGCCTGCTCCCTCCCTGTCCTCCTTCCCAGGACAGCAGCATTTCTAACCTGTCGCTCCCTCCTGAAGCATTTCTCCCTTGTACAACATATCCCAAGTGCACTGATCTGAAGTTTTGGAATGTCTTTTGGCAGCACCAAGTTTTTCACCCAGGACATTTATCATAAATTATGGCCAAAAATAATATTGATATTGCAGGTGGAGATCATGATTTGCAATCTAAGTATCTGCACCCCCCCCCCAAAAAAAAAAAGCCATTCTGAAATACATAAACATTTGATTCTTAAAGAACAAATGTGTGTGAAAATATAATGGAAAAGGGAAGGATTAGGCAGCAAGCTTTGGTGAATATTTCCCTGCAGTTGCTGTTAAAGTCTCTGATGCGGAGGCAGGCATCTCTTGCAAACAAGCTGTCAAGCAGGCTTCAGTCAATCAGCTCCATGAGGAGAGGAGGATTGCTGGATAGAGCTAGCTGCAAATGCTGTCTCTGAGCATTTATATCCTTCATTGTGTTAACCCTCGGTCAGACTGGAATTTTCCAGTGCAATCAACCCTATGCTTGATTTCAGGTGCCTTTCTGAGATGTTTCAAAACTAACTTCCTCCTGAAGACTCAAAATGAAGCTTCAGGAAAACAAAATAGGATCTTTTTGAGGTCTCAAGCCAGGTATCGAAAGGACAGGCATGTGGAACACCAAACCATTTTTAAAGCCTCAGCTAAAATACTCCTTAAGACTCTCACATACGCACTTACTGCATCTAACAAGGGAAAAATGCAAACAAAACCACGGAATATTGTCTAGGAAGCATATTGTAGGAGACCCATAAATCAGATGTGCTGTCACTGCTGTAGTGTCAGTTACTGCATTTGTGGCTGCTCAGTTTGATAGATTCACCTGCATACAAAATCCATACTACGATCTCTAAACAGTTTTTAAAGCAATCAGGCAATCCACTTAGAAGCGAGGTGTCCCTCACCACACATTATTGTCTTTCAAGCATTAACAACCAAATTTAAATTAAATATCCACATGAAAGAACTAGAATCCTTATAGCCTTAACAAACAAAACAAAAAAACAGAAGAACATTTATCTTAAATCGTTAGGACTAGTGCAAAGCATTAGGTTTATGCTATTATCATTTCTGAACTCTCCGTTTCCCTTTCACCCAGCCCTTTATTTACCTGGAATCCCCAAAGGACTAATATTGCCTCTCAATGCTGGCACATGATGGTACCGGTGTGGCCTTGAACTCCTGTACATCCAGTGGTACCTGCCAATTTCCATTTCTGGTCTGGTGATCACTGCCAATTTCAGGTGGTAAAAAGTCAGTGTCACCAGCAAGTTTTAGTTCAGCACTTTCAGTCATTTCACTTTAAAAACAAGAGCCCAGAAAAACACACTGTAGTTTCAGAACTGAAACAACATAACCTTACCAAACCAAGGGAGGGGTAGGGAGGGACATCGACAGGGAGACACTCACACAGGTGTTAAGAAAGGTTGAATAGCTTAGAATCCACCCAGGATTTGAATTAAACACGTAAGGGAGGAGACTCTATTCCTTCCCCTCCTCCCCCCCTCCCCCTGTCTCCCTCTCTTTGTCCACAGCAAAGAGCTCTGCTCCAGAAGTAAAGGAAGATAAAGCCATGGAAAACCACATTACCTGTTGTTTTAAAAGACCCTAAATCTGTAAAAGCAAATGGTTATTGTCACGTATAGAGGTAGGGCAAACACACGAGTTTGCTCTGTTACATTCTTACATTAAAAAAAAACCAAAGTCTTAGGCTTTATTTCACATAGGCTCTGCTCACATCCAAAAACCTGGAACAAATGTGTTAAAACAGACTTGTTCTGGGTTTACAATGCAGGAGAGCAGTTACCCTTCTCCTCGCCTTTCCAGAGGCCAGAAGCAGCTCAGCAACGAGACCCCACGTGCAGTAACCGACCTGACCTGCTCGCGCTCTCATCGCACGCTCATCTGCACAGGGCTTCCAAGCCCCCTGAAAGAGGCCACTGGCAAACATCAACGTCAAGCCGCTTTTGAACCTCCACATCCCCCCCTTGGCACCACTACTGGCTTTGTCAAGGCTGTCAAGGCGAGACAGACAGATCTTTACTTAAAATGCACCAGAGTCCCACTTCGCGGTGGCTAAATGAGAAAGTAACCGCCACCTCTGGCAAAAATAAATCTGATTCAGCAGCATTTGGGCAGGTGGAGGAAGTGAAGGTTATGATGCTGAAAACCCAGTTACCGTGGACTAGATCAGAGGCAAATTTTGGGGAGAAGGAGGAGTAGGAATTTCTGGCCTGTGAGGGGGTTGGAAGGTCCTGAACCTGGTCCTTCTTTCATGTGGTTTTGCAGCTGGTGCAACAACAACTTTGGCACAGCTACATTTACATACATCAAGAAGAGAAATAATCTCAACCTCGAATCCACGTGTTGGATCTAGAGGTTTGAAACAAGAAATTGTTCATCTCTACTCTGGCAAATGAACTTCAATGCCAAAACTGTCTTTTGGGTTTGGGATGGAAATTTAGTATCAACAGCTCTCTAAAGGATACTTCATGGCTTGGTATTTCTCCCCTCTCTCTGACTCACAGATCAGCAAGCAGGTGTCAGTATACTTTTCCTAAAAGACATTATTCCACTTTCTATAGCTTATCCTCCCTTTCAGGAGAGCCAAATTCCACATCTTATGAACATAACCAAATTCAAAATGTGCTGAAGGCATCGTTCCAAAATGACTCTGCATGCTCAGGATGATATCATCTCCTTCTGCTTACACAGGAACAATCCTGTTTATGAGATCACAACAGACGCCATAATAATTTAATATGACACGAAATGGAAAATAACAGAATTGCTCGCTAGTACTGCATACTGTCTCCCCTCTCCCTCACAACTGTTTGTTCCTTACTGGACATCGGTAACAGATATAGATATGATTAAAAAAAAAAAAATCTGCAAAGACTTCTAGGAACAAAAAACTTCTTCATTCGCGTTGCAGCAGCATCTAAGTCCAAAACCTTGCCCCTAAAAGGATTTCATCCCAGAAGGCCTGAAGCCCTAGCAAACCCCCTTGCTCGGAGCAGCAGAGCAGGCAGCTGCCTTTCTCCCCTGGCCTGAGGGCACGCTGGTGCAATCACCGCTGTCTGCTGTGGGACAAACATCAAACCCTGAAACCCGGGGACTGCGCGTAAACCTCGGAGCATCATTTCTGTAAGTGAAAATATTCTATGAAGTTGTTTTTTTTTAATTAATAATTTCTGGTTTTGCATTAACAGGGTTCCCTTCATTAAGAAATGGTTCAAATTCCATAAGGAATCTCCATTTTTCCACTGCTCTGCAAAGAGCCGCTTTGCAATGGTTGTTTGGTAGCCCTGGCTGCATGCCTGGCACGACCTCCAAAGCCAAAGAGGATCTTTTGGTGGCTTCACAGGGACCCACTCATGCAGAATCACCACCAGGTCAAAAGCCGCAGAGGCTTCAGTGGCGTAACAGCTACTGCACACAGCACGTATGAAATAAAAGTTTAACCTTGTTCCCCGAACTCCTAGGAAAGGAAACCGGTTTAAATGACTTTTTTATCTCTTGCTTTTTGAGGAACCAACCACACCGACTGCATCCCCGGGTTTAGGTTACAGCAGTCTCCCCACACAGCTGGGCTCACACAGCTCGAGGTCCCTGGCCCGACCCCTAGCTGTACTCGGCCCCGCGCAGACACAGCAGCTACAGGACTGACGGCGTTCCCGTGTCCCACCACGCAGGCACGCTGATGGCAGCTGTGGTGTTCGATATTCATTTGGGATGAATCACCCTGGACGCCTGTCATAAAACTCCCACTGCCCAACATCCTCACGCGTGCTGCCTTTCGCATGCGGCTTTAGAGGAAACAGTTACGACATTCATCTGCCGCAGCTGACGAAGCAGTCCATGGGAGCAAAGCGAGGGTTGTCATTTGGTCGTTTATGATCTGCTAATGAATACTTCATTAGGAGCAAGGCTGGCCAGAAAATGGGGAAAGGTCAGGGGAACCGAAGGGGGCTCCCTCCACCCCTCTTCTCTCCCCTCTTCAGTCCCTTTGCTCCCACCGCAGAGTCCTTGTGCACATACAGTGCCATCTGGGGTTTTCCCTCCCATTACCATATCCTGTGGCACATTCGTTTAGGTCTTCCGCCTTCATGAGGTCATTCAGACCAGTATGAGTATGTTCTTCGAGTGTTTTTCAACCTCCTCCTGTTTAGAAACCAAATCCTATTCATTAAAACCTAAATCACTAAGCCTGCCAAATTATTATCCCCAGAATATCGCGTGTCCCAGATTCTCCCTGGGCTGGATCTCTCCTCCTACAGTCATATTCTTCAGGGACTTAAAGCAGTTATTGTTTCCACGGGATCTGAAACACCAATAAACTGCTTGGAACGGGAAAAAACATGCAGCATACTAAAAATCTTTGAAGGGCTTGACAGCTCTGAAATCACCATGTGAGCCTAACTTTAAGGGAGTAATTTTGAAAATTTTGGCTAGTAATCATAACAGGTATATAATAAAGACAATTTTTTCAATTTGCTGTAATGAAAAACATATCTATCTGTGATACATCAAAATGTCGCAAGCTCGCTGCGTAAAAAGAACTTTGCCAGAAATGAAATAAACTGCACATTGATTCAGTCCCTTCTCACACTGCACTTCAGCAGCTCCATTTACGCCACCACACAGAGTTGTACGGTTGTGTTTAAGAGAAGTATTTTCTTTCTATATTTTACTAGCAGATACTTGTCTGTTTAGAGTTTAAAATCGGAAACATCACTTCATCCACCATGAAAATAATAACCAAAGCTCAAAGCCATTCTTGAGCACAAGGTCTTCTTTCATCGAGAGCACATCAGTAGGGAAAAGCCAATTACAAGGAACCTCGGGTACAGCTGCTCAGGCTGGTTTTCATTATTCTTCAGCACAGCACATGCAATTTGAACACCGTATGCATTTATACAAGGAAACTATAACCTAGTGTCATGGCTTTCTTCCATCCTCCCACGTGTAATTGGTGAATTCACCATGGTCATCCACAGTTGGGTTTTATTTTGTTTTGTTTTTTGAATATTGCAACTTGGTAGTATTTCTCATAGTTAAATGAAAAGGGAAACTTCTTGTCTCTGTTAATGTGCATCAGGATCCATATCCTTCAGTGCTGATGTAAAACGACATTTCGTTTTTCTTATTTATTCCACCTCAGTAAATCTGCCTGCCCAGTCCTCACGTTTTGATTTAATTTAATGCCTCCAAGATAAACCCTGTCATTTGTAATAATTTGTAAGCCTTCATCTCTAAAATGCATCCAATCTGTCCTGCAGCCCTGTAAAGTATCTGTTAAACATTTTGCTTCAGCTTGCTCATGGTGTTCTCCTCTGATAAGGGCTGCTGATACACAGAATAAAGCTGACTTATTTCTTATCTCCATCAACATGGGTGTTCTTCCATTTCCAATTAAAAAAAACTGGGGCAGCAGCCACTCATCTGGGTGCAGAGAAACAAATGTCTGATAAACACTGAATCCATCAGCTGGGCAGTATCACTGCCTGAATCAGTGGGATTCAGGGGATTCACAAAAATAATTATTAAAATATAAAACAGGAATTCATATATAATTTAGCAAACTTCAAAAATCTAAATGAGAGTAATCATTTTCATTTACCAATCAGTAAATATTCATAAAGCACATTAGCTTGCATAGATTGCCTCAGCTACGCAGCAATCCAAACTAGCTGGCCATCCGCATTTGCCACAGGGCTGGGACATGCAAACCAGCACCTATGCGACACCGCCGCTCAGATCTGACCATATGAGGTGCTCAAACCGAAAACACATCTCACTGCTCATCCCAAGCGCTCGGGCAGTATTGCTCTCCAGCGTTCTCCTCCAGAGTAGCCCTGTATACAGACAGCATGTAGCCCTAGCCCAGCTTCCTCCAAGTATTCATTCTTGACGACCACAGTACATGACTGAGGAGGTCCATGCACTGAAAAACACAACCCGTAAACCTGCAGTTTAAAATTCTCGTAAAGGGAAAAAACCTCCAAGTGTAATTTGCGAACAGTTAAATGCAGATACCTTCCCCAGAACTTGGCAGTGCAAAGCATACTGGGTGTGAACCTGAATACCTAAAGTGAAATGCTCAGCATCTTCTCTTGCTCCGTCTTAGCAACTGCAACATCCCCCAAGCCCCTTCAGATGCTGGTTTATCTCCTTGGACTTTGCAGCAACTCATTTCTGGAAGGAAGAGTTAAAAGACTTTGTGACAGCGCTTCAATCACTTCAAGCTGTGGCAGCTGCCTCACAATCCCTGGATCTCGGGGGTCTCACAAAGGACGGCCATTACACAAAGTCCAGGTGGGATCTCAGAGGAAGCAGCAAATGTTGCAAGCCTGGCGAGCATGGAAGGCACAGCAGGCAGGAGATCCAGTCCAGACAGTAAACAGACACATTTTCGAAGGGGTCAGCTCCCGTCTTATACCCCAAAATTAAGCAGCAGCGTTTTCCTTGAAGTTTCTTCACACAGACTCATTTTTCTCCATCAGCGCTGCTGATGAAAGAACCCTTTGGAAAAATCCTGCCATTTCAGAGGTACCTGATACCTGCTGAGCCCATCTGACAGTCTTAGCACTTCAGAAAATCTGTCCCCCAAACCTGAATATGCCTGCTACATCACTGCTTCATGGCAGTAACTTTGCGGGGGGATCTGGGCTATTTGTTTTGCTATTGAAGCTAGGAGTAGGACTGTTTCAGCTTTCTGCACTTTAATTCTCTGGAACATATTGGGAATTTAGATGAATAGAAATGAAGAGCATAATGTGAGTGACCGTGTGTTACTTCCAGAAATTAGGGAACTGGCAAGAGCAAAGCCTTGAAATGTTACATACACATACCTATGCAACAGATCCAAAGCATAAAATTATCACAGGAAAACTAGGAAATGGTGGTAAAATTAAGATAGGAAGTTTCCCTGCTTGCATCCTATGAAAGCAACAGACCAACCACCTTGATTTGGTAACAGATTTACTGTTCTACATAATGTGCTTTCATCCTTGCCAAAATAAAAGGGAAACCATAAACCCATCACAAACACACTCAGCAACACATTTTGTTTTGCACAGTTGCTAATGCATACGAATAACTTTCTTTGGTGTTTATTGTACATCAGTTTTATCAGTTTAAACAGAACAAAAAAAATGCTGTAATTTTTGAAGAATGATCTATGAGTTAAGGAAGGTTTTATGGCCAAGTTATTTAGGACATTTTGTACATTAATTACTCAAAAATCTGCAGTGAGGTGGGTTATTGTCCACATACATTAATGGCTTTCAGAGTTTAATCTCTCATCAGTGGACCTCCTTTTGTGAAATCCTAAGGGATTATGTAGTACTATGTCTAATCACTTGACAAATTTCATTTACTTGAAACTGAAGCTAGGTTTGAATTATACAAAACACATAGGAGGAATCAGATTCTATGTACAAAAACGAAATCTGGTACTGGACAATACTGGGATTTATCCCTATGTTCATATCTGAACTGCTTAACAATAAATTAAACAATTGTACCTGGAGAAACGTATTAGTTGCTTATCAGCTGCCTATGCCTACGAGAAACTTGAATTACTTGTAGATGACACACAACAGGTTCAAAAGTATACGGCAACTCACATAAAAAGGCAGTGGAAATTGTAATAATTTTGTTACTGCTGTTATCATTTAGCAAAAACTATTGCCATGATTTGTACAGTAGCCTGCTACACTGAAGAGGGACATTTACTTGGCACTAACTGTATGATCCAGAAACATAACAGTCCTTTGGCAGCTGAATTTACCCTCTGAAGTTGAGCACTCCAGACCAAATAAATCACCTGCGTGGCTGGGATGGATGAAGCAGCTCTCCTCCTGCGCTGCCATCTCCCTACTGCAGAACCACTACCACGGAATTGTTCTCTCCATTAAGCAGCAATTCCTGGTGATTAACACATCCTGAAACCTAATGTTGTGAAACTCATTGCATTATTCTCCATTATCATAGCTCAGGCAGATCTCTACATAAGCAAAATTTGCCAGACCACGCCATAGAAAAGGAAAAGGAATTTAAAATTAAGAGTAGCATTTGGCACCAAGCGAACTACACGAAGGTTGCGTGATATTATAATCTATTCTATGTTACTATAACCTAGGTCTCCCACACTGCATTGCAAAGCCCTGCTACATGGCTAGTCTCGATGAAAACACCAGATTATGGCTCTGAAAGCGACACGCAAAGACACGGGCACACGCCACCTCTGTAAACCAAATTTACCAAAACCCATCAAAGACGCAGCAATAACAAGACTCCTTTTGCAAACATAATTTCTGGTAGGTTAGGACAGATTTGGAACAAACACAGATGCAGAGAGAAAGACTGCTGCTCTATTAATTTGTTGTCAAGCCATGCAGGAAAGGATGACTGAAAGCCCGAAGACGCAGTAATGATTGTTTAAGAGCTATTCGAAGAAGTGACAAAACTGGCCTAAACCTCTTTAAGCCCCCTGAATGAAAAGATTTAAACAGGCTATTGTTAGACCCCTGGGTACCTTTTTTCTCTTGGCTTTGTTCTGCATTTTCCTCCGCTGCAGTTTCCATGGCTGGCTTCATACCATCCACCAAAAATGCCGCCCCCCCTCCCCCCCCAGCAAGCACTTTTTCTCTTCGCCTCCTTTCTCACTCCCTTCCGTCTCCTATTTACGGCGGCGCTGATTGAGCGGCTCTGTTCTCCCCTACAGTAGATTACAGCCCTTTCCAAAACGCCAGAAAAGTCTTGTCAGCTTCAATTTCGCTCCGCTGACTGGTCCACGAGGAGCCGTGCCAGCGAGCGCTCAGCCATACGTCACCGCGGCCCCCAGCTATAAGGCAGCCACCCTGCGCCTGGCCCTGCCTGGGCTCGCCGCGTCGTGGGGACCCGCATCACCGGCTCGCGCCCCCATCCCCTCGCCCTCTGCTCTCCCCCTTTCCCCCCTGGCTCCCAAGGCTCCCGACGAATCTTAATCAATTCCCTCAGCGGTGAATGGATGGGCGACATCGGGAGGGGAGATGCAGGCGAGAAAGAAAAGAGCCCCCCCGGGCGCTGTGGGGCGAGCCCCCCGGCTGCCGTCTCCAAGGGGAGTGCACGCCGGCAGACAATCGCAAGGCTCCCTTTCCCATGGGACCTCGTTATTATGCTTCGCGTTTTGATTTATTCCACATGCCCTCTGCTCTTTCAAGGGGCGGGGGGCGATGGGTCTGCTCTCTCTGTTTGCTTTCTTTGCCGAGGAAGTTCCGCTCACCCACAGCAAAAGACTGTGCAAGAGAAGCATAAAAGCAAAAGTGGGCATATATACATGGAAAATTTAAATTCTTTCCCTGACTAGTAAGCACGATGGAAAAAAAAGCACAAAAGAACCCAAGCAAGCAGAAAGGAAGGACCTAAAATGCATGTGCAATACTTTAAAGGTTTAAGAAAACACAGCTTGGCTTCAAAAAGGATGTCTGCCATTAGAGACCTAAAGCCATGCTTAGAAGTAAATGCAGAGTTGCTGTTAAGCGCATGTTTGACTGCTCCCCTAAATCCAGCTGGACTGCAGCATGATCTAACAAGCCATACTGACCTGGTGCTGGGAGCAACAAACCCCGGACACGTCTGCACTGCACCTTGCCAGGCGACTTTCGGCATCCCCAGCCCGCTCAGAGCAGCCCCGTGCTAGGGTGCCACGGACCAGGCAACACCACATAGGGGTATTACCCACCTCCAAACCCCAAGACAGCTGACATATTTAAGGCTGCACTGAGGCTAATTAACTTTGCCTATCACTCTGCTTGTCTCAGCGGCCTCACATCACACGACGCCGCATAGGGCAGACATGCCCAAAGGCACCCCTTTGTGTGTGTAGGACGATGGAGCAGCCACGAAGCGATGGCCTTTGCGGTCTGGCAGGCTTCGCTGGCGCAGTCACCACAGCCGATTCTGCAGGCTGCAAAGATGCCTCGCAGATTCAGCAAATGCTGGGGATGTTAAAACCTACACGCTGCATGTTCCATATAAGAGATTCAACCAGGAGAGTGGGAAGAGGGAAGCAGTCCAAAGATCTGTAGCTGCAACTCAGCCTCTTTTGGTTAAAGTTACCACACCCACAATTTTGCTGTGCATTTTTATTTCTATGGATGCCCAGTAAAAGGCACAAAAAACCTCAGACTCAACCTTTAGAGAAAGTTCCCTTCTCTTGCAAGAAATCAGCGCACAAATCCTCTTCTCTCACCATGGACACCATAGCTGCCACTTTGCTTTGGGCATTACTGCTCAGACACAGGCTTCAGCCCAGCTGCCAAGAGGTCTTGGACTTATCCAAAGGTTTCATATCAGAGCATCAACACATGATGTAAAGCATTTGTCTAAAAAGCTTTCTGGGAGCCCAGGAAAAGTCTACAGTTGAAGCTCCCACCTCAGCAGGATGAAGTTAAATTGTAGAGAACATGAAGTATTCTCAAGAACCAACCTGAGGCAAGGGGTTGGATTCCTGAAGGTAATCAAATCATCAGCCCTAGCAGAGAGCTCAACCCAGATGCAAGGCGTAGTTCCCCAGTCTCCTCCTCCAGCGTCCACACAGCAGTCCATACACATACCGAAATCCTGCCCAGCAAGACCACGTACTGCAAATGCCATCCCTCAAGGAAGCAGCTGAAAGGCGAAACCACAGGTGATGTGTTTGCCATATTCTGTTAAACATTACTAAAAGTTGTTCAAATCCCACAGTCAAGAAAGGAAAGACAACTTCCTTACATTTGGGATAATGATTATATAAAGACAATGTTCTACAAAAAAGTGGTTTTTTTTCCCCATTTAAAATCAGTAAGATTGAAAATCCATAGCAGACACACCTACTTGCTGAAAGTCACACAGATTTTAGTCATTGGTCAAACCAGTTGATTGCCTCTGACATTAAAATTCCCATCTTGGAACCCCCTCATTGTTCAGCCGGTACTTCTGCTCGCTGCTGTCATAGTCTAGATCTCCATTAGTGATCTTTACTTTGGAAGGTCTAAAACTTTAAAAGCTTGAAACCTCACTTCTGACCACCCCAAGTTACAAAACGTCTGTTCAAAAACTAACTCAAGTGGTATAATACTAATGCACTTATCAGTATAAATACACAGAAAATACAAACATCATATGGAATTTCCTTTCTTTAAACAGAAAATACATCAGACAGAACCTTCGGTTACAGCCTGTCCCTGGAGGAAACCCACTACCGAAGCCCTCCGCTCTGCATCAGTGAGACCTACCCCTTTGAACAGCTGTGTGCTCTCCTGCTGGCAAGCAGATATTGTCAGGCAGGCTCAGGACTTCAGAGCAGATGTTTTACAAACACAAAACTAACAGGTTGGGAGACCTTCCCCTACTTTCTCCCAGGATAACCCCTTCCCCAAATGAGCAATCGAGAAGTCAACGCACAATACCAGAATCAACTTCACAGGAGCTTGAACTTCAGAAGCCATCAATCCCAACTATTCAAAAGCATTAATTCTGCCTACTACATCACCCTCTAAAAGCTTCAAGCGATGCATTAGTGTAAAGTTCTCCCCCCTCACTTCTTACTACTTTCCAGATCGCTGAAACATATGATGGGTTTTAAGCACTTAGCATCTTAAGTAATTTCTTCATCTTCGAGCCTCTGTCCCATCGCAGCAGATAAAACAAACTATATGCTATTTCCTCCAGTGCTAACACGGGTGCTGATCTTGTGCTTCAAGAATTAATCCCAGCCAGCAAGGTGTCTTATGCAACGCTCCCTCCCTTAATCAGATACATCCTTTTCACAATAGGTGATGAGACTGGGAGACGTCAAGTCTATGCCTATGACAACACAGCAAAAGACAGAGCCACAAAAGCAGAAATTACAAAAAAAAAAACCCACCCCAACTTTAAAGACTGATATTCAGCAAAAACCTGCTGTACAGACCAGCCTGATATAGATAACCAGCAGCCAGGGAAGTGGGCTAGTTATATTTCAGGAGTTCAGCCCAGCATTTTATTTGTAGACCAAAATAAAAATGAAAATTAGGAGAGGGGCTGAGCATTAAGGGTTTCTGCTGCTAAAGCATAGCTCTGAGCCTACAGCCAAACCTCCGGATGAGTAGCAGTGGAGCAAAGTATGTGAAGGCACTGCAGACCAAGTGACATTCACTGCAAAACTACTTTTTAAAAATAAGTTTTAATCTATTTTATCTAGCTTTAAAAAAAAAACCAACTTTTAATCATTTTGCTCAGTCAAATAAAATACTGCAATTGCACACGTTAAAAAAGGTATTAAAAACCCAATTCTGTCCACGTGCCAATTTCTTTCAAACATCTATCTTTAATGTCACTGCATCTAGTTTACATTCCTGAAGGCTGAGGAGCTCTATCGTAAGCTACAGCAAATTCTTCACAAGCTTTCAGGAGCTTTTTACACACTTGCCATTTCTACAAAGGCTTCACAGAGCTGTAATAAAGAGTGTGCCCACATACTTCAAGAGCAATTTGAGAATAGCCTATGAGATCCAAGACTCAGAAGTTAAAATTCAGAGACTGTCCCTCAAACAAGACTGACAAGTATTCCAAACAACTAATTTTACAGACGACTTCTAGAATACTGTGGATTTTCTTTTTATGAAGTATGCAAAAATATTCAAGAGAAAGAACAAATACACATGCAGCCACTTGGTGTGTCTCTCAATGTACTTGCCTGTGTTCAGAACAGCTTTAGACCAGTTACCTAAGACTTGAGTATAAACCCCTGAATGCTTACGGAAAAGTAGGCAAGTTTTCCATCTGTATAAAATGACAACCAGCATGACAACCAGCTTTTAGTTGTGTGGCAGTTACGTACCTGGCAAGTACTTTAAAAAAAAAAAAAATTTGGGCCCATTCTTTCAGACATACTAAATTACTAGGAAAATGAAATTCAAATTAATAAACAAATAACAGTGGAAAAAACCTGCACTTTTACCACAGTATAAAATACAGACTACTAAAAAACATGAATCTGCACTGCACTTTGTGATCTCAATCTTGGATTTCTGTAGAAAGGGCAAAACTATAGGCTTAAGCGTGGATAGAGGTTATCCTTGCAACCCAAGAAAATCACTGAGCTAAGTGATGCAGGTTA
>Ga0065711_1008329_pt1 | contig 14233 bp, 10 predicted proteins | sample Hoacrofraction12_FD_59098 | JGI IMG/M metagenome (GOLD analysis project Ga0065711, IMG submission 59098) | Hoatzin crop microbial communities from Cojedes, Venezuela - Epithelial fraction 12 v2 (version 2) | ecosystem: Host-associated > Birds > Digestive system > Esophagus > Crop | place...
GCCCTTTTAACAGTAAGACAGAGCCGTGCAGGGAACTGCCCCCTTAGATTTGCTGCCATGGGGAAAGCTGAGAAAGCTCAAGCATGGTCTTCTCAGATATTTTTCCAGCTGGATCCCATGGTGTATCTCCAGCAGTGACTGATGTTGTGTCGTCATGACCTAGGCAACCTTCTCAGCGTGCCGGAGAAACAGTCCTCTGCTGGGTATCGGCAGGGCAACCGTTTTGAAGCTTGGTTTATGCCATTCCTGTATTGTGACAGACGCTTCATACTGAAATATGGCTTGGGACCAATCCCAAGATTTGCCCAAAGGACTGGGAAGCAATTTGATACCAAATATTCTAGAGAAATTTCTCTTTGTTTAGCAGAAGTCCAGTAGGCTTCAAAATGCTAGTCCTTGCAGTGGTCTGTCTGTAGACCTTCCAGTGAATGTAGGAATGCTAATGAGTCACCATAAGTGGTATCTGTAAGAAAGACACAAGTTGTACTGTTACAGGTCTGTGTGAGTGCCTGCTGGATCCCACCAGCAGCCCTGAAACGCTACCGCTTTGGAAGTGCCTGTGCTGGGCTCTAGCGGGTGAAGGAGATGTGGAGCTGCCCTGTCCTGTTTCTCGCAGGGAGGGTGTGCAGAGGGTAGTGGTGGCCAAAGGGTTTGATGTCAGTGTGCAAGGTGAGGGTGCTCCACAGGGCTGGAGTGTACCGAAGCAGGTGACTGGGAAGAAACTGTTCTTCAATTTTTAAACAATCAATCCTATGTTTTATTGGCATAATTAATTTACTAACTCAGTGCAAATTGTGAGGCCATTCCCCTAATATGAGCATACTAGAACTCTGAAATGTTTTCTTTTCAGATATGATGTTTAGTAAATATTTCTGCCAGAAAGATAAGCATTGCAGATGCTGTTACTCCAAGAGGAGCCAGCACAGCATCTTTCTCTAGTGGTTGCTTGGGTCATCTGAGCTTGTGCCCAAGAAGAGAAATTAGATCTGGAGTCTTCTCTGTGGCTGGTAAGGGTCACACAGTGGTCCTTTGCAGTTGTTTCCATATAAGGTTGATTTTGCTAGTCCCTCACTTCCCTCTTCTAAGGAGCAATCCTCTTCTAGAAGATAGTGATTAGTCTTACTTTCTGTAAATGAGCTCTGAAGCTCAGACTGAATCCCTGCCCTCATCAGGTGAAGAGGCTCCATGGCATCCTAGAATAGAGTTGGGGAAAAAAAGAGGCTAAGAGCAGAATTTCAGGCTGCCTTAAAGCTAGTTTAGATCTATACAACCCAGCATCAAAACTTGATTGTACTCTGGAAGTNCAGAGAGAATGCCTTGTGTAGAGAACTCTGCAAAAGTCTTCCCCTTTTAGACTCAGCTGGCTGCCCGTAGCGTTGCTGTCCTGAAGGACTTCCTGAGCAGAAGGGTCTAAAGCTAACGAATGTGGTTTTCACATACAGCATCTGAGCTTTCAGGTGAAGGTGAGCTGCTTAGAGAGGAGGCCTTCTGCTCTTGCAGAGGATGCAGCCTTCACAGGCACCAATCTACATCATCAGTAAGCGTGGCATAAACTAGGCCATCCCCTTTGCGAGGGAGTTCTTGGGTTAATGAGAGAAGTCACAGGGTCTGCAGAAAGAATGATTAAACTGCCGTGCTATGCGGTGCATAGCATGTTAATCTTTTCTAAAATGACATTCATATTACTTAAACTGACTGCAATTCAGTGAATCTGATCCCTGGGGTAGATGACTAAATTCAGATGCCAAAGTTTTCATAAACTTAATGGGGGAAAATCTGTAAATCAGTTCTGCTTTTTTGTTTTTCTTACACTGGAAGTGGCTATGTTTGGGCACCTTGAATTAAGGCCAGTCACAGAACGCTTACCCCAGCGTTACTGGAAGTGTTTCACCTTGCTCCGTGGGGTTGGGATGTAGGTTACCTGTCATCCCTGCCTACTGCTACTTGTGAACTATTTAGCAGAAGGAACTCTCTTGCCACAGAGGTACATTAGCTGATGTTGGGTGTTATATCTTTCAGGTTTCTCTGTGACAGCCAGAAGGATCTGGATGAGCTGCTGGATTGCCTGCACCCACAGGGAGCAAGAGAGAGCCAGCTAAAGGAGCGTCTGGAGAAGAGGTGAGCCTGCCTGCATTTCCCCACCACCACCACGCGCCTTCTCGGAGCCAAAGCGTGTCCTCGTCACAGCAAGCCTTGCCATTCCCGGGGCAGCATTTTGCGCTTGGCTGTGATCTTGCCTGTGCTGAAGAGGGGAGGATACTGAGGATGAGGAGCTGCTGTTTTTCTTGAGCAGTAACTGCAGGTTTTTGATAAGTAATGCTCTAAACTGTGAAGAGGTTCTGTCCGTCTTTAAATTGCTTCTTGCAACGGGGAAGAAAGGCAGTGCTGTTCCACTCGCGGAGCCAGGACAGCCACGTGCTTTCATGCGTCTTTCAAAGAACGTTCTGCGCTGGTGGAGCGCGTGGATCATGGTGGATTCCGTTGTTGCCCCAGCACCCGCACAGCTCACGGGGCAGCGGTCTGCATGTATTCAAAGGTTGGTTTTGATTTTCCAGGTATCAGGACATCACGCATTCTATCCATTTGGCTCGGAAACAGAACTTGGGCCTCAAATCCTGTGATGGCAACCAGGAACTGCTGAACCACCTCCGGAGTGATCTAATTGAGGTTGCAACTCGGCTGCAGAAAGGAGGCCTGGGATATGTTGATGTGACACCAGAGTATGAAGCAAGAGTGAGTGAACAGGCAAAGTAGTACTGAGCAAGACAAGCGCGAGCTGATGCTTTCTGTGGAAGGTCTTGAGTCTTTTGTTCTCCTCAGACAAAGAGGATCAGGAAAGTCAGTTTTCTCATGTGTCCTCTATTTCTCAGCTCTTGTTTCGAGGTTACACAGCTGCTGGCTTGAGGCCCTTTTGGTGTAGGTGGGTCATGATGTTGGAGCTAGGTGTCCTGCACAGCTGTTAAATTGTCGTGTTTCCTTCATCTGCTGGCAGGCTTCTTTGTGGAGCGTTAGCAGAACTCTTTGTAGCTGATTTTTAGCTGCTGTGTCAAAGCCAGCATGTCTTGCTGAGACAGCAGTTTTCCATTTTGGAGGTTTTTTTTCAGAAGTCCAGACCACTTCAGGCTGTAATGATGGTGTTGCAGGTCCAAGACCTGAAGGGTGGGTTTATGGGTATGTCAGCTCAAGGAAGCTTCTGTGCGGTCAACTGAAGTGTGAATTTTTAGTGCTCTGGCTAGTTCAGCCTAACTCACCTGAGCAGTAGTGGTGTTTAGGAGGGGTAAATCTGTCTGGTGTGGGTAGAGCACGCACTCCTGTGACTCGTGGGTGCTCCTCCCACCAAAGGACAGCGTTACCTGACTTGGAGTGAGTAAAGCTCTGTGTAAGCTGTGTCCTGAGTCACTGCAGAGACTTCCACATGTGGCTGAGACTGTAAACGTTAAGAGGAGGGGAAAAGCAAAGTCACTAAAGGAGTGGAAGAGTGGCCTAATGCTTGATCATCATGGTTTTTTGTTTTCCCAAGGCATGATGCTTTTTTCCTAACAGTGCTATGCGTACTGATCAGTTGTGTAAGAACTCCAGCAGAAGCAGCAGCAATATGCTGATTCCATAACCTCGTATGGTAGATAACAACACTGCATTCGGTATTACATGTATCCATTTGCAGGACAGACCCGTCTAAAACAGCACAGAGAGTAACGTCCAGCTGTTCTCTGGTCATGTGCTTTTCCTAACAGGTGTGCTCACTAGAGAGCTTGAAGGATTTTGGAGAGTGTGTGATTGCACTCCAGGCTGGTGTCGTTAAGAAGTTTCTGCAAGGTTTCATGGCCCCCAAGCAGAAGAGAAGGAAACATCAAGGAGAAGATTACGTTGCCAAGGCTGAGGAGATAGATGAAGACAAGAAGATGGCAGAAGAAGCGAAGGTATTGTTCAATACAGGGCTCTGTTTCAGTCTTGTAATATAACTCTTCGAGCAGGGACAATATATTTCATCGGGTACTGAATCCCGAGCAGCTTCTCCCCATTCCAAGTTCAGAGTGCAGTGGGTTTGTCATTTATGGGGACAGGTGTTCCCTGGTTATTTTGAAGAGTAGAGGTATTGGCAAAATGAAAATCATTCTGTGGAATCACACTTAATTATCTTTCTGTGAACAAGAAAAGGGTCGAGCCAAGTATTTTGACTTCCTTCACTTAGTTCCTCACACAAGTTGGGTACTTTAATAAAAGCATGTTAGGGAGCATTTTTAGAGTACTTAACAGGAGTTGTATCCATCAGAGAGGGCTGATGGTGACTTAATGCCTTCGATCTGTAAAGGGGAGGAGAGACATGGTGAGGTTTTGGTTACTGCAAGGGAGCTGGGTCCAGGTAAATATCGTCATATGCATGGAGGCACCCACAGAAGATGCCAAACTGTGGGCTGCACACAGCTTGGCTTGGACATCTGGGCAAACAAGCCAGATGTGCCTGCGGTAGGAAAGTGCTGTTGTGAGGCTAAATACAGAGCCTTCCAAATCAAAGCTCAGAAGGGATGGAGAAGAGCTGTGGAGGATTTGGAGGAGTCCCATAGGCAGTTGAGCTGTACCAGTGTTTTGTCTTAGGAGGGATGCTCGTGCTCAGGGGTCGTTTCTGTGCACTGTGTGGAACGGGACATCAGTAGCCCATGACAAGACTTTCCCCACTGCTCCCTTCAAAGTGCTCTGCCCTGATTGATCACCGACAGCAGCAGAAGTAGCAACATCAGAATTGGATCAACAGAAGCATTTGAAATTCCCAATGTAAAAAAGAAATACTAGATGCTTGACTATGTAGGGGGCTTTATTTTTTCTTTTTGTGTAAAGCTCCTGTCAGTGTTGTCTGAACCCTTGTTTCAACATCCAGTCTGCCATGCTGTGGTAGTGCCGGGTTAGCAGGATACTTGGATAGGCACTAGAAATTTTTGCATTCCTCAGTTGTCCTGAAGTGTTTAACCTTTGCTGGCTTTGAATCTCCCAGTCTCCAGTGCAAAGGGAGCAGAAGGCTACCTTATCCTGAAAGCTACCAGCAGAATACAGAGCTGTAATAATCAGTTATGTCTGGGGCAAAAAGTGGCTGGACCATCACGTTGCCTGTATCTACAGCAACACCGTATCATGCCTTGCACTCATGGGCCTTAGAGCCATAACGATAACGGTCATACCTGTGGGGCATGCTCTAAGAGTAATGTCAGATTTCCTGCAGTATCTGAATGGGTAGTAATTCAGCAGCGTGAGCCCTGTATTTGAACCTTGGTCACTTCTCTACTATTGCTAAAGCTACATCAGCTTTAAAACCCAACCTTTTGTCTGCCTGCAAATTGAGTCAGTTTGATCGTGAATGTTTGGCTGGTTTCTCCATGCTACTTCAGAGCGTTGCTCTCTTACCGACGCGGTGACGGAGCGTTGTTCGTCACAGCAAGGCCAGGCTCTGTACCGTGCTTCGTTCTGGCAATCGCAGGACTTTCAGCTACAGCAGCCAGCTTAGACACAGCGCTCTGTGCGGCCGAACCATCCTGATCTGTGCTTTCTGCTCCGTAAACCAGCTGGAACAGTAGGGTTGCTGAATGTTGCTGGACTGGTAATCAGAAGTTACTTGGAATTTTTTTCTGTTCTTACCCAATTTTGTCTAATGTGACCGCGTACTTAGCCGTACAGCTCGGCCTTGTAGGTGTACGGACACAGATTTCAGCATCGCCAGTCTGAGAGCGTGGTCGTGCAGGTCTCCCTCCGGAGCACTGGCTCTTGTGTTGGGCTGATGGCTCTGGAGCATTTCTTTGTGCAGTGCCTTCTTTATCTGGCTCAGAGTTTTCTAGACATCTGTGGTGGTATAAGCAATGTTCAGCTTTTTTTGTTGGGGGTTTGGGTTTGTTTGGTGGTTTGTTTGGGGTTTTGCTTGGGGTTGGTTGGTTTGTTTGGGGTTTTTTGCCTCAGTTTATCTGGAATGAGCTTGCTTTTTGTCAAAGCAGAAAACCTCTTTAGATGACCTTGAAAGAGCAGCCCAGATTTTAGATATAGTTATCTGATTAAAAAAGCCCGTTAGGCTCTTGAAGACAAATGTCCTGTATAGGCCAAGAATTACGAAGCCTTTCAGAGCCACAACTGCACGGAGAGTACATAGCAGGTAAAATACAGCATAGCTGTACTGGAAAAACACACTGAATGTACTTGCTGACTATACAGGCGAAATTACAGTCCTGCGGTATGGTTATGTCTCATTTTTTCTGTGAGAAACAAGTTATGGCTTAATAAGCACCCGTTTGCTGACACAATTGTCTGTACCAAGGGTTGCTGCTGGCTCAGCTGCCCAGCTAGAGATCACGCTGCTGAGTGGCGAGAGCCTGCAGCGTAGACCTGGCTTATGGCCGTTTCTGAAAATCAGTTTTGTGCCTCTGTTTAGGCAAATGTTCCCATCTCCAGTGGCAGTAGCGCTCTGGCCTGTCCCGAAACAGCACAGGGAATATGTGACCTCTTTGCAGCGTGACACGGCAGCACAACTGCCTGAGCATAGTGAGGGGCAAGGGCAGGTTACCCACCCTGCCGCTTGCTGGCAGCGCTGTGTGCAAAGGAGAAGTCGGGGGGTTCAGCCTTCACCTGCAGACGTTACCTAGAAGAGCAGTTGCCATTTCAGCTGTTGGGAGGGTTTTCTGTCATCTTGGGATGCCAGCGGAGAGCCTTCCTGCTGGAGGCTTGTCCGCCTTCCCGAAAGCAGGCATTTGCTGTCGCTGTGATGTTGAAACGGGACCGAGGTCTTCTCCGGCAGTATTTTTCTGGGGTGTTTTTGTTTTGCCTGCTAGATTGATCCTGTCCAGCCAGGAGGGTATTTAAGTAACTTCTTGCAGTCTCCTGTTTTGCCTAGTTGGCAGTCTGAACTCCCTTGATAACGCTACTGCTAAAATGCCACAGTCTCATGATGCTTGGGAAGCAGGGCTAAAAATCTGTTAAATTCCACAGGCTTGGGGAGAAAAATCTAAGCAAAACTTGCCAACAGCTTTTGCAGATTTATCTTGGCCCAGCAGTTACCCAGTGTGTTAACAGCAAAACCCATGGAACAGTTACTTGGAAAATCAATTACACAGTATGTGAAGCACCTCAACAATGTTCTGCAAAGAAATAGCACAGCGCAGTGCAATCTGCCACAGCAGGCTGCGCAGGTTTCCGTTGGTCTCGCAGGTCTTGGGCTCCAGGTTCCACACTAGCAATGGCAGCAAGGATGTTGGCATTTTAGAACAGTTTGTGTGTTTTTCCAAGCATCTAATACATGCTGTGCTTCCTCAAATTCGGTGGGAGGAGAATGTGCAACTCTGCAGAAATCCTGGGTTTTGTTTGGCTCCCAAATTGCTGTCAGCTGCAGAGTTCAGGTTTTCCCATCTGACACTTCACTGTTTGTTTTTTCATTCTCCTGGGGTAGAAGATCATTAACTTGAGTCCTATTATGTCCCTGTCATGTCTAGGCCATCACCTCATTGTTGCAAAGCAAAGGATTAACCCTGGAGCCGAGCATGCGGTGGCTCTGGATCACTCTACTGGTGCAGTTCCGATTTACCACAACGCTGTTTCTAAACCCCCAGAGCTGAGCTGGAGATCTCACGTGTGGCTCGCTGTGTGCAGGCGCCGGCAGTGGCCGCGGTGCAGATCTCGGGGATGATGCTTTCATCCTCACTTGCAGCGAACTCTGGGATTTCACATGTGCTGAGGTGGTCTCGTCTCGGGAGGGCAGCTGGTTTCATCTGTGGGGCTCCAAATGCCTTGCCTGTCAGTGGTGGCTGGTGTCAGGGTCTCCTTTGCCAGCCGGGCAGCGTGGGGGGCCAGGACAGCAAGAGTGGGTGTCCCGCCGATGGCCTGGACCCGCAGGAGGGCGGCACGGGCTGCTCCCATCCGCCACGGTGCTGCCAGCTCTCTCCTGACTCTCGTCCCGCATTTTACCGTCCTAGACCTCTGCCTTTTATTTGCTTAGCCTGATGATTATTTGGGTTAGACTTTCAGAGCAAGAATTTAGTGGAGTTCACATAGGTTGTTTCAGCCTGGCTGTGAAATGCAAAAGGGCTCTACTGTTACAAACAAAGTCTGATGCAGTGAGGCTGGCTATGGATAAACCACAAATAGGACTGCTGAGGCTATATGGAAGGAAAGAAATCCAGAGCTGAGCTTTGGTTAAGGGCCCCAGCTAAAGGGTGTTAAAACATCTTCAGACTGTAGCGAGCTGTGTCTGTGTGCTTCGTTGTAAGTTGTTAGGTCTGTCTGCAGGTTGCTTCAGCCATGGAGAAGTGGAAGACAGCAATCCGTGAGGCCCAGACCTTCTCCCGTATGCACGTGCTGCTCGGGATGCTGGATGCCTGTATCAAGTGGGATATGTCGGCAGAGAATGCCAGATGCAAAGTGTGTCGCAAGAAAGGTATGCATTCCTGCCCCACGCCTGCGTAACAGTCGGACGCTGTCACCTCTCCATGCCCTGCTTAGGCAACGTGCCCTTGTAGTCTGTCACTCTGTCTTTGGCTGTATTTTGAGTTTTGAATGTCAGGATTTCCAGTCAGAAGCATTGATCTCACAGAAGAATTTGACCCTGACTCCAATAAACCATTCTTACGAAACCAGTACACAATCTTGCAGAACATTGCAGAGCTGCTGTCCCCTGGGTGTTTAGGGTACTTGGACACAAGTCATCTACAAATCCTTCTGGGAACACTTGTGCTGCTCTCCATTCCCTGGTTTCATTTTTGAGTCGGAATGGTCTCTGAGCTCATCAGTTAAACCCATCTCTTACAGAAGGAACGAGCAAGGAGAGGTTGGGCAGGTTATTCCTCTGTAGCCGAGTGGGAGAGCGCGAGGTGGGATGGTGCCGCTTTGAGGCTAGCGTGGGAGTGGAAGCGCCCGATGAGCTGGAAGCCTGGCCAGCTGGTAGGGCTGGGGCAGCAAGCGAGCAGGAGACAAGGGGCTGCCTCCTCTGTATGCGCTGTGGGGTGAAGGGCTGCAGGGTCTTGCAGGTGGAGAGGGAAGGAGCAGGAGAAGGGGTGTCACCAGTGACGGAGTGCTAGTATGTGTTCTGCCGTGACCTCTCCTTTTGGGTGGAAGCCACAGGAGGAAAGAGCTCGGTGGGACATTCTGCCTCATCATGTGCTTTTTGTCTCACTTTCTATTTGCTGAAACGCTGGTGGGAAATGAGGGCAGACAGACCTCGGGGGGAATACTGGGCCAAAAGGCTGTGCCATCCACCGCTTCCAAGAAAGAAGGGCTGCACTGGTGCAACGTCCTCCTTCACTTTGGAACCTCAGGGATACTCCAAACCAATGCAAAAACTGTCCTGTCTGCTGTTGAGAGGGGATTCTAGGCAGATATAAGAGGGGGCTCACCTGAGACTAACAGATTATAGTTTCACAGAATTTAGGAACTGGGATGTTAGAGAGAGAGAGACATGCTGGCAAGCTCTCTGCGGTTTCTTTTTTCCTCTTCAGTAAATGACATGGCTGGCTCGGGACTGTGTCCCCATTCCCCTGCATCAGTGAGAAGCACGGAGAGACTCATTCTGCTGCATACTGATTTTCTTTGTAGGCTTGCTACCTTAAGTAGAAAGAAGATGCTGTGCAGGCGGACCAGACTGAGGTTAGAAGAAGTGTAGCCGCGTTTATAGTTTCTTGGTAGGCCTTTGGGCATCTTTGCAGCAAATTTCTCTTTCCCTGTGTTTGGCTTGAGATGTAGCCTGGGTGGAGCCTATTTGGCAGGTTTCTGCCTTTGCCTCAAATGAAATCTTTGTAGGGCTAGGGACTTGGCATTGTCTTGTTTGTTTTTAAATGCTGCTGGTTTCCGCTGCAGCGGTGGATCCGGGAAGGAAGCGTCCCTGCTGTCCGAGGGCACTTTGCATCTTTCTCTTGCTTTGTCCTGACCTCCAGCACTGCAGCAGCTTCTGCTTCCCAGGTTGAGCAAGGCTGCAGCAGTGTTACAAGCAAGTTGCACTCTCCTAGGTGAGGATGACAAGCTGATCCTGTGCGACGAGTGTAACAAAGCCTTCCACCTGTTCTGCCTGAGGCCGGCGCTCTATGAGATACCGGAGGGCGAGTGGCAGTGCCCAGCGTGTCAGCCGTCCACGGCCAGGCGCAGCTCGCGGGGCAGGTGAGTGACCGGTCCAGCCGTGCTTCCACCCGCCTGCCAGACCAGCCTGAAACAGAGCCCCTTGAAAAGGTTTGAAACAGCCTAATTAACTCAAGGGCACTGGAACAATAGAAAAGCAATTTTTTCAGGCTGTGACTTCAGCGCACCTGTATTGTACTGACGCATGACAGCTTCAGGAGTTTTAATAAAGAACTTGGGTTTGGCAGTGAAAACATGCACAAAACGTCAACCAAAATCAGACGTGCTGTTGTTTTCTGTGCCTGAGCAGCCAGTTGGGTTGCTTTTTCATGGGAGTGTAGCTGGTGGCACTGCGGCTCTGCAGTCCTGGGCTAAGTTACTGTCGTGTTCTTATCAAGTTGGAGCGGCCGTAACTCCAGGCTGCAGCTCAGCCCCTACTGTGCTACTAAAAAGCAGCCTGCAGAATGCCACTCATTCCGGGCCTGATAAACCTTAACAAGGCAGGAATCCTTGTAGGGCTACAGAGGGAACATGGTTTGAGGAGGAGTCAAAGCTGCTCTGCACAGCAGAAATTAGTAGTTGCCTCCTGACAGCGAGGGGTTGAGTTGTTTTTTGAACTGCAAGCTGGAAATTAAACATATGCAAGATGTACGTTTCCGTTTGTAATGTGTGTCCTCTGCTGCTGGCGGCTCTGCTGCCCCTACCCGCTTGACAGGGCTTCAGGGCAGCTGTTGGAGCCTGAGATCGCGGCTCCTTTGGTGTGGCAGAGTCACCTGCAAGCTGCTCGGCTCCTGGAGGAGAGCCATCAGGTGGGGTAGCACCCATCTCGGTACCTGCTTTCTGCTCCTTCTTCCAAGCTCAGGCAGGAAAAAGCTGTCAGCCTGGGAGCCTGTACTGTGGGAGCTTATTCTTATTCCTTTTACTGCTCAAGATCCTCCTTCTCCAGAGGACTGAGACTCCCGCAGCAGCTTTGCCTCTGTCCCCTTTTGCCTGTGCATGCCATCTTGTTTTCCTGTTTTTGTGATGGTTTGAGTCCTTTAACAGACACGTGCGAGAAGTCAGAGCTGTCCTGGGCAGGGGGTCCCTGTGGCTTCTGACGTCAGCACGTGAGAAGCTCTGTTCACTAATCAATACAAGCTTAGCTGGGAGTAACACTAAACGAGGTGCACGTGACGGTGGAAGGAGATCATGGGAAATACTCTAGCAGAAACAAAAAAGCTCCCCTTTTGAAACCCCTGAGGCCAGGCCTGCAGTCCCAGGTGAAACAGCAGCACATCCTCTCGGGGAGGAGTAAGTGCACAGCAATCACAGGCTCAAAACCTGTTCTAGCGTGGTCAAGGTGCCTAGAACAGCAAAAACACACGGACTGAGCTGCTGGGGATTCTCAGCCCAGATGTTCAGACAGTAGCCTGGGAAGGGCCTTTTTAGCTGTAGCTACAACTTGATACTCCTGGAAGAGAGCAGACTGCTGCAGTCTGAGGCTGGGTCTTTGTTTTACGTGGAGGTGGTCGGCAGGTCTCTGCCTGGGAACAAGCAGGGCAGAGGGCCCCGGGCCGCCGATGCGCAGGCATCAGTATGCGCAGTACAACAAATGTGTTTTGCCTGCCTTACTCTAGGAACTATGCAGAGGATTCTGCTGAAGATGAAGGTGAAGAAGGCGAGGAAGCTTCTGATGAACCAGATGCTGAGGAGGAAGAGGAGGAGGAAGAAGATTATGAAGTTGCTGGGCTGAAATGTAAGGCTTTGACCACGCAGGAAAGTAACAGAAAATATTAAGACTCTGCCTTTGGTGTCCAAATTCTTGACCCTATTGGGACTTGAATTTTTTCCTCACACAGAACAGGTTCTTACCTGGGAACAGTGGGAGATGTCACAGGGGAGGGCTGCGGCGGTGCTGTACGTTACTGGGGGAGCCGGAGCGAGCTCTTGTCCCTGTGTGGTAGGGTCAGCGCTGGCAAACACTGGAGCTGCGGTGCGCGCTTGCTCGCTGCCCCGGGACGCTGCTGAGCCCCGGGGGAGTGCTGCGAGGCGGTCAGCGGCGGGGCAGGGTGAGGCAGCAGCGTGCTCAGCTATTGGTGTTGGCAGCCTCTGCGCCTGCAGGGTTTGTTGGTAAACTGGATGCTGTTAACAGATGCTGATGGAGTTTAACCACAACCCCCTCTCCTTGCTTTTCCCTTCCCACCAGCTCATAACCTCTGAAGTGCAGGGTTTTTAGTCATTTGGCTAGGAGTCAAGCAAGACCAGCGCTTCCTCGGCCCATTCCTGGGGGACGGCACAGTACTCGAGGTGCAGCGTGGCCTGGGCTGCCAGCACCCTTTGGCTGCATACGGAGACCACTCGGGACGCAGAACAGGCTCATTCCCGGGCAGCTGGGGGGAATAAAACAGCGTTTTCTAGACTCCTCAGTGACTGCTTCTCCACTTAACCACTCCTCAGTATGTGTATCCACTTTGTTTTTAGAGGAATTTGACTCCTTTGGGCAACTTGATGCTCTGAAAAGATCAGTCTTGGAATGGCACGCTGCCAGCATTTGCTTTCTGTCAAAATGCCCTGGACTGACATAAAATTAATTTCAGAGTGTCTTAACCAGGGCGGGAGGCAGAGTCCGAACACTGGGACCCAAAGGATTATCCCACGTTCTTTCAAGGGTTTCCGTGCAGGTCTACCAGTCTTGATTCCCCTGCTTTATTCTGGTTTCAGGGGTGTTCACTGATACCCTGGCTGTGTGCGCTGCTCGTTGTTGGGCAGCGTATCCATGTCCACACTTGGAGTGTGTTCAGCCTGTGTTGCTTGGCCAAGTCAGGAGCTGAGCCAAGGTTTCCAAACAATAGCAAAAGAGGGTTGCAGTCACTAAAAATAAAGCGCTAAATGCAACCCCTGGTCTTAAAGAGCATTAACATGGAAAGGTCACTGTGGAAAACTTTTGTTTTAGTAGAGAAGTCCCATTAATCCTCACGGCGATTATCCTGAGGGATATAACCTAGAATGCGGGATTGTCAGACGTTCAGCACGTGCCGCGCGCTTGACCCCGCAGCAGAGCGACAGCAGGCAGCCGTCCCGCTGCCCCGGCACGCGCTCCTCCCGCGGGGGCCGGCAGGGTGATTTACTGCGCGGGGCTGGATCAGAGGCCACAGACGAAGGGCCGCAGCGCGCCGGGTGCAGCTCGCTCGGGCGCTTGTGACCAGGTGGAGGGAGCTTGGCTGGGGAGGGCGACCAGCGCATGCTCCTGATACAGAAGGATCGCAGGAGAAGCTGAAGACGGGGTGTGCGTCAGCACGCTTGCGTTTCCATCAGAGTGGAGCTCTGACAGGCAGACCAACGAACGGGCAAGTGCCCTTGGGTGGGGTGTAACGCCGCAGCCCCCCTCTTGGGGAAGGAAATCCCATTGTTTCGGAGCAGCTCCCGGCTGCAGTAACTCGACACTGCCCCGGTGCACAGTTGCATTTCAGGGGGTTGGCAGCTGGCTCACCCGCTGCGGGGGCAATGCCTGGAGAAGCACCCGGAACGGTGAGGAGCAGGGGGGCAGCGGGAAAGCAGGGAAGCTGCAGGTTTCTGCTGCCGGTGCTTTCGGAAAGGACGCTGCGGCTAGGTTTGAGACAACTGTTCGTGCAGTACTTGCCCTGCCCTCCCTCAAGTTCAGGGGCTTGGATGTGTCAGGGTCTGGGCACTTGGTTCTGCAGGCAGAGGGGCTTTGTGTTACAGCCCCGGGCAAGCCTCGCCTGCCGCAGAGGAGCTGGAAGCTCCCAGGTCTCCCTCGCAGCTTGAGGAGCTGCCAGTGCGGTCAGCTGGCACGTGTGACCACCCTTCAGCAGAAGGCTGTTGCCAGACGGTAGCGGCCTGGTTTTGGGCAGGAGGCGATGCCCCGCGTAGCTCGTCTGGAGAGGGCATCGAGAGCACGGCTGAGGTGAGCACAGGCTCACAAGAAGCCGGGTCGGTGCCGTCGGCTGGCTCCTCTGCGCTGTGAGTGAGGGTCTCTAAATACCATATAAATGCCTCTAAATATCTGCAGGGTGGGGGTCAGGAGGACGGGGCCAGACTCTGTTCAGTGCTGCCCAGCGACAGGACAAGGGGCAACGGGCACAAACTGGAGCAGAGGAAGCTCCAGCTGAACCCGAGGAAGAACTTCTTCCCTCTGAGGGTGACGGAGCCCTGGCCCAGG
>Ga0065711_1044210_pt1 | contig 14232 bp, 7 predicted proteins | sample Hoacrofraction12_FD_59098 | JGI IMG/M metagenome (GOLD analysis project Ga0065711, IMG submission 59098) | Hoatzin crop microbial communities from Cojedes, Venezuela - Epithelial fraction 12 v2 (version 2) | ecosystem: Host-associated > Birds > Digestive system > Esophagus > Crop | place...
CTGGAACTTCCTCTGCTTCAGTTTGTGCCCGTTGCCCCTTGTCCTGTCGCTGGGCACTACTGAAAAGAGCTTGGCCCCATCCTCCTGACACCCACCCTGCAGATATTTATAGGCATTTCTAAGGTGCCCTCTCAGCCTTCTCTTCTTCAGGCTGAACAAGCCCAGCTCCCTCAGCCTCTCCTCGTAGCAGAGATGTTCCAGTCCCCTCACCTTCCTTGTAGCCTTAAGTGAAACATACCTCCAACAATTCTACTTTTTCCCTGTCTTTCCTTGACACTCATCTTCCCTTTCCCCTGAAAAACTGCTTTTGATTTTCCATAAAAGCGTTTCTCCAAGCTCCTGTTTTTAAAGAAAAATAAATCACTTTCAAAGAGGTGATATTTTCAAAGTAGAATTTAAAAAAAAACCAAAACTGCCCATTTCCCTTTTTCTCTTCTTTTCCTATAGAGAGATGGAAGAAAAACAAGGCAAATGTGGATGGAAACAAAGAAAGCAGAACTATTTTTTTGGAGAGAACATCATTTTCTTAGGCAGAACGTAGCTGAACCCCAAATCCAACAACTTCCAAATGCAAGTATGAAATTGCCAGCACGCTTTGCTGTCTCCCCACCTCACTGGTTAGGATTCTGGTAGCAGATGACTGGTAGCTGAAGTTACCATCCATTACTTCCAGCTCTCCGACAGCTCTTCCTCATCCCTCCCCCGGGTCCATCATACAGAGAGCTCCGATGTTTCCCTTATCACCGGCCGAAATTCTATATCCTCGCCAATACCAGTCACTAATTCTAATGCCTTGGGGTATCCTTGATTTCAGGCATTCCCGCAGCTGTTACAACCAGTCCCACCGACACTGTCTCCCCTCTCTCCTTCCCTTCTCCCCAGCTCACTTTTCAGACAGGTTTTCGAATGTTAGTATGAGAACCACTGTCCAAATCACTGATATTTTAAAATATACTACAGAAATATATAGGACAATGCATAGATAAGGTGAGACTTACTTCTTTACTTTCTTTTTTTGCTACCTTTTGTACACTGCTTTAGAGCTAGGTGGTCATTTATATGCTGTGACAAGCAATCTCAGTGTTTATCAGCTGGACTGCTGAAGGGACTGACAAAGACACACTCAGTAATGATTTCCATAGTTCTCAGTGCTCACCTTATTTTCAGCTGTTTGTAGAATGAGGGAACAATGTGATTCAAAACAACGTATAAGTGGTCTTAACTGCTAATTAATGAAGTTTTGTCCACCAATAGCCTGTGTGGCGTGTGGTGTGCTGTTTCAGCCACGAATACGGAAAGCCACGCGTTACTACAGACACCTATGCTACCTCAGGCAAGACTCTGAAACTCCAAGCACACAGATTATGAAACTCCAAGCACACAGATTATGAAACTCCAAGCACACAGACTATGAAGCGCTGCAACGCAAAGTTTTGTATCTCAATAACAGAAGCCTAACCTTAGTTTTAAACTAGATACCTACCTCATTTAACAAGTTGCAGAATGGAAAGACGCTCAGAATGGGATACAAAGTCAGCGCGCTAAATAGGAAGTCTTCTAAATTACCAAATAAGAAACGCCAAGGGAAAATCTACCTCTCTGTGAGGCTCAGATGCCCTGCTCTGAGTTACACGTATGCATTCTCCTTTTCTGACACACAGCCAAGAAATTGATGAAGAGAACTTAAATAAATTAAACCAAAACAAAACAAAAAACCCCCAAATCCCCTAAAAAACCCCAAACCCCACAGCTGAATTGTTTCCTCTCGAAATGCAGCTAGAGGATAAGATGTTAATTACAACAGATCAGTGGTTAGTATTCACCATCTAACGAGGGATGCCTAAATTCAATTCCTGTTCTGCCTGAGGGAATTGAAACCATCATCTCGGAGAAATCCCAGTGCTGCTTAGGTTCATGCTTTCTGGGTGGAGGCACTCTTTTCTCCTCTGTTGAAGCTGAGCCATTGTCATGGCATTCTTAAACATTAACTGCTAAGGGAGAGCAAAGGCTGCCTAATCATTAGGTACACTCCTGACACAGAAGAGATGGGTCCTGTGGTTACTGCTCCATTACTTTTTAATGCATTTAATCCAGTGATTTATATATAATATGCAACAGCAGGAACCATAACGGTATACCATGAGAATGTATATGAAGGATGGGATAGATAAACATATATCAATAATATTACCAGGAAGCTTTACCATGTAAGCTATTATGGAACACAAAATCACTACTTTTTTGTTCTTTTTTTCTCTCTTTGGTGCGACACACACATAGAGCAGAAACAGCAGCTACATAATGCTGCAACCCAAATACCTGCCTTAATAATGGCAAACTTAGGAAAAAAAGCATTGTCAAAATGAGTCATCTTGGCAGATCGGTTTAAAAGGAGCTCTAAAACATTGCAGGGCTCTTTCGTAAGGACAGATGTGTTTTTCCAATAAATCTATTTTACTTACAACAGAGGCAATTTAACTGCCCTTATGAGATCATGTTTTAAGAGCGTCCCGAGGGTAGTAAAAAGGGATAGTGTAGAAGAAGCCAAGATGTTTTAATAATGCTACTGAAACACACTTACTACACAGCTCCTCACAGTTACTGTGGAACATACTTTGTGGAATACACCCAGTCACACAGTCTCTGGAGCTGGTCAGAGAGGACCTGGCCGATGAACAGCAGGCTTCTGGAGATGGTCACAGTACCAATCACCAGTTCTGGATCTGCTCACTGTCAGCATAGACACTCCACATTTTAGCTTTACATTTTATGTACATGCTTAAACAGTTTTATCTGTGAATCAAATGATATCTCACTCTCAAGCATGCAACAGTGGCAGCTGAAACACATTAAAGACTTTGCGGCATTTATTTATTATTTATCCTCCCTAATCACATCATCAATCTTTGAAAACCTCACCTGGAAACACAGAAGAAATTTAGGGTCTGCAGACTTCACAGAATAATTGCTCTTTCTTAGACACTTCTCCTTTTGCTTATTTTCTTTAATCTGTGTGTGTATGCTTTAACTGATAGTAACGAGGAAGTAAAACTGAATTATGTCAGCCCAACAGTGTTATCCACAGCGATGCTTCATTGAAATGCCTGTTCTGTTCAAGCAGTGAGATAGGTGAATGCCTTGAGATTAATGCCAAGACAAGGCAGAACTTGCATTTGTATTACTTAGACAACAATCTGGAAGCTGAGACCCTGAACTAGAAAACCACTTAAGAACGTGTTTAACTTTATCCTCATGCTTAAGTGTTTTTTTTGAAGTAGGGTATGAACCAAGGTCTGCAGCTAAGGACTTCAGACAGACATTTCTGCGCAGCTGTGCCAATTTGCTTTAGAACTATTACAATTTTAAACACAGTTCAGCTGAGACCAAGCACGGAAAGTTTAAATACCACATGAAAGCTTTTTTCCCGGAACACTGTGGGTAAAAGATGACTGCAGATCCTAACGCTACGCTCTACTTCACCTCGCAGAGTTAGCTTTTGCTAATGGTAGTACACAACTATAATTGACACCGGTTTTGTTACTGACTGCTGTAGCCACAGGGTAACTGCATACATACAAACCAAGCTGCATAAAGACACAGAGATGTTATCTTGTGGATAGGGATAAATCTAAATACAGACACGTGCACACGCTTTGTACCTTGTGGCTGAGGATTTCTCCACAGGAACCCCCTCATCTGGTTATGATATGGAGGAACAAAAGAACTTCTGTGTGTTTGCTGGAACCTGGGATTAAATTCTCTTTGTTGTGTCCCTGAAAAACAGTATTTGCTAAGCAACTCTGACTGTATGTAAGATTCAATGAAAAAAAAAAAAAGAGAGACAGCATATTCTTTTTCAAGAAACAACATTTGTTAGTTTTATGCCAAAATACTTATGCACAACGACGGTTTTTCCAAACTGAAGTCAGCCTAGTAAGCACGGTTCTTGTCCTCGTTTCCATCTCTGCACATTCCCATTACAAGCTGTTAACAAGTGTATTTAGAAACCAGATCAAAATTTTACGACACAGATTCGGAGACTGCAGCCATTAAAACAAAACAGAAATCTCTGTCCAAATTGGAATCACAAATCATAATTAAAATGGTTAAGTACAGCTCTCCAGCAACAGCAGCAGATGCTAACGAGGTCTGGTATCATAAATCCCCAGCGGATACCCTTAGTTTTGAACATCCAGCACCACTATGGTGTAGTACCACATCACAAGTACTGCTGTCACACAACGCAAAGCACTGAACTAGCAGAAAACCATTTTGTCTGTTGTAATTTGCTTAAGGAATTGTGAAGGGGTAATTTTTATCCTCACAGACATTAGAACTGATCAGCTATTAAGCAGGTAATCAACGTAATGCCAGCACAAACACTGAGATTCAGCATCAATTATTTCAAAGCCTCAAAAGCCTCAACATCCAGGCTGATCTGTGAATGATGCTGAAAACCATTTAGCTGTTTTCTTCCCCTGGAAGTCAGGCAGATCTGGTGGGGAAAACAAATGTCTTCACTAAACTGAGCCATAAAGTTGGGGAAAAAAAGCACAAGGTCTTAGGCAAAGAAAGCTGTTCTCCGGGTTGCCCAAAAGCTTTCTTATATTTTGAACGATATCAGTCGGTTCAATAAGGACTGCTCTCTCTTCAGTGCCTCACTCAGACCTTCAACTGTCAATGTCAAAATAGCTCACCTGAGGGAAAGGAAAAAAAAAACCCTGAGTCACCTAATTCCTCCTATAAAAATAACTTTAGTCACTGAGCAAATAGCAGCGATGTTTCTGTCAGGGATATTTTATTTACTACATATATCTCAATAACGATGTAGCTAGATGGGAATATTATTTTAGCCAAACCTGGGTAATTAAATTCACACAAATTCCTAAAAACAGGAAATATTTTTTTATATCTCTCCTTTGGTTTCTTGGAGAAAGACCTTACAATTTACTCAGCTTCATGGGACGCCTATGTAAATGCTGCTGCTGCTGGAGGATAACCGAGCTCATCGCTGTAATGACTTTATTGAGAAAATGAACACAACGCCAACCTGTGAAAAATCCACTCCCTCTTGGTCTGCTCTGTATTGTTCTCTTCTTCGCCATGCAAGCCTTGCAAATGAGAGACTTCAGATTCTGGAAGGGCGCGTACAGAGACTCCTGCGGACAACGGGGTTAGAAATCACTGCCTGCTCTGCTTTTCCCTCTTCAGGAGTAGCACCAATCAATCACACATACAACCACAAAAAGACGCGTCTTCGCCACGCTCACGCGTGTATGAAGACGGTAGATCTGGTTCGCGTTTTTCCAGGAAACAAAGTTCAAACATTTCATATTAAAAGTGGATCCCAGGAGGGATGAGTAGGGGGGCAGAAGGAACGTTTTCCCGTTTCTCAGCAAATTTTACTTTTCTTCTCTGCTCATATCTGTAAATCACTTGCTTTTCCATTCTACTGCCTTGCACCTGTAGATGCACTTCACTAAACTTCTACCGGCAACACCTCCGGCAGAGATGCTTAAAGCCTCCAGGTAAGGACTGATGAACTCATGGAAAACAAACCAGTGAAAATCAAAGTCTCTTAATCTCATCACAAAACTTAACACAATAGCAACAGATCAGCCCCAAAGCCTGGCTGATAACATATAACCAAGTCTAAAGAAATTGAATAAAAATATTTACCTTGTGGTGTGGTGGGAAGTTCTACTGTGAAAAGCTGAAGCTATTTAAAGACGCAGCACCAAGAGATGCAATATGTCCTTAACTTTCACTGATTTCAGTGAGCTCTGACGGAGTGCCAGATCTTAAGAATCTTTTTCTTTTTTCTTGATTATTCCGGGGCATGGGGGCAGTAGTACACATTGAAAAGGACTATGAAAAGCCAGATTTTTAGAGAAATAGCATAATTTGTGATTTTCATAAAACCGAACTGACTTTTCAGGGTGACAATTTCTTTTTGTAACCACCAAGGCTGGGGGGGGGGCAGGAAGGAGGGGAGAGGATTACAGGCTAAGGTAAAAACCCAACAGGTGGCAAGACCGCAGCAACTAGAGAGGCTTCTTAAACGAGAGGCAGAGTCTGCATCCCTGAGCCTTCCTGCGAACTCTCCTAGCACGTTTTTTGAGTTAACAAACCTCTTTACAGAGCCTTAAGCAAAACCCACAGATTTTTTTCCTAACAGAAACAGGGTACAGTCTGTGAAGAATACCCACTAATGGGAAAAACCTTTCATTGCATTCTTGGGAGAATAAATTCAGGGTGCATTTATGAAGGTTGAATGAAAGGCATGATCAAAAAAGGACAAAACATACCACGCTGACCTCATTAGGTAATTTGGTTTTAATTTAAAAAAATTGATCACGAACATTCCCATTAGTGAGAAGCACGATAAAAAGGCTAATAAAGTGATAATACCATTGCCTCTCTGCTTTATGAGACTATTAAATCCTATTTTCCGTGTGGATAAACAAACTAATATGATTACTGCTATGAACAACAGAGAACTAGCATAATATGAGCTTAGCATATTTTTTTAAAAAGCAAAATGGCTCTATTTTTGATCCTTATCAGAAGCTTACCATTTTTTATCTTTAACAGCTGCTAGGGCTACGAAGAGTTGAGCTGCACGAAACCTTGCCCACAAATGCATCAACTGCATTTCATTTCTACAATTCCTTCTTTTGGTACAAGAATCTGTGGGAAGCAAACCCTAAAATGTTCAAAATTTCTGGAATACATGTAAATATTTAACCATGATGGTATTTCTACTGTAATTTTCATAAAGCTATTAACTATATTTAAGCCCATCATAATCAAAACAACACTGATGCTGAGATCTCCTGAACTCCCTGTAGTAATGTAACTGTCCACATCATAGAGCAGGGACCTTCGGAGTTAGGAGACAAGCACTGAACATCAAAAGGAGTAACTTTTTCCTGTTACTTATCTTTTCTGTAACAAAACATCCCACGCAGAATAACTTTTTCTCTGAATACAACGCTGTCGCTATCATCGGATTAGATTTATGGCGCTCAAGGGTAGGTTGTTAACAAGTGCTGAAAGATCTTGGCTTCCAGCAGCACATTAAGCCCTGCCAGGAACTAAGGACCAGTTTTATTTATTAAAGTTGAACTTACAATAATCGGAAAAACCAACCACATATGCTTGTTGCCTTGCCAGTGTCCCCAGCTAAACTGGCATCTCTTGGCAATTCTCCCCAAAACAGATTCTTGCCTCAAACTGATAAGCTGGAAAGCTATTTTATTAGTCTGGGAGCTATCTCTGCCATATACGTACCATAAAATAGCACCTAAGAAAGAAAAAGATATTTAAACAACTCTAAAAATTCACAGGGTGAGACTATTTTTCCCCACAACAGAACTGTTTATTTGAGAGTTGTTTAAACTAGATTACCAGGCTTTTCAAAACCCTAACTTAGGTGTTTTAGCTGATCAAGCACATTTCCAACTCTGTTCTAGGGTTTTCCTTCACCTGCCTTCTAGGACAGGTTAAAATACAACTTTAACCTGACCACATCAAGATTTTCAAATGTTAGCTAAAACATACTACCTAATGCATTTAAAACTACCTCTCAGCCAATATAAATTTTGTACAGATTTAGATACATATTGTAAAAGTTATTCATTAACGTGAATTCTACCCAAATGGAAAAGGAGTATCAATTTTACACAGATCTGTATAGTTTTACATTTTTCCATTTATTCTTTAGATCCTTTATTGTTTTGCAAAAGTCCTACATAAAAAACTGCATGAACCACTGGCCCAATCCAAAATCTACTGAAATCAGTGGACCAATTAATGGGAACCACAGGATTTGGACAGAAGCTCTAGTCCTCGCCATATGATTGATTCCATATGGAAAGGATTATCATCCTCCTCCTCCATGCTGAAAACACGTACATTCCACCCACCCACCCGCGTTCCACTCATCACTCCAGACCAGGATGGTATGTAATTGGACACAAAATTACAAAAAGAAAATGAATTATACAACAGCTGATATTGAATGCATGAGATTAAAATCATTCAAAACTGAAAACATATTTCTCTGTAATCACTTTTATTTATTTTAACCTCAATTTCACAGCAGGTAAAAACATTTCAAAGGTAAAATTTTCCAAAGTAATTAAATGATACAGGATTTGCAGTTCCACACTGAAAAGAGACACATTAAGCAAAGGTCTTAAGAGCCATCGAGACAGATGTGTACAGATCTACCCAAGCATCTCTCCGCGTCTTCTGAGCTGGCAGGGCACGAGCCAGGTCTGCTCTGAGGCCGCACCAGTGCATTAACACAGCCGTGCGCCCGGTCTGGCAGACGCTGCCTCTGAGCTTGGGCACGATGCCACCCCAACGCACCCGATACGCCTCACACCCAGCAAGACTCTGCTGGTACCTCCCTACCCTTGCCTGGGCAGACATGTTTCAAGTCATACTGGGTTTTTTTTGGTAACAGAGCATGCAAATTGTACAAATCCCCAGCTTCTGAAAAGTGGGATTGAGAAGTAAGTACTTAGAGGTACAGGAATGTACTTTGCGAGGTTCTAAGAAAATCCCTAGATGTTCTACCTTCCTCTGATTCCCAGTCCCTCTCTGAATTCACCAAACCTTCATCTCAAACTTTAGGTTCCTTAATACTTTTAAAAACCACGCTTTAACACTTTAAAAATTATATCCAGTATGCTTATTTAACGACATTCTTAATATGTTGCCCAAAATCTTATATGAAAAAGATCTCCTTAATATTTTAGTGCTAGAAAATCATTACAGGCGTTTTCATTTCTTGAAATTGACAACCATTTTGACACTTCCTTACACTATTTTCTGAGTAATGGAATAAAGTAAATAAAAGTAAGATAAAAGTAAAATTATAGCTTCCTTCATAGTCTCAGTATTTCTACCTTCTTAGGTTTTTTGGGGGGGAGAGGATGAAAAAAGGAATAAGGAAGAAAGGAAAAATACAAAGAAAGGGGACCGGTGTAAACATGAATATTAAAACAACGAACAAACATGGACAGGTAAGTTTTTCACAGAATACAGAACTGTCTAAGCGGACATGTTTACTCACATTGCCTTCCAAAAGCTCTTCCAGAGAGCAACCTTGGTGCGACTGCTGGTATTTTTCTTGAAAAAGTTTTCCATCAAACACTTCCCAAGGCATCAGATCCTCCATTCTGAATGGAAAGCCACAGGCACTATTGGCCATGAGCAAAGTCGTAAGGCCACGAACAAAGACAGCGCCAAGATGCACAGCTCTGGAGTCCACTTGAGCAAGCTGTTAAGGCATTAAAAAGAGAAAAAAAGGTAGGCCTCACAAATCAGGAAAAATAGGTAATCTTACCACTCGGTGTAACTGTGCGAACAGCAGAGCGAATGATAAACAGAATCACAGAATCAGAGTGGTCGGAGTCGGAAGGGACCTCTGTGGGTCACCCAGTCCAACCCCCTGCCGAAGCAGGGTCACCCAGAGCAGGCTGCACAAGACCTTGTCCAGGTGGGTCTTGAATATCTCCAGAGAAGGAGACTCCACAACCTCCCTGAGCAGCCTGTGCCAGTGCTCCATCACCCTCAGAGGGAAGAAGTTCTTCCTCATGTTCAGACGGAACTTCCTGTGCTTCAGTTTGTGCCCGCTGCCCCTTGTCCTGTTGCTGGGCACCACTGGAAAGATTTTGGCCCTGTCCTCCTGACACCCACCCTTAAGGTATTTATAAGCATTTATAAGGTCCCCAGTTCCAAAGCTGTGACAATGACGGTCCTCTACCGCACAGTAGAACTCATCAAAGGATTCTGTATCTCGTTTTATTCAACAAAGTGAAAGATGTGAAGTTGGTTTTAACAAATATGGCATCTCACTCAAGTTTCTAAGACAGATACATTCAAAAAGAAAACTGGAAAGGCAAAATAAATGGCTATTCTCCATAGTATCTCTCAAGCATTACCAGTTTCCCGGAAAGAATTCTGTTAGTGGAATGTAAAATATGAACTGGGAGTATACAGCGATGTGTACAGTGATCCACTGACCTTCCACAGTGTGACCAACCGGGAAATGTTACAGCATTTAGAGATCATTTAAATTATAAGGTTTGACAGAACAAAGCTTGTTGTTGCCCAGGCTTTTACTTTAAACACTCTAAAATTTCCTCTGACTGTAGTCTGAAAGTCAAATTATTTTACTTCAACATTCCAAAATAGTCCAGAACAGAAAGGACAAAAATGTGGCTCAAATTGGACTTAGCCCTAACTCCTGACGAGCTGTGAATTGTTTGTTTGAAACACATTGGAAAGGGTTGGCCCATTATTACTAACAGTAACACCATCTCCCATCTGGAAAGATCCCAAACGGACTTCAAGGGATGCACAGACACCATCAGTGCCCTATTAAAAAAAATGACAAGTAATAGCAGACAACGTGAACTGTTGTGCTAACAGATCAGAACTTTTTCCCTGCCTAAGGTCTACAAGTAACAACATCAGGAAACCTTTGCTAGCAACACGGAGCTACAAAGCTTCTTCCGAAAAACACAACAAAGCATTAGGTTTTCTGCATTATTATGCAATGAGCTGAAGTCTGTTGCATCATTTTACAGAATCACAGAATGGTCGGGGTTGGAAGGGGCCTCTGGGGATCATCTAGTCCAACCCCCTCTCTGTCACTCAGAGCAGGCTGCACAGGACCACGTCCAGGCAGGTGCTGAATATCTCCAGAGAAGCAGAACCCACAGCCTCTCTGGGCAACCTGTTCCAGGGCTCCATCACCCTCAGAGTGAAGAAGTTCTTCCTCATTTGACTATGTGAAACTGGCTTCCGTGATAGGATTCCCTCTAACCACAAGCAAGGGGCAGCAGGGTTCGGTTGTGCCAACGTGAAGATATGAGGTGTACCTCTTCTGGCTGAGTTATCTACAGTGCAAAAGCACAAGAGGACCTAGAGATGATGATACCATGCAGGGTGGTCCAGAGCCCTCTGGGAAGAACTTCTTCCGCCTCTAGTGACTCCTGGAAAGGGATCAAGCTGGCCGTCAGGGCACTGACCCAACACGACCCTCGGCACTTGAAATTCACCCAGCACAGACAGCGGAAGCCAACCACTGACATCCAGAGAAACGCAGACAACGCAAGCTAATTCGAGCAGTCATTCAGAAAACGAAAGGCCCATCCTTTTCTGACTGTGACACTTCATACTTGAGTAAGGGAGACCTTCTTCTCCTCTCCCTTTAAAATAAAAGTATTTTCAGTGTGGGATCAGGCTATTGAGTTTCAGCAGTTATTGCCTCCAGATGTAAGCTATCGTTTCGCCAGCTGGGACTAGAAACTCACGCACACTCATAACTCTCTTGCTCTGGCAAGCGAAGCAGGTTTCTGCAAACCATTTAAGAATGCTGAGAGGTACTTGCAAGAGGAACGTGGTTTAAGGGAACGAGTATTAATCTGTACTGAAGTGCACGGTAAGAGCGCACACGGGCAGTTACCGTGTTGCAGCTGGGAGATTCTTACACGGCACTGCCCGGATGGTTTCTGATCACCCGATCCGATCTGAAGACCTGCCAAGGAAACGAGTCCACATCATTACAAGCTTTAAAGCGGAATCTGCTTGGTTTGCGATCACACAGTAAGACTTTACCAGCGGGGTACAAAGAGTAAGAACTGCTGGGAATCTCAGAACTACCTTTTTTTTGTAAACTTATCCAGCTAGGGAATTCTTTCGGAATTTATGCACCCTGGTCTCGTCCTCCATGCAACAATAAATTGAACTTTAAATAACTTCAGTAAAATACTTTAGAGCACTTTGACACGTGGTAAATTTTTGCTTTGAAGCTATCAGGCAAATGAACACGTGAAGCTACAATTAGTAGTAGAGGCCGAGTGCCAGCAGCGCACCAACCAGCTGAATCAAACTTGGCCAAATTTAGAGCAACATGATTTATACCACTGATCGGCTCTTTATCACAGACCACTACAAAACCAGACTGAAATTCCCTGTCATACAAATCAGTATATTCTGTCACTGAATTATCAGTAAGTACTGATAAAATTGCAAAATTTAATTGCTGAAAACTTGCACGAAAAATAATGAAAACAGGTATTTAAACTGCTGAAAAGAGTAAATGCTGTCATCTGCAGCAAGCAATTTCCCATCTTCTAATTTAACAGCTGTGTACTAGATGACTATTAATTCATACCTTTTTGTAGTTTATTGACAAAGAAGCTTTTATTGTCCTTTTTAATACCACTGATGTAAAACAGCTGTTAGAAAAGATGACTAATACTACATGTGGATGCTGGATGTCATCTGGGCCATAAATATTAAAATAAAGCTTTTATATCTTTATTTTATTCCAAAAACTCTAAGCATATACCCAACACAAACCTGTGATAAACCCAACTTTCTTCAGTGGCGTTATTCAATTAGTGCAAAAGACACGCACACGTGTTTGCAGAACAAGTGTCTAAACGAGAATTTGAAAAAATTTTGCTTTTGATGGTAATGCACAAAATAGTAAAATCTAGAAGAGGGCTTTGGGTGCTGTGTCAAGCTGGAGACCAGTGCAGTACTGTCACTGATGCTAACGGTTACTTCTGCCTCAGCGAGTATGAAGTCTGAGCCACCAGCACAACCCCAGCTGTGCTCTTTGCAGCTACACTTGAGATATACCGGTGAAAAAGATAAAATAATGTTGCTGATGACAGGTTTTACAGGTAGAAGGCTGCACCGTCTAGGGATATCAATCCAGAACTTCCCTAAAGCACTGAAGTATCGGGAGGTGGGGGGGAGGGAATGGATATCAGGTAAGGCTTGTTTTTTTAATGGAAATCAGTATTGGCAAGACCAAAGCAAGAACTATCAACAGTCACTTATTTATTTTAATAACACAGGAAATACATTTGCTAAAGGGTAGTTTCTACTTTCCATGCCTGGCAGTGAAAAACAAAGCAAATGAAAGCACAGCGAGCCTCTGTTAACAATGAGCCTGTGCACACGGCAAACCACAGACTCGCTCTGCCATGGGAATGCTCCCAACTGCTCGGTGTCCGCAATGCAAAGACGTCACGATGAGGAGAAGTGGAAAATTCCAAAAGAAAAGCAGCCTTGCCTTCCAGGGCATTACACCCTAGAGATTACTTCTTATTGGAAATTGTGTCTGTTCTTTTTACTATTTTTATAAACTCGGGACCCCAGTGAATCATGTGAGATACACCCCAGTGATCCCGCCGCTGCTACTCCCACCGCGAGCTGATGACATTTGCGCGAGAGAGAGAGACGGGGAGTGCGTGAGAACCGCTTCTCCCGCCCCAGCTGCCCGCGCCGTGCCCCGGCTGCGGCTCCGACCAGCCGCAGCTCCTCACCCTCCCAGCCTTCGGGGAAACAGATCGCTTCGCCTGTTTGCCAGCACTGACCGAACACCAAGAACTCCAAGTTCACAGCCCTCTAGTATCACTGCAGCAGTTACTGAGACCGCACTCAGAAGGCCTGAGCTGAACTGGGTAAGCCCAGCTGAAAAGAGCGAGAGCAACGCTACCGCATCCACATCGCTGATGTATAATGGTTTTTTCTAACAATTTGAGAAATGTCTTTGCTAGAAGGGCAACCATCACAGACTTATTTCATACCATGCTGCTTTCTGCTCTAGAAACACAGAGCTTTAGCCTGTGGACCACAAGTTCAGGCTGATCTCTGTGCTCGGGTGCATCCTCATTGACCCCAGCAAGAGGCTTTGCAAGAAGGAAAGTGTTTGCTCACAGGAGCAGTTTGCAAATCCACACCCAGAGACTGTACATCCTGCTGAAGAGTCTTTACTTGTAGGAAGAAAAATACATGGATATGCAGATTGTGGATTCTCCTTCTCTGGAGATATTCAAACCCTGCCTGGATGTGGTCCTCTGCAGCCTGCTGTAGGTGACCCTGCTTCAGCAGGGGGTTGGACTAGATGACCCACAGAGGTCCCTTCTAACCCCTAACATTCTGTGATTCTGTGATTCTATGGATCTTGTATATGAAAAGCAAATTTCCAGTTCAAAGTACATGTCATTGAATAATAAGAAAAAATAATCAGGATGTAAAAATACCTTTATGTTCTAAGGAAATGCCACTTGTCCTCTGCGTTGTCTTTGTGAATTCACAAGTGGTTTTTTGACAGAGGTGTAAACTTTATCCTACGCACTTTGAAAGCTGCACAACCTATTTTCCAGAACATGCTACAAAACCCCACAACTCCTT
>Ga0065711_1044215_pt1 | contig 14230 bp, 8 predicted proteins | sample Hoacrofraction12_FD_59098 | JGI IMG/M metagenome (GOLD analysis project Ga0065711, IMG submission 59098) | Hoatzin crop microbial communities from Cojedes, Venezuela - Epithelial fraction 12 v2 (version 2) | ecosystem: Host-associated > Birds > Digestive system > Esophagus > Crop | place...
ATGAAGGAAAGAAAAAATTGTCGCCAGACATGACTTTTCTGAAAAAATTGTGACATATTTTTTACTGTCTTAAAAAATCCCATTTCTAAAGTTCTCTGTTTCTAAAATAGTTCTTTTTTTCCTCCAATTTTTCTTCAGAAGAGGCCAGTAAAAATGTATTATTCATAGCATATTATACCCCTTTATAGATCTATACTGATCATGGTCTATATCAAGTTTGTAGAGGCATAATGCTTGGAGATGAGCAAAAGACTTTGTTGACAATGTACAAAAACACCACAGAGGTTACTTGCTCCATGAAAAAATAAATGGTAAAATATTGCCTTAACTTGAAACAATAAAATGGTGTTCTGAACTGACAGGAGAAGTAGATCGGATGAATAAGGAAATAGTCTTTTCGATCAGGTACTTATCACAGTAGGAGCAAACTTTAGAATTGTATCCAGTCCAATACTGTTCTGTGTCAAAAATTGGGGGATTATGAGCTTTAGCTACTGAGATATAAACATTTGCTTTTGCTGGACTGCTGTGGAAGCAGGAATCTCTGGAAAGGAAAGTGGATGGAGAACAAGAAATGATGACACCTTAAACCTTCCACAGCCAGATTTGCTATAGCTCGCCTGTTAGAGATGAGCCACAAATACCAGTCTGACAGAGAGGAGATGATAACATTGCAGGATTATCTGCAACTACAAAATTCACCTGCATTTATTCAACTTCCTAATGTAACTTTCAGTGCTTTTAAAACATCATTTAGTGCAACCAGCTGCTCAGATGAGTTGCTTATACTGCACAGAAAGGTGTATGAAGAACACTCATGGAACCTCTCCTGGTATTCTAGCTAAACCGCCTATCAATCCCTCTGTTGGGGATGAGATTATCTACTCATATCAAAAATAGCTCATCAGAAGCAATAAATCCACTCATGAATTAAAATCCAGTACTCACAAAGAATGGGATGAGACCAGAAGCTTTGTCTTCGTCCAAAACTTTCTTTAGGGCTGAACCACAAACACTAAATGTATCATCTGAAGGAACATTTTTAATCTTCACACCACCAATTAATGCAGCCCTTTCCACTGATGAATGAGCCTACAAGGAAATGGGCAGATTTTAAGACAGATACCTTTTATTGGAATGTAAGAAGTTCATTTGAATTTGAAAACAAAAAATAATTTCTTTCCACTGAAGCAATACTTGAGATCCTGGGACTGTTGCTGATACATAACAGATACGTACCTCTCATTCCATCATATAGATAGACAGATGGACACACATACATATATATACATACATACACATGCAAATACACTAATAGAAACCCTGAAGTAGTCCTGAAAAGATTGCCATGGCGTCATTCAGACAAGAGTTCAATTAACCTTAGTGAGAGTTTTAATTAACATGTTCACAATTAGGTAGGATTGATTAAGAGCTTCAGGATTTGGATCCAAATCAAGCAAAAGACATGCAGATAATCAGCTTGCCTAATAATGATTCAGTTGCTCACTAGAATATTTTTATGGCATGCAGCTTTGCTGAACCCTAAAAAAATATACATCATGGTATGGTATAGACTGACATATTTTCTTACATTACCATTTTTTTCAGATTACCTACCTAAGAAACTGTGGTTCAATCATTCATTCATTTTGGTAAGCAATTAGAGCTCATTCCCAATGTTGTTTTATTTATAACCCATTTTATTTGAATTCTCCTTAAATAATATTTTTTAGTACATAAATTACATCTCAGTAAATAAAAACAAATACATGACTAAGAAATTCTTATAAAATTGTGAAGTACAGTACTATAATAGCTCTATCAACAGTAAAAGGTATATTTAGCCACAAAATACTCTCCTTTAGAGCATGACTAAAACCAAAAATTTGTTTTACCTTCCACCTTCTACAATTTCATTAATTACCACTGATTTGAAAAATTCCCCACATTTTCATACCGTGACTATTCTAATTCATAATCTCCATCCTACCCTTGTTGTTTCTTGCTTGTGCCTACATGAGCACTTACTAATTCTATTCTAACTTAGCATACAATCACGGAAAAGATTAAGCCAAAACAGAAGTAGAACAAGACCAGATGAAGATACAGTTTCTGCCTTTCAGCTTCACACATCCTTGGAATGATGCGTTTTAAAGGCAGATTGACTATTAATTTGTATCTCAGCAGTGCCCCTTGTTAAAGCACTTTGGCAAACAAATTAGGCACCAGCTTGAGAAAATACAGAAGTCTAGACTCGAAATATAACGAACTGCTTTTGAAGTGAAAAACGTGTGCGCCATAGCAATCCCATACTTAATTCAAGTGTACAACGGAAAGTGGTGTTCTACAACTGATTTATACAAGAATTGTAAATAAGCAAACTATAAGAATACACTGAGGTTGTTAGCCAGTCAGAACCTCAGAATTCCTTCCTCAACTCTCCAAAATCGTAGTAAGGCTCTCTAATAACTACAGCCATTCACAATCTTAAGGTTAAAACTGCCAAGATGCTTTTGCATTATAACAAATCTTTAGTGACCTGCTGCTCCATGGAATCCCTAGTCCTCAGCAAAGTACTCAGGAATGTCCCACCATCCTTGAGGAGAACAAGGAACCAGAGATCAGTAAAATGAGTGGGCAGCTGCTTCCAGTAACCAAATAAACACAGCAAAAAAGGTTGACAAAGGAAGTGGCCTGAGAAAATTTGAGAATAACAAAAAACTATCGTGACTTCTGTCCTGGTCCCAAACAGTCAGGTGTCTACTGTCAGGGGTTGCTGGATGCTCCTCTCAGCCCCAAGGTCTCACACGCAGTGTCCCTTGCAAGAGAAGCCTCACCCAGGACAGCCCAAGCACTAAAACAGACAGGTGTCCTCTTCTGTTGTCTCCAAACCCCCAGTTAGTTACTGGGGAAAGCTTTGTTGCCACTCCTGCGCTGTACTCATTAACACAAAGCAAAATGATTTCAATGGGATATAGATTTTCCCCAAATGCTGAGAAGCTAAAATGATCTCCCAAGATACATGAGATCTGAGTTCAGCTTTGTGCTCTGGGTCTCCTTACCAGCCAACGTTTTACCTCCCTCCTAACAGACTGTTGCAGTGTTATGTTCTGTCAGTGCGTGGTTTTCTCTCCCGCAGAATGGCTGAGGCTTACTTTCTTTTGTGGATTATTGCCTATGAGTCACACAGGTCTGTTCTTAATGCGGAAGGACCGGTGAGCTCTGCAACAATCTGCTTTGAAAGGTCAGCAATACCTTCAGGCAAATCCTTCTGTAAACAGAAGATCCTCTGACCTTCAGTAGGCAGGAAGGCCTGTCAGTCTTCATCTCAGGTCAGCCACTTACATGGGACAAAAAAATGAAAACAAGTAAAAGGTTTTGTGCATCACTGGGTCAGAGTTTGAGCTCTGGGGCTGCCAGTCTGTGCAACACAGACCTTAGGGTCCCAGACAAACAAAGGACAAATATCCTCTGTGCCTTTTGAAAACAGTTATCTTTCCTCGTGTTTTCTTGTGCTGACTCTTCTCACCCTACAAGTGCAGTCCCTCTTCCCACCAGCAAAGAGCAAGTATACTTTTAACTTGTTCTCCAGTGCTTTTGAAGACACACTTAGTAATAAATAGAGGCAAGCCTGAAACCTGGCCATTTTGTTCTCCATAATCAGATATTACTTGAAACTAAACATCACGTACTAAGGGATTTTCTTCTATTTCACTGACATTTACAGAAGAAAATATCACAGCTATTTTTCTTAGCCCTTCAGTAGGATTAGTGTGTCAGAAAGGTAAGAGCAGCACGATTCACAAGACTAAAATTTGCTTTCATTAACAGTAAAAGCCTTCCGTGGTCCTGGCCTGCTGAGAAATCAGACTAACTCAGTCTGCTAAATACCACTCACAGTCAGAAATCAAGGATTTTGTTTTCCGTTTTCTTAGAAGATCTCTTAGATGGATTGATATATGGAGATCTTAGGAGTTTTTTTCTTTAAAAAAAACAATAATGTTTTGAGCTTCTTCAAGTACTATGACCAATTTGCTTTATATTCATGCACTAGTTTTGTCTGTATGCATGCACCTGCACCCGTGTGTGTACAGGGGGAGGACATACCTATGTTTGTTTGCACATGTGTATGTAGAAGGAAAATAATGTGTGCACACATGGACACACAAGCCTAGACATAGCAAAAGACAGTCTAGAGTTACTCAACACAACTGAATTTAACACCTTACTCAAGTCTCTTTATTTACTTCAAATGAGCTCCTTTTGTAATGAAGCAATGCTTATGTAGCACTGGCCTCTGGATGTTTATTCTTTGTATTATGGTGGCACACATGAGATTCCAGCCCACTTATGAAATACAATACGATTCAAACAAGCAAAACCAAATAGTCACCACTCCAAAGAGTTTATATTTATTTCACCTGCCTATTGAGATGGTTGAAACTGTTAAGCAGCGACCCCGTGTTCCCATTTTTGAGGGATACTCACCTGATCAGAAGCATAGGCCACCAGCCTGCCCATGATGTCTGCTTCTGTTAGCTCAGGCTTTTCTGACTGCACCCGTCTGATGGTTTTTGTTCTTGCAGCAAGCAGTGAAATCAGGGTGGCCTCACTTGCACTTCCCTGTGGGACAAATTGAAGGAAGGTTCTAAAGGAAGACATTCCAGAAGAAGAAAAGCGACATTTTCTTTTGTATGAAACTGCAAAGCTGTTAACAGAAACTGCATAAGAGAAACTGTGCAATCTCCTGCTTCTTACGAATATGTGTGACAGCAAGGGAGGAATCTCTGATCTCGGTGTCCTCCTTCCTGATGCCTCTGTCCTCTCTATGCTGGTTCAGTTTAGGCACCAGCCTTGCAATCAGTGCTAGAAAGCTGGACTCACAGACTTTCTTTCACACAAGTGAAAAGGCTCTCGAACCAGGCACCAATCTTTTGTTAACCAGTAATAATGGCAGAGTAACTGTTGATTTCGGTTACTCTGGATTTCTGCACATTTAATTTCCATCAGAATCTGACTCTCCCCTCTCACTGCCGTCAAGCAACATGCATAATTATAACACTTATTTAATATTTACAGTGATCCTGGACAAGTCAACTATTGTGGCTAAAAGAGAAAAAAACACTGAAAAAGCAAAAAAGCTATGATTCAACATAGCTAACTGCTTTTCAAAGTATTAGTTCAAAGTTGAACAATTGTCATGTGGATCTCCCTCTGCCAAGCACATAGTACTGCAATGAATACAGTTGCTTAAATTAATAAGTATGTCTCAGAAATGTCCTCAGTGTCAACAAGCTAATTTTGGAGTGATGTGATGCGAGAGTGTCTGCACACAATTATCTTCATATTACGCATAAAGATCTTTCAAGATCTGATTCATCTTGCTTCACCTGTCTAAAAAGTTAAATACCATCTGAGATAAAATAATTGTTTAGGGTTCCTTAGTATTCAGTGGAGAGAGGTAAGCATACCCAGAAAGCAATAATTCTGTCTATTTTAGGCAAATATTCTGGACTGAGATAAAGCGTTCCTCTAAAGGCGTGTTCTCATATATCAACTTTACCTGATAAAACGTGAGATGAATCTCACACAGTGTAACTTTCCTGATGAAAAACTTCTGTCATTGTGATGTTGTTAGCAAAACTATCTCTGCCATGCTCAGCACAATATTATCCAACTAACAGTGAAAAAAAATACCATGCTTCCTGACAGTCCTGTGAGCTAGAATACAATGACTCGGGTCCTCGGATGTCCAGCAGATGTGAGGAATGTTTTTCAGTCAAGAACATCACCTGTTTTCTGAGAAGCTCTTTTTATCCTATTTTGTTTACCAGCATTCTATAATTCCTAAAGAACCCTGCATAATCAGAAGACCTGCGTACTGGGCATATAGTGTCAGAAAATGTTGCCTGAAACACCCTTTCCAGCAATTCAGCAGAGGAGAATACGTTTCATATGTGCAAACCACTGCAACTTATTGTGACGTCCATACTGTTTTTCAGGTAAGTTGTATGTCCTCATAATGAAGTTGGGCAACTTGAAGCCTGTGTGCGAGACCTAATTCCATCTCACATTGGACAAGTCACTGAAAACAACCTTTCTAAACCTGGGTTCTTCACAGTAAAGTTAGCTCTAGCACCCTTGCATTTAGTATGTAGGAAATAATACTAATTATTACTTTTATTAAAATATATATTTAAGGGGATACATTAAAATCTTTCAAATATATGTGGAGAAAATGGTACTTTTTTTCTTCCTTTTTTTGTAATGATTAAGCCTCATAAAATTGTTAGTGTCTTTCCAGTAAATGTAAGGAATATGCACACTAAAGAAATGTGCACAAATATAGAAAAGAAACTGGCTGTAGGAAATTCCAAAAGCTAAGGCATTACTTTGAGATGTGGAAATTTAAGTCCCCATTATTCTGGAGACTGCCTGGCTGGGCAGGCAAATGACTTAGGCTCAAGAAGAGCCTCAGCGTTCTGAGGAGTGCCACAAGATGTCCTGGCATCCTGGCTGTTCATCCAGGCTGGCGCGTTGTCAGCATGTACATCAGTTCTCGTATGAACTTCCTTACACGGAAACAAGGATGAGCAAGAAAGGGCCTGTTGCCCAGCTGAATCTTGCCTCCTGATATACAGCTGGGACACAGTCTAAAGGCACCTGAATCCAGCAACTTGGAAACGCTTTTGGATGTCTCACAACAGACATAGTCTTTTTCACCTTGCCTTAGCTTCCTAAGTCACCTTTTTTATACTGAAGCTTACAGTATTTGCAGAACCTGGTTTGTCAGGCTCTTCTGTTCACCTGGCACCAAAGTCTTGCACTAAATATTTCTGAAGAAAAAAGTCCCAGGTTCTTGCACTACTTGGCTAACTGATAAAAAAGATAAATCAGCAGTGTTCCTTGCCAGGGCAAAGATAGGCTAAGTCTTATGTTGTTTCACCCTTAAAATACTTTTTCTTTGCAGAGCAAGAAAATTCTTTAAAATTCAAAGTAGGTACACTTTTCAGCAGTTTATCTAGAATGAACAGCAGGATACAAGCTTCAGGAAGAAAGTTGCTTTCTCACTTATTTTTAAAAGCTGTTTTTTTTCTCCTCTTGAATGCTGTGTTCTGCATTAAGCAAAGGATGATGATATCTTTCCTTTTACTGCAAGCAAACAAAGGTTGCCATGGCAAGCAGGCTCAAGAGGCGGAAGAAATGTCAGCAAGAACTGATGTTCATGTCCACCAGAGCTCTGAACTGAAATTTTCTTTCATCTTTTGCCATTTTCAAGTGTCATCCTGCACACAACAACAAAGTGCTTCATATTGACAGAGACTTTCAAATGTAATTAAGAGCCAGTTTTCACAGGCTCAGTTTTACCCAATAGCACAATAATTACTTGGCATTTACCAAGAGAATGACTGTCACTTTCACATGCTCATGTTGTCTTTACCTCACGCTCTCTTATTGGTATCATTATTGTTTCAAGAGCAAGACAAGAAGATCTGCAGCACAAATGACTTTGTCGTAAGCAGGAACACAGAGCACTTTTAATTCTTGAAACTGACTGGTTTCTGATGAAAATTGTGGGCAATCCAGCATTGTCAGCCTGGAAGGGCAATATTCCTGCTGATAACCATCAGGCATAATTGCTTGCTTTCACTGGTACAAAATAAATACTGTTGAGATGCATGACGAAAGCTTGATTTCCTGAGCATAACCCCCTCCCTAGTAATCGTACTGAAAAAGATCCTAACAGAGCAAGTAGATGAGTAAAGAGTTACTCTGGCAATAAACTGGTGCAGGCGCAGCTCCGCCTAGGAGAATCATAGCAGCTGGATTAAATTCATACTTGCCTGGGAAGATGTTGGGAATAATTAATTGAAATATGCTGTAGGCATTTGCAGCTGAGATCAAGGAAAGAACTCCCAATTTCTAACATTTAATTCAGATTTTAGAAGCCTACCATAGGATGAAATGGATTGTGCCCTGGCCTCCAATGACCAGAGTCCAGAGATTATCAAAGGAGCACAGAACAATTATTTAAAATTCATCTTTTTCATAGTAGAGTTCTATTTTAGCTAGATTAATAGCTGTGACAACAGTCTTTACTTGCAGAAAGACCATGCACTACTGAAGCCACGGCTGACAAACAATGTAGCTTTATTATGCATGCAAGTTTGCCCATTGATGTATCGTACGGATACTCTGTTCAGACATTGTACACTTTCATTAAGCGGTCAGCATCAAAGTCTGGGGTTTGTTCTATTTTGGATACTGCACTGTAGTCTGAAAATTGTATTACCTACTGACAGAACCGTTCAGGTTCAAATATTAAGCAGCTCTTAATTTTCTTTTAATATTCCAACATTTCCTTTTGTTATATTAGGAAAACTTCTTAATTTCAACTTCTTTGACAGAGGCTGCTAGACCTTCTACTACATTCTGTTATTTTTACTTGTAGAAGATTCTCTCCAATGGTTTTATCCATTGCTTAATCTCTGACACTCTTTTTCCAAAAAAAATGAAGGCTGTTTTGGAAACTGACTGAAGTAAACAATTGAATGTGTCTAAGGTGGACTTCAGGGAAGCGTTTATAATCACTTTTCATGATGCTGTACTCAAAATCCTCAGATATATTTCTATTTGAGAAGTTTTTTTCTATTTTCAGCCACAAAACATTGCTGGAAATTGTTGGTAAGTATGAGCTCACTTCATTCAATCAACAAATTAAAGTTCCATCCTACATGATTTTTCAATATTATTAATTGAATTTTAAGCCAAAATTGTGCTGTTAAGCTGAACTACTAACCATTCTTCACAGAGAAAACTGTTTCAGAGTTCAGCTGCTCTGAAAACAAAACCACTACTTTCATGGATGATCCTACCCCCCTGTGGACATTCTCACAGAGCATCGATCTTTTTGAAAATCTGAAAGGAACCCATGTGGCAAAAAAATTATATCTCTCCTTTATTAGTGTTTTGGTATGAAGGTTTTACAAAATCATAAAGTCCACAAACTCATCCCGTATTCTTTTTTCACGTCCCCTGGTACCTGAATGACTCCACCACCTCGGCCATCCTTCCCAGCTAAAAAGTCTTCAGGTAAATTAATCATCTTGCCCAGCCAATCCAGCATGACAGTCTCCAGCTCTGTGCAAGCTGGACTTGCAGCCTGTGTTAAAAAATAGAACAGAGGGAATAACCACACTAGACCATGAGGAGAAACAGGATTCAGCAGAGCAAGAATAACTCTTTCTCCCTCTCTCTCTGTCTTTTGACTATAGAGGAAGAGACTAGCTGACTAACTTCACCAGCTAAATTAGGGACCTGAAGACCATTTTGTGCATGTTGTTTCTAATACTTACCCCATAAAAAGTCAAACTGGGCCTCATGTAGACCCACCACTATCAAATGTCGAAGCTAGGATTTGCATCTTGCATATTTGTTTTCAACATCAAGTACCAACATCTTTTGAGAAGAGCCCATCTCACATAAATGTAGGGTTTTTAACACAATTTCCCATTCATCCAGATGCTGAGAGAAGTAACAACACCAGGTGATAGGAAAGTTATACTACTTAATGAAGTGCCAGAAAGTTTGCACTGCTGCTACTAATTCTAAATGCTGATGATTTTTCAAGGACAAAATTTCTAAGAGGAAATAGCCTTTTATTACTGGAGTCATTCAGGATGTCTATGTGCAAACATTTAATTAGTCAAGGAAACTCAACTATAAAAATAATCCTGTGACTTCACTGCTATTAATCAATAATGCCATTGAAGAATGTTACTGAAATGCTAAAAATCTTAGGAAGGTGAAGCACCATTACTACATAGCAGTACATACCCCAGTAAACTTACCCAGGAGAAGCCCACACATCCTATCCCACCACACAACATATCTGCAAGAAGAGCTGGGAAAGAAGAGGCTGCAGGGAAGTAGGCAAAAAAGTACGGACTGTGCCAGTGAGTCACCTGTATTAAGGAAAAAATGGTCATTTTTAACTAATGCAGTAAGCAGAAACAAATTGTCATAAAATCAGAAAAGATATCAGAGGCTTGGACCAGTCAACAGTTCTCAACTACCTGGCTGTAACACGGGATCTCATTTTTAGAGAAAAGCTAACCTTGTATTTTCTCAATTTTTTATACATCTTTTACTCGAAATAGAAGTAAATTAGTTCTTGCCCCCACTTCCCAGTAGTTCCAAAATCAGAGTTCTCCATTTGTCTGCCTAGAACAATTGCATGGGCAGTGGCAGTGTGAGTTTCTGTGCAGGGCACTCTTCTTCAGCCTCTGCTTTCGGGGACTCTGGTATTTTGTTCTTTCATCTCTGTCATGCAACTGAGTTAGAAAGAGCATCTTCAGTGCAGCAGAGGTCCACATAACTCTCTTGCCCACACTCTGGAGTTATTTGTTAAAATTCAGGCATTGAATCTGGCCAGAGAGTTCCACACCACAAAATGCAACAACCCATTCCAGTATCCAATCTTCTGTAGAAAACTCAAATATCATCTCCCTAAAGTTGTGATTTATGTACAATTCCACTTTACATGTAGAAATATGAGAGAACAACACAATAACTGCACAAATTGTAGTGAATTGTCCTGCAGCAGCAATATTTAGAATTATCTTATGCAACATCTAAGCAATTTTTAAAGATCTTTGAGATACTTGATAGTGCTTCACAACTCCAATCTAATAAAATTTGAAAATAGGAAATGTACTGCCACACTGCAATGTTCAGCAGAAATAATGTCATATGATAAGTTTGGCAAAAACAGCTTTCACATTCAAGATAAAAGGGAAATTTTAGGAAAAAAAAATGCTTCTGGAGGATTAGATGGACTACAAGCAAGAATTCAGCAGAATGTGTATAAGATCTTTCCTTGGCTGAAAATCCAGAGGCTGCTGAGTTACTGAAGCCTAGCCTTTCCTTACGCCATTTTTTTTTCTTTTTTTTTGATACTGGAGTTCTTTTATTACAACTGGAGGATGGTAAGAGCATCCTGAGAGCATCACTTGCTTGAGCTCAGTGTTTCCTTACTGTTTTGTTCCACATTCCCACCTCTAATTAATTTTACCTTTCACACTTCCCTGTCTCCCGATCTGTGATATGGTTCTGGAGCTAATGCAGGGATCACTGTACTGCACTATTCTGCATGCTGCAAATATCCCTTTTATTTCCTCTTCTAACCTTCTTCATGCCAACAACCAGCTGTTCTTTAATGGCCACGCTCCATGCCAAGGTGAAACTGTCTGAACTCCTGTATACACAATGAATCAGACATCACTTTCTCTGCTGTAGTATACCATGTATAATATTTTGCATGTCCCTATCTCTTTCATATGAAACCAGCTCCTATCCACTACAATTTTCCACTCTCTAGACTAGCCCTGTACCTGGTATGTTCAAGATTTCCCTTCTACTGCTCACTGGTCCAAACCTGCTAGAATCAGCTACTCAAAGACAAGCCACTGTGAACATTTTTAGCTGTATCTCTTATATTGGGTCAGGATCTATTTCTTTGCTGTAACAAAGTTTTACAGCACTTGTGGCAAACACCTTCCTTCACAAATCAGAAAAAAATGGGATGGGACTTGCTTCTTCTCAGGAAAACAATAAACAGATAAAAAAATGCCCAATAAACAGCGGTCCCTGATAGACCCTATCACAGACTTTCACTGATGTCCATAATGAGCCAGGGCTGCCACTGTTCATCTCCCCAGCTCTAATCCTCTGTGATCTGTAAGACTTGTGACATTCATCTTGGTTTAATCAAGTTAAACTGCCTACTTGCTGGGAGCCATTTGTTTGATGAAACACAGCAGATTCCAGTTGCACCACTCACACAAAGCTGAAAAAGCCAAAAGCCCTAGGGCAAGCACAGCTGTGGTGCTTCCTCCTGCGTCCCCTTCCCCCTTCTCCTGAAGCAGCTGTAAAACTCATTTCTTTCACCATGTTGGAACAGACACACTTGGTCAAATATTGCAAAGAGCATGACATAATTGTTGCTTGCTTTTCAACCCTCTGTTGATAAACAATGATACACAAGTGTCTTGAGTTTGGTTATTACCGCTCTAATGCTTCTCAGAGACGTTTTATTTGTCAGACTTGTTCTAAGAATGCCTTTCTTTCTGTGTCTTGCTTAGTCTAAGCAAAAGTCTTCCTTTACCACACACTAAGGTCCATGGATCCAATGTGAGGAAAATTAGCGTCTTCGGTACTGCTATTTGCAGTTACAACTAAACTTTATCATTTGTGGCACCAAAAGAGGAGAAGATGTATTTCAACGGAACAAAGCAAGTCTGAGAGAGAAAGGTGACTCCCACTGGTATTTTTATCTCCAGATCCCTTCCACCTTGGCTTCCTGCTGTGGAGATCAGTTGTTCCCTCACTCCCTGGGTTAATATTAGGAACTAAGCACAGTTATTGTCATTAGCATCTAGTGGGCTGCCCTTTGAAGGTCTACACTCAATTTCACAAGAAGTCTCCATAAAGAAGTTTTACCACTTAGGAATGCTTCTTCTCCTATAGGGTAAAGACAGCAATGGATACTGCATTATTGCTTTACACAATAAATTGATCCTTGCTTCTCTGAAGGAACACCATTTTCATTCATCCAACAAGTAGCAACTATCGGAACACAACTAACACAGTAAAGAGATCAACATGAAAGAAATAAGAATCACTTATAGGCCACTGATAGCTTATGGGAAAGATAAGGTTTTATGACCTTTGTCATATCATTTATTCTCTCTGAAGAAACCCAGTTCCTCATTTATAAAATGGAGATAAGACATTCCCTGGTGAAACACTGGAAAAGCACTATAGCTGAAAAACACTAGATGTACTCTAGTATATTAGTCTTGTCAGGAAAAAGATGGGAATAGGATGAAGGGAAAATATAGTGGGGGTAGATTGTCCCTCCAACCAATTTCAAAAGTCCCTAAAACCAATTACAAATCATTTTAAAGGTCTCTAAACCAAATGTGAACCTCCTATGCTAAGTTCTTCCTATACTCCCTGCCTCCGTGTGTTTGCACAGCACCATCATTTTCACACCTCAGTTTCTGGGAGCACAGCTACCACACGCAGCCAAGAGATTGAGTGGATCTCCCCTGAGACATAACACAAGGCATCTCAGATACAAGAGCCTGAACCCCCAAAACATACCAAAAGAGGGGCAGTCACAGTCTCTGCTTATTGGGTTGGGAAATGGAGTCCCATGATGGTGAAGGGTAGAAGCCTTCAACTACGGATACTAGGAGGAAAGCTTCTGCTCCACCTGCAGATCTGCAACTACAGAATAGGTTCAGTGCCACGGTTGCAGATGGGCTGGGAGCCTTGCTATGTCTAATGAAGCACCCAAGAAACCTGAGTGTTGACCATGGTGCTGACAACAGGGATTTGGGTTTTAAGACTAGTGGGACCCTCTTTGAGGATCAGCTCCTAGGAAGGATCCACCTGAACAATTGTGGAAAAAACATCTTTGCAGACAGGCTGGTTAACCTGGTAAGGAGAGATTTAAATTAGAAATGATGGAGGAAGGAGAGGAAAATCCACAGTCAAGGGAGGAAGGTGGACTGAGTCAGCCAGCAAAGGGTGAGGGGTACTGTGGAGCAGAGAGATCATGAAAACAAGACAGGGCTAAAGCAGACCCACCCCGAGTGTATGCACATAAATAAGGAAGCGCTGAGAGGACAGTATTATGGGGGGAAGGTCTCTTTTTCTGGGAAATCAGCACAAGTGGGTGCCTCTCTGAAGAACCCATATACTATGGCGTGACATATGGGGAACACAAGGGAGGAATTAGAAGGCCGTGAGCAGTTACAGGGCTGTGATCTAATTGGGATCACAGAGATGTTGCAGGATAGCTTACATGACTGTAGTGCTGCAGTAGATGAGGACAAGCACTTTAGGAAGGAGAGACCAAGAATGAAAGGCAGGGGAGTGCTGCTTTATGCAAGACAGCAGCAGGAATGCATGGGGCTCTGCAGAATGGGGTTGGGGACTTGGTGACAAAGGACTGCCTCAACTAAGAAAAAAAGGAGGGTCATTGTCATAGGTGATTCCCTTCTGAGGGGAAGAGAGGGCCCGATCTGCCGACCAGACCCATCCCACAGGGAAGTCTGCTGCCTCCCTGGGGCCCGGGTTAGGGATGTTGCTAAGAAACTCCCTGGTCTGGTGCAGCCTTCTGATTACTACCCCCTCTTGGTAACGCAGGTTGGCGGGGACG
>Ga0065711_1044217_pt1 | contig 14229 bp, 3 predicted proteins | sample Hoacrofraction12_FD_59098 | JGI IMG/M metagenome (GOLD analysis project Ga0065711, IMG submission 59098) | Hoatzin crop microbial communities from Cojedes, Venezuela - Epithelial fraction 12 v2 (version 2) | ecosystem: Host-associated > Birds > Digestive system > Esophagus > Crop | place...
AAAAAAAAAAAAAAAAAAAAAAAAAGGAAAATACTATATAAACAGTGGTTTTAACATGCTTGTTTCCTAATGTTTTTGATCTTTGTTTCCAAAAGAAACTATAGAAGTGGAGGGGAAAGGAGAAAATGTATTCTTTTTTTTTTTCCCCTAGAAATCAGGTGTTAGACAAAGCTGTAGCAGTATTTATTGATCTCTCCATTTCCCCTCTTTCTTAATGAGCTTGACTAATTAAGTACTCTTTACATTGTCTGTGGAGCTGTGGAGCTGCTTGTCAATTTTCTCATAATTCTCTATTCATAGGGAAATGATGTATGTGTGTGATATTTTCATATGAGTGGCTGTTATGGTCTTTGTAACATCCCTGAAACAAGCCCTAATCATTGTTTTGCTTATGAAGTTATTGTGCTAGACAGCTGAAAAAGTAACTGAATTCTGCTTGGCCAAGAGCTCTCCTTTTAAATAAAAATTTGTGTTAAAGAAGTGTAAAGCTGTGCTTGAAGAGTTAACATCTGAGTATAGTAGGGTCTTCATATTTCCATGGCAACAGCTTAACATGATCAGTAAGTAGAGTGGACTATTTTGCTATGAGGCGTCATTAAAAGAAAAATCATGCTGTGGAAACACACATGTATCATAGAATAAAATTTCCTCTCCAGCGTTGTGAAAACAGCCAATTTCTTTGTTGCTCTATATTGATACATTGTTTTAAAATTGCTGTTACATTAGAAATGGAAACAGTAATCTACACGGCTTTTAATTACAGTTTTTTGGGAATGCAGTGATGTAAATTTAAAGGAGCAACTTTACAACAGAGGTAGTCTGACATCTGCCACTAAACCTCTTATTTACAATATGTGTCACCAAATAATACACTTATTTTTTACAGCAGCTTTTTGTTGCTGGTGTGTTGCATAGTTCTCTTTGGTAGTAGGGAAGGGCTCAGCTGCTGTGTTAGTCATTTCTATTAAGAATATATTGAGAGCCAGTGCACCAGCAGTGGCCAGCCTTTTCTTCCAAATCTAGTATTTTTAAAAGATCAAAGGTCTACAATGAATGTGTTGGGACAGATTTGCTGTTCCTCTTTGCTCCATGTGTGTCAGTCACAGGGTGTCATGGAAACAAAAGGCATCTGTAATTTTTTTGTGGAGGTTCATGTTAATGATTATTACCTGAGTCCTACCACACGTTTTGAAAGCTAGCAGAGGGAGTTGCTAGAGTATGGTAAACTGTAGTTGCTCCTCTTTAATATGTCACTCTTTTGAACATGGTCTGGATGGAGAGAACATCTGAAAGTTCTGGCCTATTCTCTACTGTCAGTGTCGATCAAGGTCAGGGCACTCTTCTTCATGTGAGGGTGAGCACCAGCTCAAGATGTCAAGCACTATTTTACCATCCTGAAGTGAACTAACCTACTTATAGACTGCACCATCTACACAAATGACTAGTTCACGTCATTCCATATAGAAAGGGGTAAAACAGATTTTTATTAATCTTTTCTTATTGATGCATGAAATAAATCTGGCTGTAAGATTTTTTTGGCAAAATATTGGCTGAATATTGGCACAGCAAAGCAAGTCACTCAATCCCCTTTACTTTCCTCTACTTTAATTCCAGGTCCTTTTTTTTTCTAGAATTTTGAAATCTGTTTCATCTCTTCACTGATACAACATTCTTTAACCCCATTTCTCTGTGTTTTCCATGTTATATTATGTGGTATAGGCTCCTTATCAAATAAAGCCACCATTTCAGTTTTCTTTTCTTCTTCCATTGGTTCACAAGCAGTGGACGAAAGCTGCAGTATAGAATGCTCCAATTATACAGGATAAAATTTTATTGTCATGAGGCTAGTCAGATATGGGTCAAACCCATGATCTCTGTCATGGGTTCAAACTGTCAGAGCAGGGGTTCAGAGAGGAACATTTATTCTTGGAGATACTCAGAACTTGACTGTACAATGACCTGAGCAACATGACCTAGTTGGCCCTGCTTTGAGAGGGAGGCTGGATTAGAGATCTCCAAAGTCCCTTTCAAATGAAATTCTTCTGTAGCCATGTTCAATAATCCTGTTCAATACTAATTATTTATTTCCCATACTTATAATTTTAAACATAAAATACATTACGACATGACTTGGTCTCATTAAAAATTGTATAGCTGAGTGAAATCTGGAAGGAAGTTTATCTGGTAATAAGAAAACACGTCCAGTTGTGTTTTTGCCAGGCTAGGGCATACATTGGTGCCTAGCTGTGCTGCACTGAGTAGAGGAAATATCATGAGGCTGCAAGAGAGATAAATCAGTGCTGATATAAAGGATGGGAAAATACAGAGAGCAAGACCAGTTACAGGTTGAACCTTGCATGTCAGTCATGATGAAAAAGTCTCCCAGAGTTATTTGAGCAGATGAAGAAATCATGCATGAAGATGTCAGTGTGTCTTTGACTGTAGAACATGAAAATCCATTTGTTTTAACCTCCCTTTGCCTCACTTGAGTATTTCAGCAAAAAACACTGCTTGGCAGAAGTATTTTACAATGAATGTCACAGAGAACGCCTAACTGGATCTTCTAGGCACTAATGTCATATAAATAATATTATAATGGAGCCTATTTAATACAAGAGTCAGAATGTAGTAAATGTGGAAAGTTATATTCGACAGAAATAAATAATAATACTCCCACTGCCAGGAAAGAAATAGTGCGTCAGTGGAATCCATACATCAAGTTATGTCATTCTCACTTATTCAAATTTACCTTGACATGATTTTACTAAGTATCACCCGTGTGTTACCTACTGTCAGCAGCTATTTGCATCCTTATGCATAACAGTAATGCAGGTGGCATATAGAACAGTCTTGTATCTTGGACTAAAAATATATTTGTCACATATTATTGTTGTCGTTTGGCACTTAGTATCAGATCTATTAAAGTGTAACTCACTAAAAATTATGTTAAGATAAGGGTACCTCCTGTTTTTTCAGTTCTATCACGGTAGCGTGAACATGGAAGTTGCAGTCTCCTTGTATGTTACAACTGTGTATGAAGTAGTGGTAAATCCAGTGGGGCTGGACAAAGTCTGAGGATAGGATTGTCTGCTAAACAGAGCACTGACCCAAGTGGGATTCAGGTAATCTCAGTTTTGTTCTTGATTCTGCCATTGTCGTACTGTATATTATTGTATAAACTGTTTCATCACCCTAATGCTGTGTATGCCTTCCTTTGGTTTATTTGTTTTATGCAGTTAGATTGTAGCTTCAGAGGGACAGGGACTTTCCCATGGGTGTGTACAGTGGTGAGGACCATAGCTAAGACTTCTGGAATATACCATTGCATAGACAAGAACAAGTAGCAGTATAAAAGTATATATACAGACTTTGATACTCTGCAGTCCATACAGATCTTGTCATGTATGCAGGATCTTTGCTCAGTTCTTCAAGAGTACAAAAGTTAGATGAGATATTTTCTTTTTTTGGCACAAAGCTGTCTGAGCTTCCAAGACTGTGTATTGCTGATTTGAACCAATGTTCTTTTCAAAATAAGGACTGATGCTTTTTTTCCTTTTTTTAAAATCAAGCATACATTATAAGTATTTCAGTTTCCAAGCCAAATTTTAATGCCTTCTAAAAAGCTGTATGCTGACCTCAGGTCTATAAAAAATGTTTTATGTAGGCTGTCATCTAAGGGACACACTGGGTTTTGTAAGAAAATAAAAAAGGAGGCAATAAGTTGCAAATCCCAAAGCAGCTAAGTGAGAGTGGAAGAAAGTGCCTTGGGTTTGCAGAAACTGTAAATTGTGATTTAGTGATCCTGCTGGAAGCTAAGGGAAACGAAAAGAAAAATTGGTGTTAAAAAGAATCAGAGGAAAAAAAGTACAAATAGTTGAGGGGAATGGGTTAAGGGTGACAAGATGACAAGAAATTTATGGAAGGCCTGCATTCTGAAAATAAATGTCCATCACCATAAGCGTTCTCAAAACCTCTGCAAAACAGTATCAGACCCTTCCTGGAAAAGGTCTTAAACAGTGGGAGTGGTGATGGGAGAACAAGAAAACTGGATGCAACGGAATTAGGAGGGAACAGAATGCAAACCATGACCATGTTTCTCCTTCTGGATGTGGATCAAAAGCAAACATAGATGCAGCCACATAAAAAAAGTTACAAGTTTCTGCCAACTCAGCAGGGGGAATGCGTATGTACACCCAGCACTATGATGCAAGGTAGCGTTTTGGCCTGGTTGCTAATGAGAAGATCTCCTAGAACTCTTGAACGGTAGTATTATTCCTTATTGTACACAATCCCTATGGCTCCAGAAGGGAATCCAAGGTAAGGCATTTCCAGCAACATGCTAATAGAGCCTCTGATACATGACTTGCCATAGCCTGATACAGGAGTTGGACTCCAAACCTCTTTTAGTTCTCAATTTGCATTTTATACCATTTGTTGAATTTTATTTTTGTTCACTGCTTCTTATAGTGTGCTTCTGTAATGCTGCCTTTGAAAGTGGTGTTTACTTCTGATAGCAATTATGGAATATTCAGTTTCAGTGTTTTATAATTCTGCTGAATTTTGTTCAAAAATGTATTTCATATGGTGTTCTTTTTATTTCTTGATTGAGGGATCTGGCCTACAAATCATATTTCCAGAACATCTAATCATCTAATGAACTTCAAATTTATAATTTGTGAAAACAAGAGCCCTTTCGGAAGGGAAAAAGTGACATTTATGCAAATATTTCTTCTAATTATCAATTTGCTGTCTGTTCATGAAATATAAGGAAACTTTATCTCTGTGATTTCCTTGTTCGAATTCATTTCACAAATGAATGTAAGACAGCTAGCAAACTGAGAAAAAATTATCCTTGTTGAGGTGTTATTTCATTCAGTTTTAAATATTAATGTATGATGTTGCATCGTTATGTAGTACTCTTCACAAAGATGATATAAAGTGTTTGTTAAAGAAAATATGAAGCTTCTGAAACGTATACTCATAAATGTTTACAAGAGAGATCATAGGTAGAATTATAGGCAAGGAAAATGAAGAATAGATGAGCCTAGGGAATGCTGGGATAAGGCACGGCTGGCAAGCATCCAAAGCTGGATTTCTAGATGATGACCTTTTCTTTTTTGAAATCGTAATATTTTTGCATTTCTAGGCCACATGATCCCATGATCAAAGTGCCTGTATCTTGATTCTCTATATGAAGAGGATGTGCATAGTGAAATATATAAAATCAATAATGACAATGTATGGAATTTTTCAGTGCCTCTGCTGTGATGTGTAAGAATTGTTGATATATGAAGAATTGTAGACTCTTGCTATCGTTTGGCTAGTAGAGGCACGACATATACAGTACTAGAACAGAGTAAGGATATGCTGAGAGCAGAACAGAGAATGGGAAGGACAGGCTTAGGGTTCCATCACAGGGTTATGATTTTGGGCAGCAGCACAGTGCAGAGGGTTTTACAGAGAATCTTTGCATACTGTCTGACTTATCTGGAGTGCCCTTCAGCTTCCAGAGCAGCCCAGGCTTGCACAGATAAATCCTGACTTAAAGCCTCCTTTCCTCCAGGGCTGCAGATCTCACTCTAAGCACAGATTCTTCTGGCCTAGCATGCAAAGCTAAGGTAAATTTCTTCCAAAATCTTGATAAGTAGGTAGTGAAATGGAGCTTGCTGTGTAATTTACTGTGATAGGAATAGCATATCTTAATGGATTTTCTTACATGTTCTCTTTGGGGAATTGTAATAACCCCCCCACACACATTGTTGGGCTGCTGCTTATTTGTACCCCAAACACTGGTCCACACAAATAACATCTTGCTTACGTAATTCAGTGTTACCATATAAAAATTTTATTAGTTTCCTTAACTAGATTTGGGCTTTATTATCTGTTTGCCAAATGATAGGTGATATTAATGCTACTGTTTTCTGCCAACATATAAATTATAGAAATGTATTTAATTTCATTACAGCAGTTGAATTAATTGTGTATAATATGATATTGAGGATTGTGCTACACAGGAAGAAAAGCAAATTAAGGTGGCAATAAGCATAATTGAAATCCTTTACCTGTTTAACAATTATTTTTTGCATTCTCTTTATATTTCTTCTTCATAGTTTTGGTTCTCCTATTGTTAATTCCAGCAAAAACAAGTCTTCCAGATTTGTAGCTGTTTTGACATGCCACTGTTAGCTCACTGAAATGTGACAAGTACAGAAGAGAACTTCTGATTGGATTCTATTGCAGTATTATGCTATGCCTACCAGTAAAAAATGCAGAGAAAATTGAATCCTAAAATTATCTGCCTCTCTTTCATTTACTCTTCAAGCCATTTCTTCTTTTTTTCAATTATCATCTGGTAATAAATGTGTCATAGTGCAAGATGAGACCTCAGTGGAATACAGTAACTCGGAAGACAGAATGGGAAATTCAAGAATATTCAAACTTGTTTGGATGCAAATTTGGTCATTATATTGAACCAAAAGGTATGTGCTGTAGAGGAGGAAAGTAGTAAAGCTCTAGAAATCTCCTGTGCTAGTGAAACAATCCTCTGCCACATCTGCCACTAGGCACCAAGACATCCTTCTTTCCAAATGAATTTCCTGTTCTGAGGCAGACTATGAGGTTTATGAAGCATTTAATTCCCTTGGAGTGTTTATCTGGGAATTAGGTGGGGTACAGACATTGGATAAAAGCCGTGTCGTTTGGAATCTGTGATTGAATTTGTATTGGCTCCTATACACAGTCAGGATTTCTGTCCTTGTACTGATCCCCTATACATATGAATCTCACACTCGATTGTTAATTTTTCCTTACCTGTCTCTGAATTCGTCACTAGGAATGTCACTCACAAGTGAACTTCCCATCCTGCTGTTAGTCTCACTCTCTTCTAAGACATTTGAATTTCTGAGGAGCAGTCTTGAGAGAAGAAAACAGTTTTCAGATTTTCAATTTGTCTGTAGCCTGAAAGGAAAATGACTGTAAATTCTGGAGCTTCTGCAACTAATTCTAGAGGGAACAGTTTGCCAGCATTTGAATCACTAGGAACCAGCTTGTTGGGCCTCTAGACATCATTTAACGTAACTGCGCAGAACTCTCAAAACTCTCAAGAGTACCCTACTACATTTTCAATATGCTAGTCAAGGCTTAATGGCAGTTACCCATTCCAAATGTGTTTCTGCCTAAAAATGCACCAATTTTCCTGAATAATAGTGTGTAACTGCTAGGATGCTGGCTTGCAGTCTCTCCATTACTGCTGGAGTGAGATAACTGTTCCTTATAGAAAGGATCGTAACTTATTTTATGTGACTGCCATTGCGTGTATGACACATTTGCTCATTTCCTGATGTCATCCTTCCTTTCCTCTCATCTTTGTTGACTCTTTAGTTGCTCAGCTCAGGGAGAGAGGAGCAGGCCTTTACTTCGAAAGGTCAGTTCATTTCTTGAATCTTTTGCCAAATCTACAAAGTTGCCAGTTACAAGGCAGATTTAGTAACAGTTGAGCATACGATTTTTCTGATGAACTTTGGCAAGTGAAGATGCTGAGATAGTCATGGCCCCTGCACTCCCCTGATACTTAAGGACCTTAGCTTGTTTATTTTTTTTAAAACAAAAGGTGGTGTTCTATATCACCTATAAGTTCTTCATCTGGCTGAGAGAAGCATGAACAGCAAAAAGAGAGCTGCCTAACCCATAGACATTGTTGTATATTATACACTGGCCGTGAATAAATCTGAGCTGGAATTCGAAAGAAAGCTTCTCTATTAGAAGAGGCAGGGTCAGAGGTAGCCTACAAGTGGAGGTCTTCAAACTAATTTGAAGATGGCCCTTGTTAGTGATGTGTCTGTGAGAACAATAAGCTGACAATTAGGTGTCGTAGGAAGTTCTTTATGTGTCTGAAGTCCAAATATGCTGAGTTTCTGTATGCGTGGATAGTGAGACTATACACAGGTGAACATAAGGATATCATCTGATCACACAAACTATGGTCATTGACTGGGCAGCTGAATCAGTACAAATAGAAAATTGTGATCATGTAGGACAGCATGATCTACCCAATGTGCTGGGATATGGAAGCACAGATTTCCTGGGTAAAACCAGAATCGAAGAAGCTTTAGATTCTGTTAGATTTTGAACTGTGTATAACTGTCCTGCAGAGAAATGGCCAACATTTTTTTTGTGTGGCTGCACATGAGGAAAGTGCAAGAAAGACGTAAAATTAATCTTTTGGGTTTTTTTCCTATATTTCTAGTCAAATTTCCTATCACATACATTCAAGAGAAATCAAATTAAGAGTGATGTGAAAATAGTACAATATTGCTTAGTAGCATACTGGCCCACTGATTTCAACATAGGTATTTCTGACTCTTACCATGTCACTGAGAGGAGAATTAATCTAAGACATTTTATAGAATACATGTGTAAGTTTTGAGAAGCTTCAGGGCAAACCATTTGAAATTCAGTATTTCCAAGAGTGGAAACTTAGTTTCTTTAATTCTTTAAGCACTAGGGAGAGTGAGAGTGAGCTTAGAATGAGCGTCTAGACGAATCTGTCATTTCCAATGAATTATATTCTTACTGATGTAAAAGAAAAACAAATTAATTTGAATAATAATTTTTACATCTCCTTCCAGAGGAGAACTGTTGTTAGATTTGACATTCCTAGATATGTAAATACTACAGCTGCATCTGATTAGTTATTGTTTTCTTCCTTCAGAGAGTCTCAGACTTCTTGTTCACCGCTTCATTACTGAATCTGGGAATCTTCAGCTAAACCCCTAGGAATCTTGGAGGACAAAAACCAGTGATGAGAATAAGTAACTTACAAAGTGGCCTATGCTTCTTTCCGCTGCTAATCATCTCAGTTATACAGGGGTGCAAGAAAGGGATGCATTCACTTAGCCAGAAGAGACCACATGGGGAGCTAAGAAAATAATTCAGGCTATATGTCACTGCTGCCTTCTACTATGACTGTTAGATGTGGTTCTCTGTCTTGTAACCTGGATAAAGTTAGTTCTCCCTCCATCATGCTATTTCTTCATTTAGCCTAGTAAGAGACAGGTTAAAAAGAGGCAATCCAACAAAGTCCTTGTCCAATGCTATTATCTGTAAAGGCTCATTGTAAAGGGTGATTTTGATTTCATTTAAAGCTTCCAGCAGGAAAACTTCACACAGTAAGGTTGGAAAGACAGCCCCCTCGCTATTGTTCTCCACTTTTGATTTGCTGTGAAAGGATGCTCTATTTTAAGAATCATGATTGTCTTCTTTTAAGGGCAATTTTAGGACTGTTCTCTTCAAGCAGAAGTAGATGGAGGTGGAGATAATAAATCCAGCAAACTATGTTATAAAGGCCTAATAAGTGCTAGGGCCGCAGTGTGTACTTTAGCCTAAGGGGATCAAGACCATTCTCTCTGTGTCTCTCTTACACAAACACACATTCCCTGATCATAACAAGATCAAATACAGATTTTATTGTATTTATGTGACAGTTCTAGCCTACATCAAAAACAGGGAAATGAAACAAACAGGCATCTAAATTAATGTAAGATTTTAAAATATTATAGCAAAGCATTTTTTAATCTGATACCTTTAAGCCACTGCCTCTACAGTATGATCCTGAGAAGAGATTAGTTTTCAGAATTTGCTACCACCACTCATGCCTGATATTGTTTAAACTAGATTTGATTAAATACTTTTCAAGTTTAAAAATAACAGGATTGCTTGTAGAATTATAATTCTAAACATATCTGCTGTGCCTTGTTAAGGAGATGGGAATGTAGTAAGTATGTTTGGGTTCATCTTATAAGGAGTGGACTTCTTCTACAGCATTTCCGGGAATTTCCTATCAACCCTAGATGCTTCACCAGCTTTGTTTACTCTAATTTTTTAATTGGCATTTTACTAGAGATTTTCGAAGTGACGTAAATGAAAAAGTAAACTCCTTTCACTTAAACTCTGTCAACAAACAGTATCACCTACCAGGCAGCTGCAAACAATGTCAGCTTGTACTTGGACTTATAGAGAATGAAAAGTACCAAAGTCTAGCAAAACAAAACCCCAATTGTAATTTCCAGATCACAGTAAATGGACAAGTCTGAGTTCTGAGGTATTCATACAAGCTAAATACAGATGGCTATATGTTTTTGTAAATACATTGCAGTCAAATGTGTATTGCTTCCTAATCTTAATGTCTTAATGTTGTGAGGCTTGAGGGATGTCTACTGTTCAGGCATAACCTCGTGAAGTTTCTTAACATTGCTGGTACTGACAAGGGCTTCACCAAATGGAAAGTTCTCAATTTTTTCCGCACATTTAATGATGTTCATAAACAATAACTCTCTTCCGTGACTTAAGTAAACTTCTGCAGAGAAAGAGCATAGCACAGCAATCGTTTAAACATTTACACGATAGCCTCATCATTAATGCGTTTACAGAGGAAAAATGCTCTTGGAAAGTCAATATCCAAGAGTCCTTTCTTTCCCATTTATTGCAAGCTCAATAAAAAGAATCAGAAAATTTTAGGGTACTTGAAGATAGCTTAAAATGTATGAAACTAAAGCAGTTAGGCTCAGTGATAAAGAATTTGTAAAAGCTGGCATTTTTGGAAGGTGCTTGCTATTTGGACTTTCAGCTGTATGAAAGATTCCCATGATGATGTCATTTGTGAATATTCCTAGAGTCTCTTCATAAACTCTTGCCTTAAAATGCACCACCAAAACTTTCACTGATTTCTAAAGTGAAGTTATGTGATACTAGAATCATTCTGTGTGCACACCTCAGTATCCCCGTTCTACAGGTCCTTTTCTATTCATTCTGTTTACAAGACAGTCGTGCTTTGATACATTTTGCAGAAGGGGATGACAGAAAGGGTACAAATGTCCTACCTGAGTACAGGAGCAGGAATACAAAAGGCTCTTCCTTTGAAGAACACACTTAAGGTTGTAAATTACAGACTCCAGAATACATAAGATCTAGCTCTCTGATGCTTTCTTCACCATCCTATTCAGTAGCTTGTGAATGAGGATATGAAAGTGCAAGGAAGAAAGCATAGGTATTGAGACCCAGATAGAGCTATGCCAGCCACAGCGTTTCCGTGTTTGTGTTGTATTAGGAAATGGCTAGAGAATGTTTTATCTGTGACATTTAACTAGGAGTCATTTCTATGTCATACTGGAAATCTCCACTGAAGAAGCCCATATTTTGTCAGCAGAACACAGGAAATTAGTGCAGTGCAAATGACGAGGAAACCTTAGGGTCACATCAGCTGTCCCTCCCAAAGGAAGGGTGAGGCACAGGTGAAATGAGGTGTCAGAATACGCAGAGGCTACTCAGTATTTTATGCTCAGTATCTTTCTTTAGTCTCCAGCTGGTGCCCTTTTATTGAAGCTTCCCTTGAATTTTTCAGCATTTATCCTCCTCATAGCATGTCAAAGCGTTGTTATGTTGACAGTGTAAAACACACCTCTTAACAGTAGTCAGATTTGCTTTTGCTTTTGTGTGTCAGGAATATCATGTCTTTTTTTTGGGGGGAGGGGAGGGATGATTTTGCTGCCCAGTCAGACCATTAATCAGTCTATTACTGATGTTAAACAGGCATATCCCTAGAGAATGACCCTTTCTGAGATAAAATTTTGACTACCACACAAAACTCGATCTTGTAAATAGTGATAACATAACCTCTTTTTCTTTTAGAAAGCTACGATTCAGCAAGAAGTGGCTAGGGGCCTACCATTAATCATTCATGAATATCAGAAAGAATATTCAATTAGAGATGTGCTCTGGGACACTATAATATTTCTAAATATGACATGTTTCTGGTGACTTTAAATAGTACACAAGTGACACATTAAACTTTAGGCAATAGAACAACAAATCATGCAAACTGATTAAAAGTGATTACACTGGATATAGATTTAAAATATCTCTAAATTAATTTTATATTTCTTATGTGTTGGGATGAAGTTTGCAAATACCATTAGTACATGTAGAAGCCTTTTTTTCTTTTTTGTTTTCTTTATATATATAAATTCCGATAAACTGATAATCCCCAAGCAGATGGATGCTATTCAGATACTCAGGTACTACTATTTGTGTGTATATATATATATATATTTAATTATATTTGTGATTCCAGCTTGATTTGATTTGCTTTTGGAGAAGGGATGAAGGCTTTTAATTTAAAGTATCTTTTTTATTTCACATCATGTTTTACTCTTATGTATGGCAGAGTCTTTTTGTCTAGTCAGCTCCTTGTCATGGGTGTTCAGGCTTACAGCACAAGCAGTGCCAACCTTGGCTGCTTTAAAGTATAAATAAAGGAATATCAGACATTCAAATAGTTTTCAAGGTATTGTTCTACTTCTGAAGACAATTTTCCTGCAATGGATAAAATAATCACCTAATTCCCATCCTTGTGATATAGTAAGCTTTCTTAAAGAGTACTATCACAAAAAAGTTTTTTCTAAGAGAGTAGTAGCTTAATCTCTGGAAAGATTTGTCCTTATTAGGATTTTTTAGGAAGCTTATGGGACTTAGTTACTCTAGTCCAAGTATTAAAACAGTGGCATAGTGATAGATAAATCAATGATGTTTCTCTGTTCAGTGGGCACAGAAGATACATCAAATTCTGTATCTCTATAATTAAAATGGGACAATTCCATTTTATGTGCATTTGTGCTTTGCTGAAGGCAGTCAGACATGTGTTACAATAAGGTTTTTTACTCTGACATTACTTTTTTATTATCATCACATTTTTTTATTTATGTTGTGACTTTTAACATTTTTGAAAGACTTTTTTATTTACTTTTTTTTTTACTTTTTCTTTTATTATGACAATGATATTACAGTGTCCTATAAAATATTTTGGAGAATGCAAACTTGCACATTCAGAGAAATAAATTGCTCACACGCTCTTAATAATTGGAAAATAATTGACAACTGTGAGGCATTCCCAACCGTTTCTTCCTTAAGTTTGTCTGCTCGATAAATCTATCTCTGTCTTCTTGATGCTCTGAGAAGTGTAATTAGTGTAAGGTTCCCCTGCAAGTGAAAGATGGATAGGTGTGTGGAGAATTCAGGAAAGGAGGAGAGGTAGGAGATATTAATGTTGAACAGGAGCAATCTACGGCAGCCGCAGTCAATCTTTTGATCTAAACAGCTGATCATTAAAAATGTCTGAGACATTCAAATCATATTTGCTGTAGTAAGCTCTTCCCACCAATACATATTAAAGGCACTTCTCACAACTATAACATTTCTACGTTTCTTTTAGGACAAGATGAGAATGATTATTCTGAAAAAAGATTTTTGACCTGATGTTGAAAATCTGATTTTATTTTGAATGACATAAAAAAATATTGTTTGCAAGACAACCATTTAGAAGCATTATATTCCACATCATTGAAATATTATATTCCTTCGAGGGCAACTCAATTATTTTAGTTATATTGAATATAAATGTTTCGACAATTACGGTATTGTAAAAATTTAAAAATGAATTATTTTGTCCTCATTATAACAAGCTATTGCAATTATTTTCTTTTTAGAATGTCACTGTCATCTCAGTTCCATGAAGCCTTATGCTTGGCAAACTGGTGTTTACTGATGGAGGTACATTCCTCCACCGTCCAGATAAACTTTGAATCAATCCCCTGCTTTTCAGTTAGGAAGGAACATAGGGAGAAAGTAATGGCTGTTAAGGCCAGAGATCCATAAACCTGAAGGGTTACTACAAATACTTTATTCCAATTTTGGTATATTCGTATATGTGATAGAATAGTAGGATATAGCTTGACTGTCGCGTTAAAAGGGGGGAGGGGAAGGGGAGTCTGATATTCAACTAGCCTGCCAGAGCCCTTCCAAGGACTTTCACTGAAACAGTTTCGCAAAGTTGAAACAACAGGTAATTTATTCAAGTGACAGGTATCACAGATTCGGAATTGCCGTTGATAAATTCACTGTCTACAAAAGTTGAGCTCAAAGTAATGGTTTAGTGCTTTAGTTAACAATGTGTTCCCGGGGATACGTCTGACAAAGTCAGAGGCGCGACTCTTACCAAAAAGGCGTCCCTTCTTGGGGGGGAAAGAGAGGTTCAGGCCCGTCGACCCATCCGTCAGGTGAAGTTCTCGCTTGGCTCCTCCTCCCAAAGAGAGTTTTCAAGTGCCAATTTTTATATGTTTTGAAATCTTTTTGCGAGGTGGGACTAAGTCAATTATTGTGTATCGATTGGCTCTTGGC
>Ga0065711_1044218_pt1 | contig 14228 bp, 10 predicted proteins | sample Hoacrofraction12_FD_59098 | JGI IMG/M metagenome (GOLD analysis project Ga0065711, IMG submission 59098) | Hoatzin crop microbial communities from Cojedes, Venezuela - Epithelial fraction 12 v2 (version 2) | ecosystem: Host-associated > Birds > Digestive system > Esophagus > Crop | place...
CCCATCCTCCTGACACCCACTCTTCAGATATTTGTAAGTATATATTAGGTCCCCTCGCAGCCTTCTCTTCTTCAGGCTGAACAAGCCCAGCTCCCTCAGCCTCTCCTCATAGGAGAGATGCTCCAGTCCCCTCACCATCCTTGTAGCCCTAAACAGGTCAGCTCAATTCACCATCGCACCACCACAGTCAAACACCACTCTGGTACTAGTGATAAAACCTTCTCTCTTCAGTCTTCTTTCACGTGAACAGCAATATTTTTCAAGCCCAAAATGGGTGAAGACAATTTTTATGTATAAGGGAAACAAAAGCCTAGCTAAAACTGACCCTTGCCACACCTCCCCATCCTGAACTCTTTCCTGGCTGTGACATCCTCTATTTTCTGTCCAAAAGCCAATTTTTAACCAGTCTCTACCCTGGCTTTCCAGAGCAGTCCGTTTCATACAAAGTCTTCCCAAACACCTGATAATCTGGCTCAGCAGAAGTTCCACATACTGTGGCTACAGCCTAGAGATACTGGAAAGGAGCAAAGTACAAGGCAAAAAACCCAACCCATTAGACTCTTGCCTCAGTTCCTTAATGTTTTGAGGTGAAGGATTTAGGCTGCAAGAAAAAGCCTCCTGACAAGATCTATTAGTGTGTGGAATAATCTTTCAAGGGAAGCGATGGAAACATTGCTGTTTGGCACACAGTTAGTGTTTGTCCAGACTAGTTTTTAAATATACAATCCTGAGTTGGCAGAGGAAAAGTCTAGTCGAGGTAGTTGCTCTTATCTATCTCCATATTCCAGGATAAATCAGGTCATCTCCTTTGTTCTAGTCTAAAAATTGAGGAATGCACTTAAAACAATTCATGCAGTTTTAATCAGCTATGATCTCCCTTTTATGATCCACATGGGTTGTATCTTGTTAAATTAGATATATCTAGCTGTTTCTTTTTAATCATCAAGTTTTTCTAATACAAGGCAGCAGCACTGTCTAGCACAGCTGGCATGAACCAGGGCTGTGAACACCTTCAGGTCTCTCTTTGGCTATGCCCCAGGCAAGTAAATAAACCCCTCACTTAAAATAACGCCCTAATTTGTTTTTGTCACTCAGAGAGCCTGAGACTGACTTTCAGAAGTCATAAGCATTCATGGTTCCGGTCAAAGTCACTAGTTGAGGGGAGCTGAGGTAAATTTATGTAAGAGAAGGACTCGGGCATTTAGGTACCACAGCACTTTGTGTGGCAGAAAACCACAAAAAAAGACCCATACTACAGAATGAATTAAGACTGAAAAGCATCACATCCTGAAACAGAGATTGGGAATTTCAGCCTCAATATTACTTTGCAAGTGTAAATGATAGCTATAATGCTCAAAACTAGAAAGTAAGACCGAGTCCTGCAGTCCCCTGACTGACAGCTTTCAGAAAGACCTGTAGCCCCCCAAGAAATGCTAAAAAGGAACATGACATTAGAAAATTCCTTTCTTCTGGAATGTGAGGTCTTCCTTCCGGTGCTCCCAGTCCAGCACCCCTCCCTCCCTCAGCTAAAGGATCACACATGATGTCAGTAAACACGATGACTGGAGGCCCCTTCAGCATTGCCTGTGCATCGTCCTGCTGGATACAGCACTAAGCAGCTCTAGAAAATGGCAGATCTCTGCCCCTTGCCCTCCCAAAGACTTTGCACATGATCCTAGACACAACACATGACCATACGACAAAAACAAATGCTGAAAGCTACACAGACATGATTTTCTTTGTTTTATACAGCAACCAACACTGCGAAGCCCTGATCCTGAATGAGGCCTCTCGGGAAGGATTTATACCCATCACCCTTTAGCACAAAGAAAGCTCAATATGGCAGATCACCAACTCATTTGACTACCCTTAAAAAATTTGCCCCCAACAGAGGAAACTTCAGGTAGGGGGCTCCTAACTGAAAAATGAGATTTTGTACATTTCTTATACCCTTTAAATTATTCCTTGAATAAGCTGGAAAAAACTTTCGTGACACAAAATTGTTCGAGAAGCAATAAATATACATTCAGATGAATGTAAAAAACAATAAATAAGATACAGAGCAGCCACTCCAGTAACAATAAATTTAGCCGTATTTTTCTTCCCGAGGCCTCTATTTCAGATCTTATCTCCTGTAGGAGACTAGTTTTCTTTCCCTCAACTTCCAAACACTCATCTATTGTTTCAAAAATGAAAAGCCTGACAGCAGAACAGGACATCCTTTTAAGAACGTCTGATACTAGCAAGTCACAGTAACTCTGGTATCGCTCAAGATTCAAACCACTGTTACTTAGTTCAGAGTCTGCACCGTTACTTAGCATGTTGTACAAAACAGAGTAAGTGTGCTAAGTTGGGTCAAATTGTGACTAAAGAGGCTGTAGTGGGTCAGAATACAGACAAGATGCAATGGATTTAATAGAGGCCACAGTCACATTTGGGGGCACTAAATAGTTTTCTCAAGCAGGAGTGAAGAATCGAAGTAGCGCGTGTTTTTTTGAGTAGTTATGTTGTAATCTGCTCCTAATGTTGGTACAGGTTTGTGAGCTTCTTATAAATATGATGGCAATGGGACTTCATCAAATATATTAAAGATGAAAGTCTTTTGGTTGGTGTTGATTCTGCTCCGTACCTGCTTTTTGTTCAAATAACTTAATTCCTAACTTGATATTCCAAGGACAAATCTCCTAGTCTCACCATTAAGCAGGCACTCACTGGTGTTCACAAGCATTGCCCATTCGTATTTTGTATCTGGAGCACTATCGCATTTAGCAAAGTAGTTTTAGCCGTAAAGGTATACATATGGATCTTAAAGTTCTCTGGAAAGCCAAAGCTATTGGGGGCTTCCTGAACTACTTGTTATCACTTTGAAGCATCTGGCTCGTGGTCAGCTGTTTCATGTTACTGACTTCTACATTTGTTTCTGAAGAAATTAGCACAGCTTCCTTCAGTGCTACATTCTGCAGCGGTTTTGGTTTTCATTCTAACATCTCGTTGTTCATCTTGAAATCAAAGTCATTTATGGAAGCTGCAGAATTTTAATGTTCCTCAGACTCAAAAGCATTTGTTTAACCACCAGCAGACAAGGAGATGAATAAGAGAGACTGTCTGCTCTTGATTTAGTGGGACCAGATTTTTAGAAGAGCTCAGCAACCAGTGTATGTCTTCAACACACTAAGTTCTTTGGACAGCCTGGGTATTTATTACAGTGCTTAAACAAGAACAACTCTCATGAAAACCATGACCTTAGTAAACTAGACAGTTAATACACACTATACATTCTTATATTTCCATCTGAAGGGGGGGAATTATTAGTAAATTCAACCTGCAATTTAAAAGCAGCTTTTGATTCTCATTATTTCTGCCTCTCTTTTATTGTTCACCCAAAAGGCCTGTCTACACGACTGCTGAGCTACGAACTGTGTTTAAGAATCACTGCCTAGTACAAAATGATATGCAAGACAAAAACAAAGAGACAGTATCTTCTTAGGTTACTTTTGTTTAAGCCCTACACAGAGAACAGAATAGATTAAAGCAGTGGGAAAATAAGAGATCGAGTCTTATGATGTGGCTTAGGGTGCTCCTTCCAGCCAACCGCACTTCATTTTTTTTCCATTGATGCTTCCAAGCGGTTTTCTAGGATACCCCTGAGCAGAACTCATTGTAATAACTGGAGGAAATAGATTAATGGAGAATTACCGCAAGGTTCATCTAAGAGAAGTTTGATAAACAACACTTCCAGGCTGAGATATTCGGTGCAGCCTGAGGAATGCGGACTTTCCCACTCCTGCTGAACTGAATGGGAACCTATACCTCTGAGTCAAGCTGGGAAGTGGCTGCCACAACCACCAAAAGCAATTCTGGATTTCAGGTGCAATCAGGGATCAAGAACTTAACTGAAGAATTCTGACAAAGAAAAAGGTGAAACAAAGTGTTTGACCTATCCAGCTGGCATCACTACCAGACTTTGTCTCAGCAAGCAAACTCTCAGGTGAGCTGCAGTCTCTGCACTCCCAGTCTCAGTCAAAAAAAATTGCACAATCCTCAGATGGAGGAGACAGAAAAATGGACGACAGTGGAATCACAGCCCAAATGGCGCCACAGACACAAAGAGACGCCTCACACATATGCAAGCCATAATGGAAGCCTATAAAAATCCAGGCAAATTAAATTTATCATATGGTTCTGTCTAGATTCTCCCCAGGCAAAGTTTCCCCTTGGCAAAAGGAAAGCTCGCCCCTGAGGATTATTTCAGTCCTTTCCAGACCAAGACTTAGGCAAACCTTAATTGGTAGATGGGCTTTAGGCTGGCTGTCTGTATGGACAAAATGTTTTCCACTTGAAATGGTTTCGAAACCACTGCTGACACCTATGCAGCCACAGATACATCAGGTACTTCTGTATCTTTAAAAAGCAACACACATAAACACCTCTGGCACTCTGAACCCAGATTCTGCCTCATTTGTACCCATGGGATGGTGGTGAAGTCATCATGATTGCACAGGATAAACGAAGGTTGAAGTTGGCCAGTTTAAATTAGGATTTTATTTTTTTAAACCTGTATATTCTTCCCATTGCTAAATCTTTTACAGAGGCTACTAAGGCAGAGAGCTGCTGATCTAATCCTCTTTGACTCCCTGCCATCCTGGCAGGTAGAGCAAAGCCTAAGGTAAAGTGAAGCATCAAAAGGAAAATTAATGTCTTCTAACAGCAATTAGAGGAAATTATTTAGATATAAATCTTGTTTTATATCTTCTCATACTTGTTTTTCAATCTTTCCCCTTTGATTTTTTTTTCCTTTCAGGCTTTTCAGAAAGAAACATTTAAAATCCCTCCTGTAAACCAGTGGCATAATTAGCTGCATGTTACACCTGGTATTTTACTCTTCTACAGAGTAATTCCTTTGAGCTTTCTTTTTTACTAAGCCCCGAGGTCTCCTGAAACTGAATCTACTTGTTCTCTCATCTGCTGTCTGACAGGAGTTTGAGGGGGACCAAAACCTGGGCAGGGACGGTGGGCTGCCCTCCTGCCACCCCCCGACCCCCCAGCCGCTGCAGTGGGTGACCAGAGGTGCCAGGGCCTCCGACAGCAGGCGAACGCACCTCCCAGTCACCCACACTTGGCCTGTGCCGTGAAGCGATGCGTGTAACCTAATTGTACTCTGATAACATCAAACAAAGTCTCTCTGATCCAGCAGCTGGCAAGCCGCCATCCTATCTGGGGTCCGATCTGACAAGCTTGCCGATTGATCAAATCATTATCTGGTAGTGTAGGTGTATCGTCTAACATGAGCCAAATTCCTTCAGCTGCTTCTTTTCTCTTCTAGAGAGGATACCAGGCTCCAGCAGGCTCCTTCCCCCCGTGGTACATGACTGATGGCATCAGCAGCATCTTCAACAAAATGCCGAGCAACTCATGTTCACCCAAGGGAGGCTATGCTTTTTGCTTCCTGAATATAGAAGAGTTACTTTGCCCATAGTGTTATCATCGACAACGTGCAAAAACAAGAAAGAAAACCAGTTAGCTCTTCTCAGTGGCACAGCACAGCAATCTACATTTCCAGAGACAGCCAGGCACAACTAAAATTGCTGACCCTTCCGGTTTTGCCATGTCCTCTATGCTGAACTCATGTTGTGCAGAAGGTAGCACTGGAACTTTGGGCTCTCGTTCCACCTCCTTGTTACTGCTCATGGGATGACTCGTTGATAAAAATCTCAATTATTGCAAAGCTGATCTCTTCCCTGACCTAGGCAAAAGGACATGCCTTCCTCTGCAAATACATCCCTGTCACTGCTCACAAAGGACAAGACCTCAATTTCACACTTCCCTCATATAGCACCGGGCTTCTTCAACTCTTTGCAGACAATTTGCAGATAAGATTTACCTCTGAGCAGGAACACCCAATTGCTACCATTTTTGAGAAGGCTGAATTGGCTGTAAGTCTGGAGCTGAACATCTACCCCCAAACTGACTGAGGCTAGAAAGCTGAAGATACCGAAGTTAGACAAGAGCAAGGCCCACACAGGCTGCAGATTCTAGCAGGCAACCCTTCATTCTGAGCAGCTTTGCTTTTGTTCCCATTCAGAGGGCAAGTAGAGCATGGTGGGGTCCCAAGTCTCAGATGACTATTTCTCAGAGAAAAATAGGTGGCAGCCGACCACAATGTAAAACTCTGCAGACAGCACTTGTCATTAAGACTGTGGTGAAGCCATTCAGTGTGTGACATATGCCTCCATCTAATCAGTCCCAAAGGAATGAAGACAACATAGGTGGATGTTTTTCCTAACAACCCTTTTCCTCCTTTTGTAGTCTTCAATCTCAAAGAACGGGCTTGGCAGGGGCAGGAGATAGTATCCTCATTTTAGCACCACCAATTCAGGTCAGCATTTCATCTGGCCACCTCGTGGCACTTCCTGGAGTCCTATTTCAATGTAAGCTATCCAAGGTAATTTATTTGGTTTATGCGCTTTATTTTCTCCACATAAATCATGAAACAAAGTCCACAGGGAACAGGCACTCTATACTTATCATAATATGTAACTTAGTTCCCCAGAGACTGAGTATGTACAGAACAGCTAATAAATGGTTTAAAAAAACCTGGGCCATTAAATCTTGTTTTATATCTTCTTGTTTCCATCAAAGTATGCAGGAGTGGAAATTCTCTTTCTAAGACAGGCTCCTACTTTTCAGCCAACTGGGAATATAGCCAGCTGAAAAGAGAGAACCCCACATACAGCACTGACAGCTGTGCACAAAATTCATGAGCTCAAGAGACAGACTGCTGCAGAGACAGGTGTCCGAGATCTAAGTTTAGCTTGAAAGATTAAAACAGCATCTACAAAGAATGCATTTGTTCTAATCCTCTCTGTGCTAGAAACTACACATGCATCACTGATGTACACATTCTGGAAACATTTGAGATATGTCTTTCTTCTGTAGGATTTCATCCCATTGTGTTCAGGGATAAAATAGGTTAGTGTTAAGACCACAGAAACGCGCAAACCCAGCAGAGAGAGATGTTATTGCTGTCTGAGGAAGGGCTGCAAGTCGTCAGGATCTACGGTTGCAGAGGAGGTGGGTTTCAGGCTTGTGCAGCAATGACAGATGCCCCCCCGGCAGCAAGCAACCCCACCCCCGACCTTCCCAACACAGTGAAGATGTCTTCTGTATATAAGAGCTGGGAGGCAGATCAGGTGTGGTTCTTGCAAGACAAATGTGCTTGGGTATTATGTATGATTCCATGCTTAGCTACCTTGGTGTAAATCCAGAGTAATTCTTCTGATCTTAAAGCAGCGCTGCTCTAAATACACATTAAATGGAAGAACATAACCCACTAATCTCAGAAGAGCCAGAGGTACAGGGGGACTCAGCCTTTGCAGCTCCCCAGTGTAGCTATGGGTTTGAGAGGCTCTCTTCCACTCACTGGTGTAACTGGGCGAAGAATCAATTTCTTTGTAACAAACCATAGATTTAGCACAGCAGATTTTGATGCCTTAAGCTTGTAGTCTCTAAATCAGAGACAGCATAGGAAGGCAGGAGACCCAGTTTTTAGATTCACAAGGAACAAAGGATGAATCACTCATTTAGTATCATGTGATATAGTACAGTTGCATATATCATTGTCTATCAATACAGGTAGAAATTATCATATATTAATACAAAGAGAATTTGATAATCTGGAGGACATCAAAGTGATGAAGTCAACAAAAGACAAGCTTTACAAACTACATCTCAGTCACTATAAAACAAGGGGCAGGTGTTCACCTTTAGAAAGCTACAGAGCAAAATTCCTGGGTTGGTAATAAAAGATTTACAGATTCTTTCCCCTCTGTGATACAGAACATATTGTACCATAATGCCAGAATTTTTAGAACAATTCTCACTTCCAGAGAAACAAGAATAACTGAGGGCAGGGTATTTTAAAAGGGCAGAGTCGCTGTTTAACCACAGAATTCCTCTATATATCTAATTTCCACAGACTATAGAAAATTCCCCAGTTTTCTTCAGGGAATGGAATTTTACAGTCATGAAGATTTTCAAATACTTGTTTAATTCAGCACTTTCACAGGGAGACAAGATATCATTTCTAAGATCTCATGGCAAAGCTGTTCCTAAGGCTATCACAGAGATTACTTAGCTGGCGCCAACCGGCACAGAATTCTAATACACGGCTGGAACTGCCATGCAATTCTTGCAAGCAGCAGTAATCTCTACCCTTGCATCATCAGCTCTACCAAGCAGGAGGTCATACGATGGGTGCTCCAGAAAACGTGGGGGAGGACAGAAGTAGGGAGGATGTTTTTAATTTAGGTATTTAACATATCTGTAATGGGTACCTGAGAACTGAAGCTGCAGAGTAACTTTTCTGCGGCCTCTGGGAAAACCTCTTTGGGGAATTGGCTGGACAGAGAGGGAATGCAGAGGGGAGGAACAGGGTACAACTACAGCCAGCACGTAAACCTACCTACAGGTGGTCACAACCACACACAACCCCTGAGTTTACAATTTTGAACATCCCCACAGCATGTAGAAAAACTTCTACTCACTGAGGAAGAATTCCCCCACACCCACTTTACCCATTACTCAAGATCTGGTCGTGTGCTCCCACCACTCCAGCATCCCAGACACCTATGAAACAGTAATGAGTCTTGCCCCTGCAAACCCCTGCGCGGTGCTGAAGCTCTGGCTGTCCCAGCTGTGCAGAGAGGGACCTAGGGTGCACAGACTGGGCACCTTGCCTCAGACTGCCCCAGTACGAGTGTGGCAGACTTCCCACATATAGTGCTTTCACAGCAGGATCAGCTTTCCATGATGCAGAATGGTTTGGAGGGGCAGCAGCGGGGAACTCCCTGAACTGTATGTCAAAGCCTCCTCCTCGGGATTTCCCACAAGCAGAAGCCAAACTGACTCCCAGTTAGCAACTCATCACAAAATGAAAAACATCTTCCCCTTGCCTTCTTATTTGGGGCAGAATCACATGTTAACTGTTTAGCTTTGTTTACAGGCTCCTTGGGGTTCGGCCTTTGTTTTTTTGCAGATTCTTGCCCTCATACAATAGCAGACACCAAGAAAAAAGAATAATAATCATTAAAAAAAAAAGTCAAACACTGAAATTCATGAACATCATTTGGGTTTCTGACAACTTTGTTGAGATTCCTCCGTAATTCACAGCTGCTTCTACCCTCTCCCTGGCTTGCCCCTGGGATCCCAGGGTCACAGGATTCACAGCCTCACCACAGCTCCAGGACATAACAGAGCCAGGAGGGGTCCCATGCCTCGCAGCAGTAAGACCCTCCAAAAAAGAGGTTTCATCAGAAGTAGAAGATCAAAGCTTCAGGGGAAGGGTCACTAACATTTATTTGAAAGGAAGAAAACCAGCCTGGGTAGCAAATCTAACAGCTTTGTCCCAGAGTCAAACCCCAAAAGTAGCTCCACATCAAGTGCAAATGGTTTCTTCTTCCTTCCAGGGCTGAGGACACCATTACCATCCTGCTCCGCCCATCCCATGTCAACACAGGAAATGCAGACCCAATCCAGCCACCAGACCCATTCTTTTCTCCTCCTACTCAGTAGCATACTACAAGGCCGTTAAATTAATCCTTCAGCTTTCATCCCTTCCCAAGCACTGCTTCATTATAGATTTCAAACCAGTTCCACAATATACAGTTCTTTTGGTGTATGTGTGGGTTTTGGGGCAATATTTTAACAACAAAATTAGATGTATGCGCAAAATATACACAAGGGTGTCTAGGTATTAGGTGGAGTGTTATTATATAAAGGCAAGAACAAAGAAGACCATTTATATTACAGTATGCAAAACCAGGATACAGATTTGTGCACAGGTATGCTGGTTATAAGTGAAATAATAGCTCAGGCATTTTATATAGCATTATTCATTATTTTCATATTAAGCCATCTGTATTCTTTTAAATTCCATTTTATGTTACCCATATTATTTTTAATCCATGCCATTTACGAGGCCTTAGTGGAAGAGGTCTGCAGTTATGTTGCGGTGAAGCCTCTGGTGCGTGGCCACAGACGTGTGTGGTGCAGGACTGCTCCATTATGCTAAGCAGCCATCCGTGAGCATATGCTCTGCGTACGAGATCATCACTGCTTCAGACAAAGCACAGCGTATCATTAGCTCAGTGTCCTCCTTGTTTGTCTATGTTCCTTGCATGTAAGAAGTAGCTCACTGGCCAGAGGCCAGTGCTCTTCAAACCAATCTGCAAATGGCCTAATCAGAGCTGTGATCTGTTCTGTATACTCAATTTGTTGAGTCACATCAATTTGTTGAGTTTCCTCTCCCATTAGAAATATATGCAAGTGCCATTTTCTAAATATATTAACTCTCTTCAGGCCATTGTGTTGTGTAAACAGAAAGGCAAATGACTAGGCATTGCAGTTGAGAAACTGATGTTCACTTGTGGCTTAAACCCTTTATAATTTTACCAGATTTGTTACACTGTTTTTTGTATTTCATGATTCCATTTGAGAATTATGCTGTGCCCTTCCTCCTAAACAACTCCAGCTTAACTGCAGTTAGAAAATAAACCATACACTATGCAGGGAAAGGACTCTCTTCAGTTAAACAGAAAAAGTTGCACCTTTTTCATCCACACTCAAAGACCCATCCAATACCCAGAACACCAGTGGGTTTAACATTGAGGTTGCCAAAGCCACAGTTTACCAGTGGTCCCACCATGATCCTGGGACCTTTGCTCAATTACAGATCTGAGATCTTCCCACCACTGCCAGTCCCCCAAACCTGTGCTCTCCTGAACCATGTCTGGAGCCAGCATTAGGCTCAGGGCACAGAAGCCAACCCACAACAATCCCACCATTCCCACTTCTCACCACTCCTCCCCAGCTCTGCTTCTCTCTCCTGCCCACGGGGAAAGGCGAGTTGGCCTCAAAACAAGTCCTAGGAGGGCCCAACTTGCAAATTAGGAGGGCAATATAACTGGCTTTGCTGCAGGCTGCCAGAAACAACACAGAGACTGGTTAAGGTAACTTTAAGGTCAACATCAAGTACTGTTGTAGACATACCCTTTTTCTTGAATCTTCTGCCAGTATCTTCTGTCAGCCTCTCCCCATCACTTCTATGAAGTACAGTCATCTTCTTGATTACTGTTGTCCATCCCAGAACTGGCTCATTTTGGATAGGGCTCTGTACACTGTTTGTGAAGCAAACCATAAAATAGGATTATTCATAGGCTGCTGCTTCACAGGATGTTTTCCATGCCACCATGCACTGCTTATACAAAGGTAAAGATTTTCAGCTTTCTTCCCTCTGCACAGTAAAAACTTTGGGCCGATATTTGTTCCTTTTTGTGTTACAAGATCACAACTAAGCTGCCAATCATCTGGTCATGAGGGTTATGCAAGAGTCAGGTTTACAGTAAAGTTGTACAAATTTTATAGCACCACAAACACTTTAACTACCATGATGCTTAAAACTCAAGAGCATTTGGAGAACAAGGAGAGTTATTCAAACTCCACACCATTTTGGCTACATGTTTTCCAGGTGTATGATTTCACCACATGGAAAAACACAGCCACTGCCAAAGTGAACTCATAAAAACCTTTGATGAGTAAAGTTTGGATAAGCACAAATCATTTGAACCGACAGTTGGTCCAATTCTCAAAGGGGTTTGGCAGACATAATATAATTCGTGGTTTCACACACAGGCCATTTTTCCCCTCCCTCCTCCCCCCCAATCTTCACAAATTCGGAAGATGTTGTTCTAGAAGGTGCACTGGGTTGGGTTTGCTATTTTTTCTTTTCCCCCGAAGGGTTAGGCACCACACTATTGCAACTCAAAGCCATCTGGGGCTGTGAGTAAGCTAGCAAACAGGTTTTCCAGAACTGTGTTTAGATAGTTGCATGATCTGCCTAATAGACATAAAAAAAAAAAAAAAAATTTAAACTCTAGGTCTCTCACCACCCATTTGCTAGCAGGCAGGTAATATAAGGCAAATGCTTTAACAATCTCTTCCTCTGACACATTTGGACATGTTATTTCAAGATGTGTGGCGTCATTTAAGGCTGTGCCATGAGATAACACAGTATTTACATCTCTGGGCTGGGAGCAATATTGCTACAGCTTTTAGACATTATTGACATAATATTTTCTTTGATTAAAAAAAAAAAAATCTATCAGGAAATCGTCAAATTCACAACTGAAGTGATGCCAGGGACTAAGCAATCCTACACCATCCAGGAGGCAACTAGAAGTAACACTAGAGAGCATGAACACGATGATGATGACTCCTGTTCCAAACGGCTTTTGTTAAGGCCTGCTATGGAGAAAAGCATTCATTCACAGCTCATGCAGTCTCTCCTCTATCCAAACGGGTAGATCAGACAGACAGCGGAGGTCTTCCTGATTAACCTCTCCAAGCAAGAGCAAAACTTGCTTGCTTCTCCAGAACTGGAGTGAAACTGTCATCCCTTTCAATGGAAAATTTGAAATTTACCTGTAATTAGTAAGTTTTGGATGCTTGGAAGTATTTGAGCTGTAAGAATTCAGCGTTTTACACTCCACAATGCAAATGAGGAATGGGTAGAGATCAGACATTTAATTTCTATAGCATGAATTATAGTTCTCGGTAGACTCTATGCACCTTATCTTCAACAAGTCGCTATGTCATCCTATGCATACGTGAATGGACTTAGAGAAAATAAGCAGAGCTTTTGCTCCCGTTTTTCATTTTAGGAATTTTTCCATAGTTCAGAATAATCTGTAAACTGATGCTTGCTATTTGAAACTTCCTAACCTAATCTAAAATAACCAAATCTAAAATATTCAAATTGCCCAAAAAGGAACTTTGAGCAGCCACATGATTTGCCTCGGTCGCTTGTACATAAGAGAATCAGCTGCAGCAACACAGCACAGATTTTTGAAATTCACTCTCCACGCACACTTTGCCATATTTCCTCATAAGCTTTGCCAGTAAATGCTCCTGAAAATTCATGCCTGCAAATTCACTGGATGGAATAATCAGCACATGCAAAGTGAGAAGCAAACCGAACCACCTTTTTATTGGCTTTTTTGAAGTTTTTAGTATTTGCACAATTTGTCACAATCCTCCCCTGCTTTACCCTCATAAATAAATCACATTTCTTCCCACAGGAAGTCCATGGATGTGACAGAAGTTGCCCTCATGCAAGTCGGAGGCAAAAGGGAAATAGACGTATGCACAGCAATCTCCAAACATCACTGCCTTCTCACCGCTGCTTACAGCAAGGTCCAGTTTTCCAAAGCAACCAAACATATAATGGTGTTACAATTGCCCTTCTCTTTCAAAACATCCACGTTGCTTGGGCAGCTTGGGGCCTCACGTGTGCCACGTTGGTGTGTACATCAAGCCCCACGCCACCGCTGACAAGGCTGTAAATGAGCTGGGCCTTCCCCTCCTCTCCATAGCACTTAATACTGACATACTCCCCTTGACTTCAATCAAGCCCCTAAGTCATAACATGCTTCCATGCTCAGCTTCTTGGTTTGTTTTTAAGTGATCAAGCTCACACAAGCCTAACGATTCCCTTCAGTTTTACAAGCATATTCATGTTTGCTGTCAAATGCATGAGTTAGTTTTCTGCAGGCTATTGCAAGAGAGCAACCATTAATTACTGCAACAGCACAAAATGCCTTTTTATTTAGAAATGTATTTCAAAATGTTTTCAGTGATTATATCGTCACTCTCCCAAACTAGGTAGTCACTGGTAAACGGTTCATCTACTCTGAGTTTGTAGAAGGTTGGTGTATTTTAATTTCCTACAGAATAATATTTCCTTTGCCCTTCCCTTTCCCTTCTGTGGGAACGGATTTTTACCTTTTTTTTTATTATTCTGTGCCTTTAAGGGCTTTATGGAAGATTTCCAAACACAAGGCAGTGTCTTAAAGGGTAACGGAAATGCACATTTACTCATTATTAAAGCTTTGCAACACAATTTGTTTCAGCGAAGAGAAGGTCAAAAATATGGCTTCCACTGAGAACCCTTGGGAAAGGCGCTTCCCTTCGCGCACTCACGATGGCACCAGAGCTGATTGCTCAGAAAGTTTAGTTTACAGCCAGATACCTCACAACTGCAGCTTTCAGAAAAGTTGCCACATTATTAAATGCTGCTTAGCATGATGCACGCTTTAGATAATCCAACTCTTCTTTAGCTGTGTAAATTGAGTTCAGAACTCCTTCCAAAAAAAAAAAAAAAAAAAAAAAAAAAA
>Ga0065711_1007739_pt1 | contig 14227 bp, 11 predicted proteins | sample Hoacrofraction12_FD_59098 | JGI IMG/M metagenome (GOLD analysis project Ga0065711, IMG submission 59098) | Hoatzin crop microbial communities from Cojedes, Venezuela - Epithelial fraction 12 v2 (version 2) | ecosystem: Host-associated > Birds > Digestive system > Esophagus > Crop | place...
GAGTTCCCAGGGTGGCAGCACACTTTTTGCAGATATTTTACTAGATTGTCCGGATTCTGTACTTGTTCAGGGGTGAGTTTAAAACACACCGTGGGTGCCCACTGCCCTAGACATCTGCCCATGCTGTCCCACACACCCAGCAACTCACAGCTATCCGGCCCCAGGGCAGGTCTCTGCACAATGTTCTTAACTACTTGTTTAATCCTAAACAAAACCTGAAACCCATTCAGGAGGCAGAACAATAGGAGCAAGGTGGCCTGAGGATCCCACAGGTACTTGAAATTCTCAAAAGCCGTTAGGACTAGCCTGAAGGAGAGTGGGGGAGCGAAAGAGTGGGGGAAGGTATCCCCTCCAATTTTCCCCACGGAGTGGGTTTGATTATTAACAAATTCTAAGACATAGGATCTGAGGTATGGAAACGTCCGCAGTGCTTCATGCAAATACAAGCTTAATTTAATGCACAGTGATGTTATCATGTCATAAGTCGATATCGTACAGTACAGTAAAATCATAATCCTGATCCTTTTTCCCACTATGACAAACAACACGGCAACAAACACATAAAGCAAGTACGGATTTAAATACCGGAGCCTTCTTATCAAAGTCAGAAAGATTTTAACCGACAACTATTTAACTAACACAGTAAATGAATATGATAAATTCTAACAAAATCTAAGAAAACTGTTTCAACACCCGCTGCTCAGCCCTGCCGTTATCCCTGCCCCACGCTTGGATGCCAAATTAAATGTTATGGTTTGGCTGCAGCCAGCAACAAAAGCACCACGCGGCCGCCCCTCCTCTCACCGTGGTGCGGAGGAGAACAGAAAGAAACAGGCAGCAACTGGTGGGTCGGTTGGGATAAGGGCAGTTTAACAGAACAGCAAACAAAGGGAACAGGAACAACAGCGATACAGATAAGGAGAAAAACACAACACAAACCCCACAACCCACAGAGCCACCCTCCACGACTGCCGCTGCGCGCTCCCGAGCCGTGAGTGAGTTCCTGCCGCCCCGCTCCCCCCCACCGGAACCCACCATGACGACACAGGGTATGGAATACCCTGCTCTGTTTGGCCAGGTGGGGTTAGCCTGCCCGGCTGTGCCCCTTCCTGGAGTCCGGTGAAAATTAACCCTGTCCTGGCCGAATCCAGGACACCAATGCAGCCTAGACTGTTCCCGACCCTCACATTTCCACACATTTCTTCCTTGTTTGTAAGTATGGGGTCCATAGAACACATCTCCCCATTGTCTCGCTGATCACCTATGTTAGGAATTTTTCATCAGTGTGCTGCAGAAACCTCTGGGGTTTCCTTCGTCCTGTTGTATTATCGCTCCAGCAGATATCAACGTTGTTAAAATTCCCCATGAGGACCAGGGAGTGTAAGTGTAAGGCTTGTTCCAGTTGTCTAAACAAGGCCTCAGTTACTTCTTTTTCCTGATCAAATGGTTTAGATCAGACACCCACCACAACATCACCCATGCTGGCTTGCTAATCCTAACCCTTAAAATCTCAGACAGTTTCTCACCCACACCCAGACAGAGCTCCATGAATTGCTGCTGCTCTCACATGAAGAACAATTCCTTGTTTTCACTATTGCAGTCTGTCTTCCCCAAAAAGCCTGTATTCATCTATTGCAACAATCCAGTCATGTGAACTATCCCAATATATCTGGGATCTGAATGATATCATAACCCTTCAACTGCACACGAACTTCTAATTCCTCCGGTTTGTTCCCCATGCAGCACGCACCTGTATCCAGACAATTCACAGAGGCACCTAAACATGCTAATTTCCCAGGAACATCATGGGAGTATTCCCCATAATGTTGTCTCACAGGTAGTTCCCTGTTCACGTGTGTACACTGCAGTAACCCTACGTCAGCTCTGTTCTGTTAAATACAAGATTCCTTTTTCATGACCCACATCTTCTGCCCGCCAGCTCTATCCACCACTTTCTCACATAGTTTTTGGTCATTATTTCCCTCCCCTATTGTTCCTAGTTTAAAGATCTGATGGACAGCCTGTTAGTAAAGATACTTTTGCCTTGCTTTGTCAGTTGGATCACTTCTCTTCCATGCAATTGTCACAGAAATCAAAACCCTGTTTTTGACATCAGCTTCGAAACCAATTCTTGTCCCACAGAATCCATCCTCTCCTTATGTAGTTCTTCATCCACAATGGCAGGATGGAGGACAAAAGCACTTGGGCCTCCGTGCCCTTGATCATCACTCCCAGAGCCACACTTCATACTTTCCAGGCCATCCTTGGCAGTATAATTGATGTTCATATGGAAAAGCAATAGAAGGTTTGAAGACTGGATAAGCCTTGTCACCTTCTCCACAACAACTCAAGTATGAACCTCCAGCAATCAGACAATCTCCCTTGATGTCAAGTCAGGCTAACAGATGGGAAACCCCATTGCTTGCATCAGGGTATCTCCTAGCACTAACACCCTTCACTTCCTCCTGGTGCTCCTGTGTGGCTCAGATGCATCTTTTTACAGTGCTCCCAGTACTTCATTAACTACGAAATCAGTGAATCTATTCTGTAGGTGTAAGTCTTCAGGTGTAGCAGAAGTCATCCTCCTGGTGACAGCTTGCAGTGTTTGCCAGCATGGGAGCCGCCCTGACAGGCACAAGCTCCACCTGCCCCTCTGCTACAGTTGGAGGTTTTAAGCTCTTGAAGCTGCAGTTTCTCAAAGAAGAGTCATACAATTGCTTTCTTTTCATTTCTGATGCTGCTGAGTCTGCTGACCTTTTCACACAGCTCTTTCATTTGGTGGCACAGCTCCTTGACAACTGTACAGCTGCTACAAGCTGTTGCACCATCTTGCCTAACCTCAGTGAGATGTCCCAGGCATTCCCTACACATTGAGATTTGTAGACCTGAATCATCCCTCAGAAGATTTTCCTGGGTCAAACCTCAGATGTCTCAGGGACAGCAGCGCTAACAGCTGCTCGGAACTGTGCCCTGTCACCTGTGGCAAGTCACCACCATACCTGAGGGCACGTATGCTGGTCAGCACAGAGCTGCTGGCTCCTTCTTTATGCCTTTCTGTACAAACTGGTGCATATGTTAGCTGCCTCGCTTAACTGCACAAAAACTGCTTTGCTGAAGGGAAAAGGAATCATAACAAGACGGCAGCACTCACACCAAAATGAGGTACCCTGAATGTAATTATTTAAAGATTAAGCACTTGAGCCCAGCCTATCATTCAAAATGACTGACTTAAATGCCTATCTTAAATTCTGAGACAGTCTGTAGATTGTGTTAAAAATCTCTAAAGGTTGGAACTGGATCTAAAACTGCATCTTGTAAGTAGCTAGTAACAAATGCTAGGGACATTGTTTTGGGCGATATTTTTGCTTCTTCTTTTCCCAATTTCCTGGTATTCTTTTCAGCGTAATTCTCCACCAAAATGCAAAAGTTGGCTTATTGTCTCTTTTATATCAGTAAAAAAAAGTATAATAAGAGATAATGATTACCAGAAATTACTGATGTCATTCAGAGAATGAGAGCTGCAAATTCAATTTTACCCTTACCTGAAAGAATGGTATTCTGTTCAGGTCAAAGGTATTTTTTTTAGTGTTTGTTATTTTTTTATCAAGTATGTGTTTATTGAAAGATGCATATACTCTTCTGCTACTAAGCAACCTAATTTCAGGGAACACGCTATCCAGATGTGAAAAAATAGGCAACAGAATAAATTTGCTTTTTTATCTAGGAAGCTATAATTCTTGGATTTGTATTGATAAAATTTCATCAAAATTTACAAAAGGTAAGACCATCTACCATATTACCCCACTACACTTAATAATATTTTGTAGTCCATTGGTTAGCGCACTCTGGTGTGAATGACATGGTTTCATTTTCCTGTGGCTTACCAAAAGAAGGGTACCCAAGGTAGTTTGCCTGGAAAACGTCCTCCCTACTAGCATATTACAAAAAACTATTTGTGTTGGAAATTCTTGGAGAAAATTAGTCAAGATTTATCCAAGCAGTTAAGTGGAATTCACAAATCTGTCTTATCTTTAGTTTGTCGTAACTTTCAGTGTGTTTCTATGCAGGTCTGGATGCCGAGGAACTTTCAGCACCTGAATGGAGTTATTTAACAATTCTAAATGTTTCTGAAGAGTTTGGTGCTAATGGCAAATAAATTTTTTGATTCACTTCTTCATAGTTTACAAAGTTGGTACTTTAGATTTCACACCTAATGAACAGATAAATTGATTTTAAAACAATACAGTAAATTCCCTATATGCAATTTGTAATACAATCACAAAGGTTTCTGTGAGATTAGTTTGAGATTACTGTTTCTAGATTTTATTGAAGCTTCTGCCTTGTTGGAGGTGATTACTCAGCAAGGACTTCAGTACTGTAGTCTAAACTTCTTTTGTCATGAAGGTACACATTTTACCCTTTCAGTTATTGTTCCATGGTCCATAGAAATTATTTTTTGGTTATTCTTTTCTCTTCCTCTCAATTTCCCGTCTACATCCTATGTCTGCATTAGTGGAAAGCAATTCAAAGGATAAAAGTATCTGCAGTCCTCAAAGCTGATAGTTAGAGACGTGGAGGCCTCCTGTTTTGCTGCTTGCTAGGGTTGAAATGAAGAACTGTATTGTGAAACTAGATTGTTATGAAGAGAATGGGGCAGTCAGACACTTCGGAAATGGATGTCAAAACACATTGTGGGTGAAAAAATAAGCTTAGTAGGACTAGTAGTAACCAACAGACAGCTAGCTCNGCGCTCTTAACAGGAGTTTGTCCACAGCTCCACCCTTCCACAGCTATTGGTNCTGAATTTGATGCTACAGGCAGGTGCCTATTTCTGCTCAGAGTCCACTGCTTAAAGCAAATGTCCAAAATTGTTTCATGAATTAATCAAGATGTGACTAGATTTTATATTTAAAGCACATATCTCAAATAGAAAGACTATGTTGTTAGAGCTGTCATTGAGGAAGTGAAGTATCTAAATTGAGGCTGCTCACCCTGGGGGATTCAAACTGGAATGGTTTGCATATACCCTAGTTACTAACCTAAGAAGAAAATACTCTCCACTCTCATCTTATACCAGAGTTTGCACTATCATGATCAGAGAAAACAAGCAGGCAAGAAAAAGCTTAATGCTATCTCTGACAGGCTTGAACATTCTGGTGGGAATCCATTTATCCAACATAAATGGCTGTTGATTAAACTAAGAAATTCAATCTGTGTAAGGACTGAAATATAGCGTTCTTTTTTTCTATACAACTACACTGCTCAGCAGGTTTGCACATTTCCTGGAGCCCACTAAAACGCTGTGTAGTTTTGAGCTGGTTGAAGTGGGATAATGCTAGACACAAAAGGCCAAGGTTTCTACTGCATCTTCCCATTCCCATGAAAGTATCTTGTCAATGGGTCACAGAATCAATGAGTGAGAGAAAGAGGTAGACTCTAACACTGTATGTTATAGCCCCAAACATAAAAAATATATATTTAGTCTCACTGTAGTAAGATTCCACCCAGTAAGAGCATCATGAACAATGGGGAAATTGATTTTCAAACCACCTTTTTGTTAATACATCTCACTCAGTAGATCTGAGATCTGAGAGATTTTTTTTCCTGTTTGATTTGTCTTCCTTAGGTTTATTATTATAATTAATATAGCTTTAATTTGGGGACTAAGAATGCTTGAATATCTTATACTATTCTTATTTGTAGTTAATTATTTTAAATCAGATTCCACCAGAAAGTTGAGGTCAGCTCAGGGTTTCATTACACATGAGCATACTATTTCATGCAGAAATAAATGAGGGTGATATTCTGTGTGTCTGCATTGGTTGGTTGTTTTTTTTTTTAATTACTCGTTACAGGGAGGGAATCCTTGAGAAGCAAACAAAAGCAAAAAACAGCACTATGAATATGGAAAGTATGGTAACCTCTCCATTGTAAAGTATTGTCTGTTGTAAGCCAAAGCTTTTGAGAGTAATATTTGCTAAGAGAATTTCCCTAAAACATTGTCAGAATGTCACAGCTATATAGTTTATTACATGAGTTCCCTGTTCATTTTTGCAGATACAAATATGTGAAAAGCATCTACCATTCACAAGAATTATGAGAACACCCTAATCACATTTACCACATTGTGGGGATAAAACATTTAGTATTTATTACATATTTCAGTCAGTTTTAGTACTGGCTAACAATGAAATGATAATTTTATTTTTTTTTATAAGAATTGTATTGGATGTCTGAAATGACTTGAAATATTTTAAAAGTCACATCAAAGTAAGCACTTAAAGGGATAACTGATTCTACATTAGACCTATTAATCAATATCTTCTCAACCTACTTAAGTTAGCTTCCTTGTGTTTCTCCACTGGCATACTGTAGAGTGTTTTCAGAACTGCACCACCATTCATTTTACCATTTAAAAAAAAACGATTTTGCCTCTCCTTCTCCTTTGGAAAGAACAAAGTTAAGAGCGCTGAAGACAGCCTCTGAACTCCCTTTCCTTCTGTCTAAGTCCCCTTAGAAAGCCCCTTGCACTGTATTTGCAGAGATATCACATAATCAACAAGTTATGAAGTTATTTTCTTTAACATTTCTTCATTAGCATGACCGCTTTGCTTCTTTTATTACAAGTTTCTAAAGACCCAGCAGTAATTTTCTGTAAATAGTGTATCTTTAAAAACATTAACTTAATCATTACTTTAATAGATTCATAAGGTTAACACTAACCTAGCTTAAAAAAAAACACAAAACAAAACCTAGCTTAACTAAGTAGCTTAAAGTTAAATAGAACGTTCTGATTGTATATGGAACATGCGTGTTTAGCAAAATTTGTTGCATGCACATTACAAACATGGGAACATTTCTGAAATCTGTCACAAAAATTGGTATGGAAATGTCCGCAGTGCCGCATGCAAATACAAGCCTAATTTCATGCACAGTGATGTTATTATGTCATAAGTCGATATCATACAGTACAGCAAAATCATCATCCCGATCCTTTTCCCCGAGGTAATGAACAGTACAGCAGCGAACACATAAAGCAAGTAGGGGTTTACATAGCAGAGCCATTTGATAAAAGTCAGGAACTTTTTTTTTTTTACCGGCGACTATTTAGCTAGCACAGCAAATGCGTAGAACAAAAACCAAAGAAAGCTGTTTTAACACCCTCTGCTCAGCCCTGCCGTTATCCCTGCCCCACGCTTGGGTGCCAAATTTAATGTTATGGTTTGGCTGCCGCAACAAAAGTGCCACATGGTTGCCCCTCCCTCAGCCGGGGTGTGGAGGAGAATGGAAAGAAACAGGCAAAAACTGGTGGGTCGGTTGGGATAAGGGCAGTTTAACAGAACAGCAAACAAAGGGAACACGAACAACAATGATACAGATAAGGAGAATACACAACACAAAACAGTGCAACACAGAGAGCCGCTCTCACCTCCCACCGCTGCCGCGTGCTCCCGAGCCGCAAGAGAGTTCCTGCCGCCCCGCTCCCCCACCGGAACTCAGCATGACGACACAGGGTATGGAATACCCTGCTCTGTTTGGCCAGGTGGGGTCAGGCCGCCCGGCTGTGTCCCTTCCTGGATTGCGGTGAAAATTATCCCTGTCCTGGCCAAACCCAGGACACACAGCTTTTGCTTACTTTAGTTCGACAGTTAAATAATTTCAGAAAACTCTGAGCCTCTTTGTATAGCACTATACTGTCATAGACATATAGTAAGTTATAAGGCAAAAATGCAGTTGTCCTTAGGAGTACAACAGATCTGATTCATATGCTACACTCGTAATGGAGAAAGTAAAAGAAAACCTATATAGATTCTAATAAATTGAATGCTGATAGGCAATTCCCAGGCATTGGAAGGCTACTATTTGTCTGGTTATATTGCTGGAAAAGATCCCTAGAACATATTTAGCTTATGCCAGCAAGCATTCTCCCAAACATCCATTTGGCAGCAGTTCAGGATTTAACACAGAGTGGGGGCTAATGTCAAAAGGATTGTTGCCATGTGGCTATCTTATTTGCAGAGTGTAAGAGTAGAAGAGTTTAATAATGTATTGTTTGGGTAATTTGACCTCAGGGCTTGAAGTAGCTAGTGAGTAGCTAGCGAGCTAGCTAATATGGTGAGCTGTAGGCAATCCAGGAGACTCCTGGAATGCGTTGAGGCTAAATTCTTCAGCCAGATAATAGACAACCCTACCAGAGGGGATGTGATACTGGACCTGTTGGTCATCTACGCAAATGAGCTCTTCAGTGATGTTAAGATTGGAGGCAACCTGGGCTGCAGTGATCATGCACTGGTGGAGGTGTCAGTCTTGAGGGATAAGGGTCAGGCGAAGAGCAAAGTAGGACCCTGAATTTTAGGAAAGCAAAATTCCAGCTCTTTAAGGAGTTTGTCAATAAGACTCCCTGGGAAACTGCCCTGAGGAACAAGGAAGCAGAAGAAAGCTGGCAAATCTTTAAGGACACTTTCCGCAGAGCACAAGAGCTCTTGATCCCCAGGTGTAAGAGATCAGGAAAGGAAGGCAAGACACCAGCATGTCTGAGTCAAGACCTGGTGGTCAAGCTAAAGGCCAAGAAGGAACTGCACAAGCAGTGGAAGCAGGGACAGGTATCTTGGGAAGAGCATAGGGATGATGCCTGATTGTGTGAGTATGACATCAGGAAGGTCAAGGCACAGCTGGAGCTGAACATGGCAAGGGACACAAAGAATAATAATAAGGGCTTCTACAGGCATGTCAACCAGAAAAGGAAGGTCAAAGAAAGTGTAGCCTTCGATGAACAAGACTGGCAAACTGGTGACAATGGACATGGAGAAGGCTGAGATACTCTGCAACATTTTTGCCTCAGTCTTCACTGGCAGCCTCTCTCCCCATACCTCTCAAGTAGATCAACCACAAGACGGGGACAGGGGAAGCCAAATCCCTCCCACTGTAAGAGAAGATCAGGTTTGTGACCACCTGAGGAACCTGAATGTACATAAGTCTATGGGACCTGACAAGATGCATTATAGAGTCCTGGGGGAATTGGCTGATGTCATTGCCAAGTCGCTCCCCATGACGTCTGAAAAATCATAGCAGTCAGGTGAAGTACCTTGTGACTGGAGGAAGGGAAACATTTTACCCATTTTTAAAAAGGGTAGAAAGGAGGACTGTGGGAGCTTCCAACCTGTCATCCTCACCTCTGTGCCTGGCAAGATCACGGATCAGATCCTCCTAGAAGCTATGTTAAAGCACACGGAGAAAAGGGAGGTGATTTGAGACAGCCAGCACGGCTTCACCAAGGGCAAGTCCTGTCTGACCAACCTAGTGGCCTTCTATGGTGGAGTGACTACATCAGTGGACAAGGGAAGAGCTACAGATGTCATCTATCTGGACTTCTGTAAGGCCTTTGAAACGGTCCCCCACAACATCCTCTCTAAACTGGTGAGATATGGATTTGATAGGTGGACTGTTTGGTGGATGAGGAGTTGGTTGGATGGTAATCTCCAGAGGATAGTGGTCAACGGCTCGATGTCCAGTTGGAGATCGGTGATAAGTGGTTATCTCTTAGGGGTCCATGCTGGGACCGGTACTATTTAATAACTTCATCTATGACATAGAAGAAAAGAATGCATCCTCAGCAAATTTGCAGATGACCCCAAGCGAAGTGGTGCAGCTGACATGCCTGAAGGACAGATGACATCCAGAAGGACCTGGACAGCCCTGAGGGTGGGCCTGTGGAAACCTCATAACGTTCAACAAGGCCAAGTGCAGAGTCCTGCATGTGGGCCAGGGCAACCCTTGATATCAGTACAGGCTGGGGGGTGGAGGGATTGCTAAGAAGGTTTGAGGGCTACTGGTGGATGAAAAGCTAGACATAAGCCACCAACACGTGTTTTCAGCGCAGAAGACCAACCGTATCCTGGGCTGCATCAAGAGAAGCATGGCCAGCAGGTTGAGGGAGGTGGTTTTGCTCCTCTACTCTGCTCCGCTAAGCCCCACCTGGAGTACTGCATTCAGCTCTGGAGCCCGCAGCACGGGGAAGACATGGACTTGATGGGGATGGTCTAGAGGAGGGCCACCAAAATGATCTGAGGGCTGGAACACCTCTCCTGTGAGGAGAGTTGGGTCTGTTCAGCCTGGAGAAGAGAATGCTCCGGGGACATCTTATAGCAGCCTTTCAGTACCTGAAGGGGGCCTGTAGAAAAGATGTGGACAATCTTTTATCAAGGCCTGTTGCAACAGGACAAGAAGTAGTGATTTTAAACTAAGGGAAGGTAGATTTAGACTGGATACAAGGAAGAAATTTTTTACTATGAGGGTGGTGAAACACTGGAACAGATTGCCCAGAGAACTAGTGGAGGTCCCATTCCTGGAAATATTCCAGGCCAGGTTGGATGGCGCTCTGAGTAACCTGATCTAGTTAAAGATGTCCTCGCTTACTGCAGGGGACTTGGACTACACGACTTCTAAAGGTCCCTTCCAACACAAAGCATTTTATGATGCTATGATTCTATGATTCTATGATTCTATGATTCCATTCAAAACATAGCCTATCTACCACTAGTCATGGGGTAATCTTTACTCATCTGTTCTTCCTTCCCAGACTTTTTTGACATACTCAGAGTGTGGCTCAGCAAGTAATATTTTTTAGGTTACTGATAAAAGGACTTAGACTTTTCATTAACTTGACTTGAAGATGTCCCTGCTCATAGTGGGAGGGTTACATTTGATGACCTTTAGAGATCCCTTTCACCCCATACTATTCTATGATTCTATGATTTTAAGTGGAAGTATTTTGTTTTTATATATGAAAACAGAGTGATTTATTTGCAAGAAATCTTATTAGAGATGTTTATTTTCCCCAAGTTTAGGAGTGTGTCATGTAGCAGTGGTTCAGGTGTACAATTGCCTGTAGCAAGTTTTGTTCATGCGGTTTTTGCTGCCTCTTTACCCCATTCAGCTCTGCTTTCCCCCCTTCTCTTTTCCTCCGATCTCTGAAGTTGTGTTGTGATTTTGTCATTATTCTTCTGATAAGAGTCTCCCTTTTGATAATCGAAGGGAAAATAAGTGGAAACACATAGGTGATGCAGTGGAGCACTAGTGTGCTCTATGTTGGGTCAAAACCTTAAAGGAACAATGTGGTGCAAAAAAAAGGCATGTTTCCCACTGTTTATTTCAATCTGAATCTCTCTTACAGGATGTGAAAGGGTTGCATGGTTCCCTTCATCCTGTTTCAGTGGGAAGGAGATATTACAGGAATTCATAAAGCGTATATAATTAACAGTAAAAATCACATCAAATCTGTACACTTAAAATGTCAGTGTGGCCCTGGCCAAGTGTATTATCTGGATTTCAGTACACAATTGCTCTCCCACTTGCAATACTGAATCTCCAAGGTGACAGTGGATGTGCATATGCTTGTGGGTGTATTACATTTTCCTTGCATCTAGTAGGATGAAAAGCAAATAATCTGCAAAGACAAAACGCTTCCTTGTTTTTTCATATGTGGGAAGTGAACAAACTGGAACATTATGTTCTCTTGCTCAGACCTATGTAAATGGAAGTTAAATGCCTTTGGAAATGCTAAGAAAATAAATTAGAAAAAAGAAGAAGGAACAAGAAGCAGAAACCACTTCTTTGGCTCTGTCTTGAATCAGTATTGGCATTCACAGAAAATGCTGGGGCAGCTGCTACAGGAAACCAGGCAGGAACAGTTGAACTATTGTATAAGAAGAAGAAAATGACTGCTAGTTAAAAAATCCAAAGCCGTAGCCATTGGTAATATACATGGAAATGTACTTGGCAGTAACTGCAGAAAGGGACAGAATGCGGATGGCTAAAAGGCAGCATCAGTGGCATCTTCTTCCCCTGTGCTCTCTACGGCAAAACACATTTTTGAGATTCATGACTTGTACCCATATTGTCCAGGGGATTAATTTTCTGAGATTTCCACTGTAACGTGAACTGGACAGTAATGCTAACATTTATGATAAAATGAATGTAAAATATGTAGATAACACACAACAATAATGTGTGTTGATCAAATGGATATAAAATAAATATTATTTTAATACTTCATAACTATATATAACAAAAAGGATATGAGTTATTTCCATTAATTATTCAGGAGTGCTGAAGGTGACCAATTCAGACACAGACATTTGAAATTTATGTAGATGACTCTCAACCAAAACATTGTGAAGTCATTAATTAAATAAATCTTACAATATCCCCTGTTCAGTTGTATCTAAACTGGAGGATATGTTGCAAATAGTAAGCACAGCAAAAGTGATCATTTCTTAGACTGTCCTGGATTGAAATCACAAAACTTGATGCTTTAACACAAAGTTTAAAAATGAACTGAGGATAAGCCCTAAATAGCTCCAGAACATATGTGAATTTCTTTCAAACAAAAAATGCGTTACTTGTCAAACAGATCCCAACTGATATAAATTAATGTATCAATTGAAATAAATTTATTATGAGAGGCAGGAAGGAAACATCTTTACCACAATCTTACAGTAAGAAAACAGGCACAACGCAAACTGCTGTACCATGCTGTGTAACTGACCAGTGTAACATTCAGCAAAATGCAAAAGCCTGAGGAGAGTAAGAATTCACATTTCTTACATCACAGAAAAAGAGTAACAGAAAATCAAAAAAGAATTGTTAGGTACACTGGGAGACTTAGGCTGAAATCAGGCATCTAAAATTCCTCAAAATCTTTCTTCAACTTTCATCTCTCTTGAGAGTACATCACAGTAGACTGTTCTGAAAGCTTATCAGTGTTGCACTTCAAAATTCCATTGAGCACTTAGGGTAGGAGTCATACTATTTGAGTTTAGCTGTCTGAAAATTAAGCACCTAGATTAAGTAAAAGTGTTTCCTTACATAATTAATAAAGACACCTTGATACCTTCAGAGCATGATTCATTCCATCCTAAAATGAGATTCAGTGTTAGACAGCTAGTGTTATGTGTAAGTTTACAGGTAAGCATTTTTCATCATGTATATGTGGTAGGCCAAAACCCCATCGCCCAGCTGGTTATGCAAACCCTGACTGTGTGTATCGTGTCCTTCATGTGATCAAGTTATTTGTTGCAAAAATTGAAATGTCGTGATGCTTTGCAGTGAGAGATAATCTAGCAACAAAATTTTCAGAAGCCGTTCTGTTCGGTTTATCAATATAAACACACACAGGTAAAAACCACACGTAACCGTTCTGTCCAACCACATATAAATGTATCCTCCAGGTGTGTGTCACTCACTGCAAATTCAGCCACTTAGATTTCAGCCAGGGTATCAACATTTTAATCGAGGAGGAGGAAATGAGGTACTCAGGAAAAAAATTGTAACACTTGACAATTTCAATATGTGATGTGTATCTACTTCACATGTAAAGGACAATATTCACAAAAATTATCCAATTGTTCTTTTGCATATCACATATTCAAATATGCCATAGTGAAAAGGTATACTTGCAGGAATTTGGTGTTTGTATTTGCATAAGAATATAAGGTATTGAACCTTGTATTTTCATTTCTTCAGTTGAGGAAAGGAAAAAATGAGAGAGGACAAACAAATGAGAGAATATTCTGTTGATCTTTTGGTTAAGGCACCATCCTTAGGATAAAATACATGCTTTAATTTATTTTTTCAGAAGAAAGAGAGGAGTATAGTCTGAAAACAGAAGTTTATCACAACACAAATACAGAGGAAATAATGAGAAGGAAGCAACAAAAATTACTTGACCCTAGACAACACAACTACTTGTTCCCTTTTTCTATGATCTTTTCTAATGATTTTCCTACAGTTCTTACATTATTCAAATATATCTCAAAGAAGAATATGCTCAAATAGGCTTCTTCATTTATTTTGCTTATCTATTCTACTTTAGCAAGGAATGTGAAGCAGGCGCGGTATGTATGTGCTTTGTTCTGGCTGGGCTCATAGGATGATGATCAGTGGCACAGAGTCCATTTGGAGTCTAGTAACTAGCAATGTACTCCAGGGGTCAATATTGGGAACAGTCCTGTTCATCATCTTTCTTAATGATCTGGCCTCAGCATATTTGCTGATGACACAAAACTGGGAAGAGTGTCTGATACACAAGAAATTTGTGCTATTGTCTGGAAGGATCTCAACAGGCTGGAGAAACAGGCTCGTGGGAACCTCATGAAGTTCAACAAAAGGAACTGCAAAGTCATGTACCTGGGGAGAAGAACTCCATGCACTAGTATATGCTGGGGCC
>Ga0065711_1044212_pt1 | contig 14227 bp, 13 predicted proteins | sample Hoacrofraction12_FD_59098 | JGI IMG/M metagenome (GOLD analysis project Ga0065711, IMG submission 59098) | Hoatzin crop microbial communities from Cojedes, Venezuela - Epithelial fraction 12 v2 (version 2) | ecosystem: Host-associated > Birds > Digestive system > Esophagus > Crop | place...
TGCCTTCGAGAGCCCTGGCCCACGGGATTCCTCCCAGCAGCTCCTTGAAGAGGCCAAAGTTAGCCCTCCTGAGGTCCAAGGTTTTGATCCTGCTTATCGCCCTGCTTCCTCCACGCAGGATCCTGAACTCAACCATTTCATGGTCACTGCAGCCAAGTCTATCTCCAACCTTCACAAGTTCCCACCTTTCTTCCCCATACATGTACACAACACCATTCCGAGACCTGTGGAACAAAGTTAGCTCACCGGTGTTTCCAGTTCCCTGCCCTGAAAACAGCCCTCCAGGGCTCCAAGCCAGCAGTACAGTTTTGGGTGAGTGGAGTGGCAAGGGGAGGCTGTGCTGAGCAGCAGTGTGCCCTCTGCCCCATGCCCTCGTGTGCTGCTTATGTGGGTGGGCTGCAGGAGGGTTCACCCCGATGGCTCTTGACCTTCTCCTGGTACCTGCTGGCTGCCAGCATGCCCTGGGAAGGGGAAGCTGTGGCCAGAGGAAGAGGCAGCCAGGGCTCCCCAGCTGCAGGACAGGTGCAGACTGGTCCCAGTGCTCACAGCAGCCTGGGCTGGCCCAAGTGGCAGGATGAGGTGTGGGGAGAAGCACGAGAGAGGAGAGAGCCAGACTGGTGGTCCAGGCTGAGATGTTCAGCTGCCTATTTGAGCCCTTCATCCTGCTGCCCATACGACTGTATGCCTTCCATACCTGGGGCTCTGGCTTGACCTTCACACTTCAATTGTCTACATTGTCTACATCTTTGCTCAACAGCATCTAAGGGAGGAAGTGGGTGATGCAGACTGTGCTGACAAGCTGGGGATCCCCACATCAGTAATATCTGCCAGTCTCTGCACCTGCTCCAGTGTGCAGAAAAGAGAAGAAGTGGTTGGCCATGAGCAACACAAGCTTCAAGGCTCTGGGGTGTTGCCTGGGGAGCATCCCTTGTCCTCAGAAAAGCTTTAAAATTTCAATTTGTATTTTTGTTCACTTCAACGAAAAGAAAAAACAAAATACTGAAAGGTTTTGTGCAACAAGGTATTCCAAACTGTTTTGGTTAGGGATAGTTGAAATATAAAGTTGATTTTACAATATGACAGTTTACACCAAGTGAAGAAAATTGAATCCAACATAGTAAAACCACTTGAAATAAAACACTACGATGCCTTTTAAAACTATTTAGTTGACACTTTGATGAAGATCAGCGCGTTCTCCTGAAATATTTCAAATGTAGTTAAGGCATTTGTCTACTTCAATACTGTTGTCTTGAGAACTTTCCATTGTTTCTACTCGGCCTAGAGCGTTTTCTCTTCCTGCGATTTAGCCATTCACCAGAAGGTGGGGCTTAATGTCTTGTAAGTGAACTAGAATTGACAATGTTCACAAAGTCCTTCTGATTCGAGGGCTTGAAATGTGTCGACTCTCCTCGCAGTTTTGCAGATGAAATCCTTTCGGATCGGCGTGACAACTCTCCAGCCCATAAAACTTCAGGCCCGGGAGTCTGAATGGTCACAGCCTGCCTGGTCCCAGCACAATCAAATTAAGCCAAAATAGCACCACCTAAGACACAACAAAGTCCAGAATCCTTGTACCAAAAGCAAGAACTGTTGATCCCTGGAGATTCTACTTTCTTTGGGACTACTGGGAAACTAATGAATGGGAGAGAAAGGAATGTCCATGTTTCTGCCCCAGTTGCAGCAGGACCGAGGCAGCCTCTGCGATCAGTGGGCCAGCTCGATTCATGCGTGGTGGGTCGCGATGCTGTGCTCTGTCTGCCGCGTGGTGATCTTGGGCTCATGTGAGCTCTCAAGAAGGCTCTCCCTGGCACCCAAACCACTGCCGCCTTGCAGTGGAGAGTGCTCCTCGCCCGAGGTGTTCACTCGTCAACTGCAGTCATTACACTGCAATAGCAGGAAGCGTTTTGCATAGCGTGGACCTAAACCCCACAGTGTCTCAGGGACAAGTGTCTCAGATATTGAGACTGAATCAGTTGTCTGTCAGGCTGTGACAGAGCAACAGAGGTGGATGAGAGTGTCTGCAGTGACCCGTGTTATTAGGATGCCGCACAGCAGTGGGCTGCATGAAAAGGAGCTTCCTCAGTGCCTTCTGCTTAGATACACAATGTTGTTTAAATCCACTCTGGGTCGTGTTAGGTCATGTCTAGGTAGATAACTGGAAGCTGGCTAGCTTTGGCTAGCTGCTTTATGGATGTGCTCAGGACTAAGACCTCACACTGAACAGTACTTGACTAAAAACGTAGCATCTGCCTCAGCTTTTCTCAGCTGTAGTTTGGGAGGAAAGATGGCTGTCTTTTCTGCACGATGCAGAGAGTGTTTGACTCAGAACAGCACTTCTTTGTGGTCCTCTTTTACAAGCCAGAAAGATGCAGTTTGGGTTCAGATTTCTTTGACGCAAGTTCATTTAGATCCTTTTCCTGGAAGATGTGGGTGGGATGAGGTGCTGATACCTTCCCCATGTGTGAACTTTCTACTGAAATTGTGTGACCAGAGTGACTGTTCTCTGTAGTGACAACTCACATCACAGCCACAGAAATGTTTTTTCTGGGGTCACACCAAAATTTCACCAAGATCAGTGTCCTGTCTTTGGCAACGACCAAAGGCTGATGCCTAGGGAAGAGGATAAGAATAGAGCGAATATATAGTGACTGTTCCCTACAGTACTCCTCTGACCAGAGGTGATTTCCAGCTGAGGAATTCCCTGAACTAGAGACAATGCCTTCATGTTTGATTGCCCTTTTAGAGACTTTAATGAGTTCTAGCAGGCAGTTTTCCTAGCCCCTGTTTGTCCTAAGGCTAAATTCCCACCACCTCAATTTAGAGACACCTTGAAAAATGTTTAGCTGTAGTGGGCCCACTGGAAATTACTTCAGTGTTGAATACAACAGATTCCTTTGGTTAGCCATCTAGGTGTTGGCAACATTGATTAGTGAAGATACAGTTCTTTCAGTTTTACACCATTCAGATGAATGGTAGGAAACCATTTGCTCAAGATAGCAAAACCCAAGAGGAGTGCCCAAAAATTTGACAGGTTGAGTCAGAATGTTCAGTGTCCTCTCTTGAAAAGGAAACGATAAATAATTTTCTGCATATTGTATTTCAAAACAATAATCTTATCTCCATTTCAATTCACATGTGGTCTATTAACACTGAAGATAAGTCCCACTGCTTATTCAAAACATTCCTCTCTTTAACATCCTGAAAAGCAATCAATAGCCTCACAGCAATGTTGGCACTTAGCAGAAGTTAACCACAACGAAGAGTGAGGTTAACACAGCAAACCCACTTGCTCAGGAAGTTCTTGAGACAAATCTGAAACACAGTGTTCCAGTCTGGCAGCAGAGAACAAATTAAGCATTTTTCTTAGCTCTTAAAATGCATTTAAATGCCAACGTTCTCATGGGGAATATTGGTTTCTGAAAAGAATTTGCATCAAAATGATCTTTGTATCCACTTCCCTAGAAAAGAGTTGACTGTCCTTTATTTTCATAACCTCTGTGCCAAGTATCCCAAGTATGAGGAAATACTGAGTTCTGCATCCTACTTGCAGCAGTGGTCTCCCTTCAGGCAGCTTCTTCTGCCAGAAAATTGATGCCAGTTCCCCTTGTCGTATTGTTTGAATGGGGCACTGCCACCTAGCGCAGTCCTGACTGAGGCACTGCAGCTATAGACCTTGTTAATTCTGGTGCTGCCAGAGCCCCACGGAGACTGAGGTCTTGTTCTTCTGGCTGCTGTACAGCAGGAGAAAAGAGACGAACCCTGCCACGAAGTGCCTACAGGCAAAAAAAGAAAGACATACAACACCCAAGCACTGAAGACTGCTGAGAAATGACCATGATGTGGTGAGGGTTTTTCAAAGGTGGGTGTCTGCAGAGGTAGTCTGGATTACCTGGAAGTATAAGAGCAAAAGCAATTAGCTAACTCTCATCTCCACCTGTCTGCATGGGTGATCTCATTGTAAGTGAAGATGACTCAGCTGATGCTGCTAAGCTAGCTTCACTTCACAATTTTAGTGAATTCCAGTGAATTTTTCTAAGCGTCCCAGTGTGGACAGGCCATGACCCAACCTCATTTTCCAAGCTGGGGCTAGAGGGAGGGAGGAAGGGAGGAAGGAAGGAAGGAAGGAAGGAGAGTCACTTTGATTAGACAGGGTCAGAAACAAGAGAGCTGAGTGCCTTGTTGAAGAGATGAGGCTTGTTAAGGACACCAGCCCTTCACAGCAATTTGTCGCATGCAGAAGGTCTATACAGGAGACAGCAAGGCAATGTCAAAGGCTGAAGGGTGACAGAGGCTGAGGATGATCACCTAGGGAAGGTCTGAAAGGTGAAAAGAGAAGCCTTTGATAAGGTGGAAACAGGAAGTAAGAAGACAAGAATAGAGAGTTAAGAAAATGATTTTGAGTAATGCTCTGAAGTGAGTGGGTGCAAGAGCAGACAAACTGGAAAGGGAAGGGCTATGAGATGATGCAAGAAGAAATGACAGATTTTAGAGAGGCTGTGGAAGATGAAGAAAACTGAGACATAGAAACAGTCATATCCAGAGGAGGGAGCGAGTGAAAGATGATATCCAGGAAAAGGACCGAGGGGACTTAGAGGAAGCCAGTACTGACCTGTCAGACACAGAGAGCAGTGCTAAAGCAGATACCATCATCACAGTCCAACAGACCAACCAGGGAGTGGTCCACGGCAAAGGTGAGATACGTTTCACCGAGTATGAAGCATAGACCACAGCTGAAGGGCAAATCAAGGGAAAAGAGGAAAGATGCCGGGAAATCAAATGGGCATCAGTGTCGAAGTGAGAGTTGGTGTGGGTGTGGTTGGGAGGTAATGATGTAAGGGGAAGTTAAAGTCCCAGGGAGGTCATCCAAGAGTTATCATGGGACAGCAATGTCAGGATGGGGCAGGAAGAAGAGTTGGATGAAGTGGTGATGATGCAAAGAGGGTGAGTAAGAGCAGGGAGGTGCTGGAATTAGTAATAATGAGAAGAAAAGCCCAGCAGCTTGGCTCCACTTCCCCTCCCTGGAATAAAGGACTTGACCTAGCTGCTAAGAAAGGTGTTGGAGAGAAAAGGAAAGAGTAAGAGGACCATAAGGATGAAGAAATGGTGAGATGCTACCTGAGGATGAGGGATGAAAGATAAAAAGGCAGGAAATACGACTAGGCAAAGGAAAACTTAGAGAGGACAAAGCAACAGTACTGGAGAGGACAGGGAGGTGGATGAAGTTGGAGAAGACCTTTTGAAAATGCTGCTTGGACTCCAGGCTGCTTGCAATTCCTAGCAGAAAGAGAGGGAAATGCAGATCCCTAAGACTCAGAGATGCCTCCTGCAGCCGCAGCGTGCTCAGACCATCACTAGCTCTTCCTCTGCCAGGCTGAGCTCCACTCCCTTTGTGGCGCTTGGATCCCGACAGTCCATAACCCACAGTCCCAGGCCAGATGTCTCAAATAAAAGTACCTTGTCCCTGAAGCACAGAAAGAACTTCATCAATGCAAAGCTGAAGTATAAAACACCCTGAATGACACAAATATCGCAGAAGAGTTTTGCAAGGGTGGCCCCATGCTGTGTTTCCATATTGGTGCTTCAAGTATGCAGAGCCATCACACGTGGGAAAAATCTTTCTCCTGAGGCAGCAGCAGCAGAGCTGTGCCCCTCACAGCGCGGTGATCTCGTGTTCGGCGAAGCATCACCCTTGTTCCCAGGTCACGGGCAGAGCTGGAGCATGTTGACAGCATCTTCCAGCCCCATCTGGCAGCCCCAGCTGTGTCTGGGGGGCACGCTGCCCTCCGAGCTGCCCCCCGTGAAATCAGCTGGGCAACGCCGTGCTGCTTTGGGACCATCCGTCTGAGCCTACGCGGCCGATGGAGATGGTAACTGCACATTCAGGGAAACCTTCTTCGGGTGACGACTCGTAAGAACCAAATATCAGCAAACACTGTGGCAGAAATACCCGGCTCTTGTAGGGTGTAAGCCAGGGCTTGGGGTGGGATCTGGCCTTCCTCATTGCCCTGGTGACAGGAAGACCATTCATGAAGAAACCAGGCACAGCCCTTCAGTGTTTTGGGGGCTGGCTTGTGCAACAGCAGTATTGTTTCCAGCCTCCAGGCTGACATGAAGATTTAGGCAATTGGGCTGCTTAGCAGGAGGGCTATTTCTGAAGAAGACGGGTAAGTGCAAACATCTCAGTGCTGCAGGAGACTTGCTTGAAACATGTGAGGAACCAGGGGAGCTCCGGCTAATTCCTGTATGCAAAATGAGTGGGAGGGAGGAGGCCTTGGCCAGGATCCCCCTTTAAAGCTGGCATTAATAACCCACGCTGTGTGTGGGTCAGAGTGCTTAATAGTTCGGAGTGATACTTTGTCTTCATGTTCATCATATAGCATGTTGTAAAGCTCTTTGGGAAACCTTGACTTGAAAATATATATAACATCATTTTCTTGCAGGGGGAGGGAATTTTATTTTTGGGAAGATCTCTTGACCTCAGAAAAGTTCAGTTGTTCTTCTTGTCTATCTAATTAACGAAAAGTCATGTCTGGTCAACACTTTTTCAATTATCTGTTTAAGATCTGCAACCACAAATAACTCCAAATACTTTAAGTCTTTGTGAATCACCCTAAAGGTTGAAAATCTTTTATCTTTCTTCCAAATGTCGGTAAATACACCCACAGTTAATTCCAGGTATTAAATACCACAAGTTCAAAGTCTCCTAACTCTGCAGATCGCCATCTGCACTTTACTATGTTTTCAGGGCACTGTTACTGAGGCATAATGTGACCTCAGCAATGTGACTGGCAGCAAATTCATGGCATCATGCTGGGTAGCAACTGGAAAAGTTAGTCTTGACTGGAGAGATGCCTTTCTTCATTGTAGCTGACAAAATCAAACACTAGTTTGAAATTCATTGTACTGAGTGCCTTCCAGAAAATGCAACGCAATGCAGTTTATTTGAATTCCAAGTGTTCAGAGCAGGACTGGAGCTGGAGTAAACAATATCCCTAAAAAACACTGTGAGAGCAAAGCAGTCACACTGATTAAGGAAAAAGTAACCCCAAGCCATTGATCAATCTTAGTTTTTTTCTTGCCAAAGAGAGACGTAACAATAGCCTGCTTTTTTAGCAGAAGGATCTCAGAGAAGGAATATGCTCTACTGCTGTAAAAAACAGAGTTTCCTCCTCACTCCCAAGTTTCCAGGAGCGTGAGTTCCTTGGAGGTGCCTGTTGGGAGCAGGCTGTCTCTTGCTCCCTGGTAGGGGAGCAGGGGAACCATTAAGGAGCTTGGACAAATCTCTTAAATCAGTGGAGTCCAGCAAACATTTATTAGAGTAGGGAGATGAATCCTCTGCGGCTTTTATCTTCACAAAGCACGCCTGATCCTCTCACAATCCCTGTGAGTGCCGAGCCTGACGAGAGCCCTTTGGTTGCATGACCAGAGCTCCCTGTCCCTGTCTCTGTCCCTGTTCCCGTCCCCATCCCGGTCACCATCTCTGGGCTGGCAGCATGGGAGCTTCCCTGCAATTGCTGCTCTGAGCTGCTGGCCATGGTGTCACCAGGCAACGAGGAGCAGCAAGTAAGGGCAGCCCATCCTTGTCCTCAATGCTCCTGAATTCTGGCAGAGTGCTGTAGCTCCTGCCATAGGAGTTAAGGGCTGGAGGGTGAAAATGGGGGTCTAGAAGTCCGAAACTCCTCATCATGTAGCCAGGCTGCGCTGCAGGGCCCATCCATGCAACTCAGATGCCCTCTACCACTTGGAGCTGTGATGAAAATCCGTTTATTTTGGCAAAGTGGCACAGGTCAAGGTTTTGTGCAGAGTCCCAACCTCTGTCTCTGCTTGAGGCTTTTTCCAGTGCTGTGTCTCAGCGTTATCACCAGCTGCAATGTGGACACACAAGAGCCATGCAGGAACTGCAGCCTTGAAACTCTATGTGCCTTTCCAATTCAGTGATCTTCCATTGCGGGGGGCTCAGTGGAAAGGGGTGAGGAATTTTTTCCTGTTCTAGCAGCAGCCACAGACATATTTAATTTGGAAGAACCCATGGTAAGAGTGGCCAAGCTGACACACCTTTTGTTAGACTGCTGCTTGCCAAGATGCAGCTTTCAGAACTCAATACTTCTTTGAATATTGTGCTGATCGTGAGCTTTAGCCTTTGAAATGGACTTCAACCTGGTCAGCCAAGGTTGCTTCTCTCATCGTGCCCATCACCAAAGTTTATGTCTTCTGGCAGTTCCCATGGTGTGAACAATGATGTCCAGGCATCACACTGGCAGAGGTCCTGTACCTCTGGGGACTATGTTGCTTCAGGCAGTCAACAGCACCCAGGTATGGCAAGCTTCAGGACTTGCTTCATTTACCCACCTGGCTTTTCAGAGTTGTCAGTCCCAGAGCTGGGCTCTGGTTTTGTGACACCATGCCACAGCACAGGGAACATGTTCTTGAGGCTTTACATGTAAATTTTGCAAAGATTTTCACAAGCAGTACTTGTATTCTGCAGTTTTATTGCTGACTAGTTGCAGCATTGAAATGTGTCTGGTGAAGCAGCAAAGGCTACGACTCTGCATGGATGAATTACACCAACTCAGTCTCACCAAGAGATGAGGAATGGGGAATCATGCCGTTGTATTCTTACACTCATTGTTCTGATGAAATCACATTGCAGAGTAGCACAGCGTTGTCTCCATATCCATTAAGTGTTTAATGGAGAGGAGCAGCAATCTCTTACTGCCACCCACTCTCATCATGCGTCCTGGGTTCAGCTGGGACAAGGTTAATTTTCACAAGAAGCTTGTTGGGCTCACCCAAACCAGCCAATCAAATGGGATATTCTGTGGCATGTGATGGCATGCTCAGTATTTAAGTGGGGAGCTGACTGAAGCAAGGGGATTTTGCTACTCAGGAGCAAGCTGAGCATTGGGTGGTGAGAACACTGCATGCTATATATTCTTTTTATCAGCATTATCGTTGTTGTTTTCTTTTCCACTTGCCATTCTGTTAAACTGTTTTTATCACAACCCATGAGTTTTGCCTTTTCTTCTGATTCTCCTCCCCATCCCACCAGGGAGGGGGAAGGAGTGAGAGAGGATCTGTGTGGTTCTTTACTGCCAGCTGAGGCTAAACCACAACATCATGTCAGATTATTAGTGTCTATATAGGCAGAGTACTGGAAAGAGAAGATGGAGAATCAGGATCAGGAGGCAGATTAAGTGCACCCTTGGCAAGCATGCAGATAACAGCAAGATGAGTGGTGGAGTTGACATGACAGAGGGACCTGGACAACCTTGAGAAGTGGACCTATGTGAACCTCATGAGGTTCAACAAGGCCAAGTGCAGTGTCCTGCATATGGTTCAGGGTAGCCCCCACTATCAATACATGCTGGGGGTGAACGGATTGAGAGTAGCCCTGCCGAGAAGGACTTGGGGGTACTGGTGGATGAAAAGCTAGACATGAGCCAGCAATGTGTGCACGCAGCCCAGCAGGCCAACCATATCCTGGGCTGCATCAAAAAAAGTGTGGCCAGCAGGTTGAGGGAGGTGATTTTGCCTCTCTGTTCCGCTCTAGTGAGACCTCACCTGGAGTACTGCACCCAGCTCTGGAGCTCCCAGCACAAGAAGGACATGGACCTGCTGGAGAAGGTCCAGAGGAGGGCCACAAAGATGATCTGAGGGCTAGAGCACCTCTCTGATGAGGAAAGGCTGAGAGTGTTGGGCTTGTTCAGCCCAGAGAAGAGAAGGCTCCAGGGAGCCTTCGCCAAAGCCTTCCTGGCTGGGTGGCCTGACTAGCTGCCTCAACAGCCATTTCCATGGGGTTTGCTCTCTGGACCAAGATACGTTTGCACAGCACATGCAGGCAGAACAGTGTCTGCTCGGGGAAGGAAGTTACAGCTTGTGTCATTGCATTTGGTGCCACAGGGCTGGAAACTAAACTGCCTTGACTTGGCTTTGTGGGAAGGAGGACCTCCTAAAATGGAGCCCGACAGAAGTAGTGCTGGGTATTTTACCCCTGAAAGTCATAGAATCATGGAACCATTTATTTTGGAAAAGACCCTTAAGATCATTGAGTCTGATCAAAGTCAAAATATCGGCATTTCTGTGAGGAGGATGGCATGGATAAGATACAGTTTCAGACGTAAATGACTCAAGAAGCAAGGCACACCGGCTCTACAACTGCCTGAAAAACCTTAGTTGCTCCTTGTTTATGTGCAGGCATTCGTTAATGACATGATCTCTTCTTTAGTTTTTGTTTAAATGAGTCTACCAGATGGCCGCACAAGAATTCAGACTGCATTAACATTCATCTGGTAACTTAAACAACTCTTCAATTTCTTCTGACAGTTTTCTTTTGAACCTGTATGTAGAAGCTGAATTGGCTAAATATCCCAAATAGCTTCATGAACAGGGGCCTGAACCATTTTGTTATTAAAACAATGGAAACCTTTCCTTTGGTTTCAGTGGGAGGATTATCAAAGCACATAAACAGAAGTAATTAACAAATACGGTAAAGAAACTGTTTGCAGACAAGTCATCACCAGAAAAAGAGGAAAAATTCAGCAAATAAATTATTGACTGCTAGTGATTTGCCCATAACTAGTATATGTTCTACCTTGTCGTCTTTTTCAAAAACAAGCATTTACATTGTGATGCAGTTATCTGTGCTTCTACCAACCTGTGCATATGCTCACACTGAAACAGGACAACCTTCAAGGAAGGTGGGTGGTTACCAGGTACTCGTAGGAGTTTTATGTTGCTGGAAGGCATTTCCTGGCTCTTTCAGCTTCTTTTCTCTCTGTTAGTGTCCTTGAACAGATTTGTACACTTCAACTCAAAAGCATTACACGATTAACATGCTTAAAACTGTTTCTGTTCATCTTGAAGTAAAGCAGATGCTTAGGCTTATGCATATAAATAATCCTTGCACTTTGCACAGGTCTGATGTTAAACAGATGCAAAATGTTTACAGGCCAAGGGTCTCAAAACATTTAAACTAAGTTGTCTGAGCGATCATTGCCATTAGAGTAAGTGGTCAGAAACTCCCTTAGCAGTGTTTAATGCAGCATTCCTACTTTCTTGTGCATAAATGAAGCAAATGTCACTGGAATTTAGTGCAAGGCTGCTATGTTTTCCCTTGGATCCAGAGCTGCAATTGTGGCTTGTGTGGAAACTAGCTTGCTTGGGCGGTCATCACAGCAGATGTGGCTTCAGCTTCTGGGTGCTGAACTGTGTCTGTATCATAGCCCATGCTGCCACGTCCATACCTGTGCTGATGCTGGGGCTGAAGCCTGCTTGCTTATGTCCAAGGGAGCTGCAGCCATCACTGGATTGCAGAGGTGAGAGACTTTCTGTGCAGAATGCTTGAGGTTGCCCGTAAATATCTGGGCAACCTGGCTTACTAAAATTATTCTTTTACATGCCTCTGTCTCTTCTATTTATAAACCTGTCTCTACAAACAAGTGGGATTACCATTTCTACCCCAGAAGCTGCAGCTATCTTTCCTTTGCATTAATGACAAACATTCTAGAAGTCAAGAGTGAATTAGTTTGCCAAATGCAAATTAGTTTGCCAAATGCAAAAAGCTTTTTGCATTAGCTGGTATAATTAGCAGAGCTCAACAGATGGTGAAAGCAGATGAGGCCAGCTGAGGACCTGCTCCAATGAGTTTTTCAGAAACCCAGAAAGCAAGCTGCTGGTGTGCTGCATCTTCTCTGCTCAGGGATTCTCCAGCACACAGCGATTATCTGTCTGGCCTCACGTGGCTTGAAAGAGAACTATTTGCATAAACGAGAGAAAGTATCAGCTATCCCAAATATCCTTTGTCTTGGTTTAGGCTACAACTTAATCTTAGATGTTACACTAATGCCAACTGGGCTAATTACAGAAAATGCCTTTCCTGCAAAAACCAAACAAATTCCACATTACTATAGGAGCAAGTCCATATTCATTGAAACCTGGCCTCTTGGTCGATTCCTGAGTTATTCACATTCTTGACAGAATTCTGCCTTTTAAATGAAAAACCTCCAAGGCTGCACAGCATTTGCAGGTGAGCAGGCCGGGTAGTTTCATCCAGGTGGACAGCTGCACTCCTGCGTATTCAGTCCTCTGTCTCCTCTGCACGTGCTTGCACTGGCTGAGCTGTGAACTGAGGGAAACACAAACCCTTCCACATTTGTGAACTCTGCAGAGATTCACCCTTTTCCCTCCAGCTGGAAAGGGCAGCAAAGTCTTCCATTTTCAGAGCTGTTACTGAAAAAGCAGCGAGTGGGCTTGAGCCTGCTGAGCTGTGTCAGCCCCCATGGAGGCTGCCCTGGGTTGCCTCTGCCACCCGTGGTGAGCTGGGGTGTGGGGGGCCATGTGGGTGATGGAGGGGTGTGCTGAGACTGCGCCTCCTACCTTGCTTGGTACCGTTTGCTCCTGAAGACAAGCTCAGATGTCCACCTCAGGGAGCACTGGCACAGCCACATTGTCTGGTGTCTCCATTCACTGCAATTCCCAAATGGCACCATGTCCCACAGTGCCTTGCTGACACAGAAAGGCTCTTGCTACATATTTCAGGCAGGATTTGGATTTCTGTGATGCTGAGATCCCAGACTCTAATAGATCTTTACCCAGGCTTATTTGCTAAAACTTTTGACTCAAGTACAAATCTCTTGGTTTGGGTGGGGTTTTTTTCCGCTAGCTGCTGTGTCTTGCTAGTGGAATTTACCATATCTCAGGAACAGCTGCTGCCCCGTGTGAGAATTGCATGTGTAGTTAACTAGTCAGTGTTCAAGTCAGCCATTGATTCATAGCCCAGAAAAGGCCTTTGAAATGTGCACTCAGGGCACAGGTGGCATTCAATGTGCAAGGCTAGCTAAGCTCAACGCCCCGCTGCACGACTGCTGCTGTTGCACTGCAGGCCCTGTCCTTGAGGAGGCCCCTCAGGAAGGGGAGAACCAAAGCCAAAGGGGGACAACGAAGCAGTGATACTCCAGCAACAGGGGCAGCATTCAGAGCAATGAGGGAACAGTGGAAAGTGAGGGGAGGAGAAAGTTACCAATGGCTGCTTGTTTCAGCGCGGAGCCAACAGGCTGCAACAGGCAGCAATATATTGAATGTGTGGTGTTACAGATGTAGCTTACCTTCAGCTGTCCGAAACCCTGTTATCCTATGACTCCTTCTTTATAATATGATGCTTTGTTTTTAAAAGCCTCTCCCAGCTTGTAGCAGTCACATTCTGGGAGGAAATATTCCAGCAGTGGTGAAAGAACGTTTTCTGGAGACCCCCACAGCCAAGGGCTGAGACTGGCTCCAATGCTGTCGTGTAATTTGGTTTCCCACTTCAGTTCTGGGCTACGGTCCCCACCTTGCACATGGCTGCTTAAATCTCGGCCTGCTCCCTGGCTCCCAACCGGGGCGCAGTGATGACTTTGCTCTGCAACAAAACCCAGGTGCAGTTCTGCAGGGGGCCGCCCCATACCCAGTGTGGAAGAGCAGGCACCAGGTTGCCCCAAAGAGCTCTCCAACACCGTCCCCACCGTAGCACCACCAGGGTATGCAGCCCACAGCATTTTGCTGCGGAAGTCCCATTCAGATGACCAGTTAAACCCTGTCTTCCCCTCATTTCGAACACAACAAACTGACGACAACGCAGGTCACTGGAGCAGGTACGTCCAGCAGCAGAGGTGTAGCCTGAGATTTCGGAGCAGGGTCTGTGCTGGCCCCCCGCACCCTGCTCAGCGACGGGGCTGTGCAGCAGTGTGCCATCATGGGTGTCTGGGCAGAGGCACCTGCCAGTCTCCTGTGCGAAGCCTGCCTGCATGGTTTGCCTTTCTTTGAATTGCACTTTCGCTTGTTTAGTCTCTTGCAGAATTTTTTTCCCAGAAAATGTGATGTTTATTTTTCCCAGTGCCTGCAGAAACCGTCATGTGTTACCTGCCCCTCCACAGCAGGCAAGAACTGTAATGTGTATCGTGTCCCCCCCCTTTTTTTTCCCCTTTAATTTTTGGCTTTGTTTCCACAGCAGAGGACCTGTTATCGGTTGTTGTGAAAATACGGACCTCCTTCAGCAACACAGCAAAACATAGACGGGGAGAGAAGTCTCTCTCTCCAGAGAGAAGACCCAGAGAAGTCCGGCTGAGAAGACAGGACTGGAGCAAAACCCCTGGCCAGGTGAGAGGCAGCAGTACAGAAAGAACAGAGGACGGTGAGCGAAGACACCGTGCAGAAGTGCTGTACGGTCAGTCACCCTCCAGCTGCGCGGGGG